>ODAK010005921.1_pt1 | contig 12361 bp, 11 predicted proteins | sample 1539591 | NCBI WGS metagenome assembly ODAK01 (sample SAMEA3539303, study PRJEB22396) | soil metagenome | biome: tundra; feature: field; material: soil | place: USA | collected 2010-05 | depth 0.15 m | reverse complement strand
CGGACCCGGGAAATCGGCGTACGCAAGGCCATCGGCGCGCGGCGCAGCGATATCACGTGGCAGTTTCTGCTGGAAGCCATGACCCTGACCGCATCCGGGGGCTTGATGGGCATTCTGGCCGGCTGGCTGCTCTCCGTGGCCATACGCACTTTTGTCCCCAGCCTGCCTTCCACGGTGCCGCTGTGGAGCGTGATCGCCGGATTCAGCGTCGCCACCAGTGTCGGTCTCTTCTTCGGCCTCTGGCCGGCGCTGAAAGCGGCCCGCCTCGACCCCATCGCGGCCTTGAGGTACGAGTAGCCAGCGCGTTTGGAGAGAGCCGCGCCAACATGCTAAAGTCGTGAATGGTGGCCTCTTGAAGCTTTTCGGGGCGCGTAGCTCAGTTGGTTAGAGCACCTCGTTTACACCGAGGGGGTCCGGGGTTCGAGTCCCTGCGCGCCCACCATTTCTTGCTGGCCCTGGCGCCCCGCTGATATAGTGAAACCAAATGATCAGGTTGCGTTGTGGGTAGCCCGCGTTTTGCCGCCGGATCGGCCCTGATCGTCCTTGTTTACCTCGGATTGGGCCTCACCAATGTGTTGACGCGGGTGCCCTGGTGCGACGAAGCCTGGTTCGGCAATCCCGCCTACAATCTCGCCTACAAAGGGTTCATGGGCACCACCGTCCTCGACCCTGCCAGCAGCACATGGAAGAGCGTGAAGTTGACGGGAATCGACCGCCACACGTATTGGGTGATGCCGCTCGATCTGCTGCTCAACGCCGCGGGGTTTCGCGTCTTCGGGTTCAGCATTTTTTCGATGCGGCTGCTCTCGCTGCTCTGGGGGTTGCTCGCGCTCGTCGCCTGGGGCGCGATTTTGTGGAAACTCACCGGCCAGCCGCTACTGACGCTGGGTAGCCTGGGACTGATTGCCGTGGACTACCACTTCCTGATGCAGGCATCCGACGGCCGGATGGATATGATGACGATAGCGCTCGGGTGGGGCGGCATTGCCGCCTATCTGATGCTGCGGGAGCGCAGCTTTCGACTTGCCGTGGCGGTGAGCCAAAGCCTGGCGGCGATGGCTTTCTTCACGCATCCGAACGGCGTCATCCTGGCCCTGATTCTGGCCGCCACGACGCTTTACCTGGACCGCGGGCGCGTGCGCGCCGCAACGGTGGCCATGGCAGCCATGCCGTATCTGGCGATCGGCGCGGGCTGGGCGATGTACATCGCGCAGAGTCCGGCGGATTTTGTGGCGCAGTTTCTGGGCAACGCGAGCGGCCGCGGACCCACCATTACGACCCCGCTGGCGGCGCTGCAGTTAGAGATCTCGCACCGCTACATGGACAGCTACGGGATGGCCGCCTGGTCGTCACTCGCCGGACGGCTGAACGCGATCCCGCTGTTCATGTTCCTGGCGGGCACGGCCGTGTGCCTGCTGGTTCGCGAGATCCGGCAGCATCCCGGGTACCGCGTGGTGATCGTCTGGACCGCCATCGCCATCGTGTTTCTGACCGAGTTCGAAGGGCTCAAGACTCCCTTTTATCTGATCTATCTGACCCCGCTATACTCGATGCTGCTGGCGGTGGCGGCGGGCTGGATGTGGCGGCGGCGCCCGCGCTGGAGGGTAGTGCCGGCCGCCGCGCTGGTCGTCTTTGTGGCGCTCCAGGCCGCGCGCACACCGATCGCCGCTTGGCGCAATCCGCGGCGCACCACCTATGACCCGGCGGTGCAATATCTGCGGGCGCGATTCAATCGCAACACTTTCATCATGGGAGGCGCCGGCCTGATTTTCGAATTGGGACCGGATTGGAAAATCCTCGACGACTTTCGCCTGGGCTATGACAGCGGCAAACGGGCCGAGGTGGTGGTGATCGATCCGCATTGGACCGATGGCATCGAGATGTTGCAGACCCAGGATCCTCCGCGCTACGCTTTTGTCACCCACCTGCTCAACACGGAATACCAGGAAGTGTACAATCAGGGTGGATATCGCATCTTGATCCGCAATCCACGCGGGTAAACCGGAGATCATGAAGCCGATCGTAGTGGTCCCAACCTATAACGAGATTGAGAATCTGGAGAAGATCGTCGGGCTGATCCTGGAACAGCCGGGCGGTTTCCACATTCTGATCGTGGACGACAACTCGCCCGACGGCACGGGACGGCTGGCGGACGATTTGAGCAGCCGGCATCCGGGTGAGGTGCACGTGCTGCACCGTCCGGGCAAGGAAGGGCTGGGCCGCGCGTACGTCGCCGGCTTCGGGCAGGTTCTGAAGCAGATGCCTGAGTACGATGCCATCATCCAGATGGATGCCGATCTCTCGCACGATCCCTCGTACCTCCCGGAGTTTTTGAAAATGCTGGAGAAGTTCGACTGTGTCTTGGGCTCGCGTTACCTGCACGGCATCAGCGTAGTGAATTGGGATTTCAAACGGTTGATATTGAGCAAGGGCGCCAGCCTATACGTGAAGGTGATCACTTCCATGCCCTACAGCGACGCCACAGGCGGTTTCAAAGCCTGGCGCAGGGAGGCGCTGGGCGCGATCGGGCTGGACCATTTGTTTTCCAACGGATACCTGTTTCAAATCGAGACCACGTACCGGCTCTATCGGACACGGGCATTTTCCATCGGGGAGATCTCGATCGTTTTCCGGGACCGGGACCTGGGACGCTCGAAGATCGATTTCCCCATCATTCTGGAAGCGGTTTGGGGCGTGGTCCGGCTGCGTCTCACCGGGAGATAGCGAACCAGCAACTCATGACCAAGACTTCCCTCGATAAGAGCAAGATCAAGATCCTGTTACTGGAGGGCATTCACCCTAGCGCCGCGGAAAAACTTCAGGCCGACGGCTACACGAACATCGAATCCCACCGGAAGGCGCTGCCTCGGGAAGAACTGGCGAACCTAGCGGCGGACGCATATTTTGTGGGCATCCGTTCGGCCACGCAACTCGACCGCGAGTTTTTCGAGAACGCCGCACGGCTGACCGGGGTGGGCTGTTTCTGTATCGGCACCAACCAGGTGGATCTGGCGGCGGCCGAAGAGCGCGGCATTCCGGTGTTCAACGCGCCGTTTTCCAACACGCGCAGCGTGGCCGAGTTGGTGCTGGCGGAGATCGTCCTGCTGCTGCGCGGCATTCCGGCGCGCAATGCCGCCGCGCATCGGGGCGGATGGCTGAAGACCGCCACGGGGAGCCGGGAAGCGCGCGGCAAGACGCTGGGCATCGTGGGTTACGGCCACATCGGCACGCAGGTGGGGGTGCTGGCCGAATCGCTTGGCATGCAGGTGGTCTTCCACGATATCGAGACGCGGCTGGCGCTGGGCAATGCGCGGCAGGCGCCATCGCTCGCCGCGCTGCTGGAGGCGGCCGACGTGGTGACGCTGCACGTGCCGGAAACGGCGGCCACGTTTCACATGATCGGCGGCGCGCAACTGGAGCGCATGAAGCCGGGCGCGGGCCTGATCAACGCGTCGCGCGGGACGGTGGTGGAGATCGATGCGCTGGCGGGCGCGCTCGAACGGGGACGGCTGGGCGGGGCGGCGATCGACGTTTTTCCCGCCGAACCGAAGAGCGGCACGCAGGAGTTTCGATCCCCGTTGCGCGGCATGGACAACGTCCTGCTCACGCCGCACATCGGCGGCAGCACCGAGGAGGCGCAGGAGAACATCGGCATCGAGGTGGCGAGCAAGCTGATCAAATACAGCAACAACGGGTCCACTGTGGGGGCGGTCAACTTTCCGGAGGTTTCGCTGCCGGAGTATCCGGGCAAGAACCGCGTGCTGCACATCCATCGCAATCAGCCGGGCGTGCTCTCGGCGATCAACGCGGTCTTTTCCGCGGAAGAGATCAATATCGCGGCCGAGTATCTGCAAACCGACGCCAAGGTGGGTTACGTGGTGATCGATATTGAGGCCGGAGAGCGCGCCGAGACGGTAGAGATCCGCCGCAAGTTGGAACAGGTTCCCGGCACCATTCGCACGCGTGTTTTGTATTGACGCGGGCTGGGGTGCTTACCGGCGCAAGTGGCGGGTTGCCAACCCGCCGCAGGTTAACAACCCCACAAAGTGCAGGGCATACGTGTATGATGTTAGGCTATCGTTCTATGAACGAGCGGCAACGGGTGCTGGCCGGTCTTATCCGGACTGCGTCCCATAAAGACGTGACTCCCCAAGTGGACGAATCTCTGTTCGATTCCGGATTGCTCGACTCTTTCGCGTTGCCGGACCTGGTGAGCGCCATCGAAAAGGAATTCCATATTTCGATACCGGATTCCGATCTGAGCCCCCGGAAGTTCGAATCGATCGCGCAGATCGAGCGCTATCTGGACAGCAGGCAATAGGAGAGGAGCGGAGTGGCTTTTCTGAAGGCATTTGGTTCTTACCTTCCGGAGCGCAGGGTGTCCAACCAGGAACTGGGGCAGCGGCTGGAATGCACGCCGGAGTGGATCCAAGGCGCATGCGGCATTACAGAACGCCGCTTCGCCGCGGAAGGCGAGAGCGTGGTCGAGATGGGGGTTGCGGCGGCGCGGGACTGCTTGAGCCGCGCCGGCATGCAGGCGTCCGATCTGGGGATGGTGATTGTCAGTTCGGGATCGGCCGAACAGCGCTTCCCGGGGCCCGCATCGAGTGTCGCCCACCGGCTGGGCTGCGGCCAGATTCCGGCATGGGATCTGCCGCTGGCGAGCGCGGGAGGGCTATTCGGGTTGGCGTGGGCGAACGGACTGGCGGCGCGCTACGGAACGGTGCTGGTGGTGGCTGCCGAGAAAATGTCGGCGATCTCCCTGCGCGAGCCTTTGGACCGCAACGTGGCGATCCTGTTCGGCGATGGCGCGGGCGCCTGCCTGGTATCCGCCAGCGACGGGTTCGGCGCGATCACCGGCGAGGCGATTCACTCCGACGGCAACTTCGCCGGCGATTTGCGGCTGAACTGGGGCGGCGCATTGGAGATGAATGGGCGCTCGGTAATTTTGCAGGCGGGCCGCAAATTGCCGGCGGGCATCGCGGAAGTGCTGGGGCGCGCCGGCATTGGGGCGGCCGATGTAGAGGTGTTTCTGGTGCATCAGGCGAACAAGAATCTGATCGACCGCGTGGCGCAGTCTTTGGGCGTGCCCGCCGAGCGGTTCTACTGCAATATCCAGCGCTTCGGGAACACGTCTTCGGCCTCGATGCTGATTGCGGCGGCGGAATACTTCGCCGCTCAAGCGATGACCGCGAGGCCGGTTGTGTTTGCCGCCTTCGGCGCGGGCTTCCATTGGGGCGCCGTGCTGGTGGAAAGCCGCGGGGCGTGAAAGCCGTCATCCCCATTCTGCTGGTGTTCGTGGCGATTGCCGTCTTGTGCGCGCACACGAATCTGCCGTGGAGCGACGAAGCGTGGTTCGCCAGCCCCGCGCTCAACCTGATCGCCAGGGGGAATTTTGGCACGTCGGTGCTGGACCCGACGGCGAGCTTCCGGACCAACAATCTGACCGGCATCCACGAACACACCTACTGGATTGTGCCGCTGTTCCCGCTGGCGGAGGCGGCGTGGTTCCGCGCGCTCGGCTTCGGGCTGATGCAGGTGCGCTATCTTTCGATTCTCTGGGGCATGGTAGCGCTGTGGGCGTGGTACCGGATGCTGAAGATTCTGTCGGGCGACGAACGCGTCGCGGTGCTGGCATTGGGACTGATGGCGGCGGATTTCACCTTTGCATGGACTGCCTCGGTGGGCCGCATGGATATGATGGCCGCGGCGTTGGGCGGCGCGGGTCTGGCGGCCTTTCTGATGTGGCGCGAAAGCAATTTCACGCGGGCCGTGCTGGTGAGCCAGAGCCTGATAGTGGCTGCCGGATTGACCCATCCGATGGCCGCGGGCTACGGCTGCGGCCTGGTGGCTCTCACCCTTTACAGCGATGGAAAGCGGATCCGGCCGCGGCATGTCCTGGTGGCGGCGGCGCCCTACGTGGCGGGGGCGATCGGGTGGGGACTTTATATCATGCAGGCCCCCGGCGATTTCATACTGCAATTCGGCGGTAACGCCGCCGAACGCGGACTCCCGATCACCGACCCGATGGCGATCATCCACAGTCAAATCATGGTGCGCTTCCTCTACATGTTCGGCATGGCTCCGGATACCAGGGGCTTCAGCCACATCAAAATTCTGATTTTGGCGGCGTATGCGGCGGGAGTCCTGGGTGTGGTGTGCAACAGGGAAATGCGCCGTCAGCGGGGTGTGCGGAGTCTTTTGCTGGTCTCCGGCGTGACCCTGCTGGTGATGATTGCGCTCGACCGGGAGGCGCAGCATCAGTATCTGATCCACTTTGTGGTGTGGATGATCTCGCTAACCGCGGTGGCGGGAGTGTGGTGGTGGGAGCGGCGCTCTGTGCCGCGATGGGTGCTGGTGGTGGGCTTGGTGGTGCTGGTCATGGTGCAGGAGGCCACAACCGGCCGCCGGGTGATGCAGCAGGCGTACTCTACGGTCTACCTGCCGGTGACGGTGTACCTGAAGGCGCACGCACCGGGGAACGGCGTGGTCATGGGCAGTGCCGAACTGGCGTTCGAACTGGGGTACGGGTACAACCTGGTGGACGACCCGCGCCTGGGGTTCCGCAGTGGCAAGCGGCCGAACTTCATCGTGATCGACAAGAATCGCTACGCCGAATGGATTCCGCAGTACGAGCAGCGGGAGCCGGAGACGTATCGGTATATCCGCGGCATGATGGATGGCGAGTTCCACCAGGTGTTGGAGAACGGCGCGTACCAGGTTTACGCACGGAATGGGTTGTAGGCGTCCCACACTAGAACGACACTTTGATGGAGGCGTTGGGCACGACACCTCCGGATGCGTCGTAGACGGTGCCGGCGATTTCGCCGGTGGGCGCTTGGGCGGACAGGGCCAAGGTGAAAACGGCAAGGAGCAGCATCCCCAGGAAACGTTGCATATGAATATTCAGACACAGTGAGAGGCGGATAGGAAGTGCGGCCGCGATTGCGGAGATTGGGAGTCGGAGAGCTTATAGGAGGGCGAGAGATGCGCTTGGAGTTTGAGGGATGAGATTTGACGCGGAGGCACGGAGGCGCGGAGAAAGACGCGGAGAAAACACGGAGAGAAAGGCAAAGGCAAAAGAAGCGCGGAGGAAGCGGAGAGGAGAGACGGAGAAGTGAGACGGAGGGGCGAAGATCACTGGTACAGTAGAGGCTGATTATGGGGATCGCGGCGCCGGCTCTGGCTACGTTTGTGGGACTGCTCGGCGCCGTGCTCGGGATCTGGCTGACCGGGTTGCGGCAACGGGCGCGCGCGGTGGTGCCGTTCAGCGCGGGCGTGCTGCTGGGGGTGGCGCTGTTCGGACTGGTGCCGGAACTGGCGAGCGAGATCGGGTGGCCGGTCAGCGTGCTGTTGTTTGCGGTGGGGTACAGTGCGCTGCTGCTGGTCAATCGATTCGTCTACCGGGTGTGTCCGACCTGCGCGCACGATCACGATCACAACGCATGTTCCACCGAATTGCACGGCTTTGCGGCGCCGTTGATTGTGGCTGCCACGGTGCACAGTTTCCTGGATGGGTGGAGCGTGGCGACGGTGCAACTGGCGGTGCCGCTGGGGCTAAAGGTGGCGGTGCCGCTGGCGGTGGCGCTGCACAAACTGCCGGAAGGGATCGCGCTGGGCGGGATTCTGCGGGTGTCGGTGGGGTCGCGGAAAGCGGCGTTGGGGTGGGCGGTGCTGGCGGAAGGGTCGACCCTGGCGGGCGGCGGGTTGGGGCTGGCGATGGGGCCGCACCTGGGTTCGCAGTGGATCACGTATCCGATGGGGATCGCGGCGGGGTGGCTGTTCTACCTGGGATATCATGCGGTGCACGAAGAGTGGAAGCGGCGCGGGGCGCGGCCGGCGTTTGCATGGGCGGCGGCCGGCGTGGCGGGGGCCGCGGCGATTCAACGGGGAGCCGAGGCGCTGTTCCGATAGGGGACGGGGGCGGCGGGGCGGAAGGATTGCAGGTGGCTCCAGGTGAGGCGGGCGGGGAGTTTGGCGAACTCGCGCTCGACGATGGACTGGAGTTCGGCGGGAGCGGCGAGGGCTCGTACGTTCAAGAGGATTTCGTGGATGGCAGCGGGCGAGGCGTCGAGCGTGCCTTCGACTACCGGGTCGGCGTGGGAAGCGGTGAGGGCGGCTTTCAGATAGCCGGAGTCGCATTGCGCGAGGAGTTTCAGGTGGACGATGTTGGGGACCGTGGCGGAGAGGCGATCGAGGAGCGGGCCTAACAACAGGGCGGGGGAGATGGCGGGCGTTGCGTGGGCGGTCACGCGGGCGTTCAGCCAGGCGAGAGAGGCTTCGGCCGCGGCGTAGCGCGCGTAGTCCAAGGTTAGGGCGTTGGCGGCTACGGGAAGAGTGCCGGCGAGAATCTCTTCGAGCCACTCGGCTACGCCTTCGCCGGTGACGGCATCGACGCGCCTGGCGCCTGGGGGCAGGGAAGAGGCGCGCCCCACCAAGACATCGGCTTCGGCTTGTTGGTTGGCGCTTAGGAATTGGAGATCGGGATCGGTGAACGGCGCAGCCGGGTGCAGCACGACAGTGAGGGGCGCCACGCGGAAGCGGCCGGCGTAGTCGCGGAGCAAGGGGCGCAGCGTGGTGGCGACGATATCGGTGCAACTACCCACGGCTTCGGCGAAGATGACTTCGGGTTCGCAGCAGGTAAGTTTGTCCAGCGCCTCGACGAGATCGGGGAATCGGCAGCAAAAACAGCCACCCGCGACTTGACCGGCTGGGACGCAGTGGGATTGCACGAGGAGAGTGTCCACCAGGTCGTCGCCTTGATCGTTAAGCACAACGGCCACGTTGGCTCCGCGCCGCTGGATCAGCTCGGCGGCAGCAAGAATGAGCGTCGTCTTGCCGGCTCCGAGAAAGCCACCGATTAAGGCGACAATTGGCTTTACCGGGGGCTTCACAGGCGGACCTCTTCGCCTTCGTTCAGCGTGGCGTTGGGGGTGTGACGTTTGCCGTTGAGGGTGAGGGTGCGGCATTCCAGCGTGCCGTGATCGACGTGCAGGGTGACGCCGGCGGCCGTCACGTGGAACGTGCCCCAGGCGGTGGCGGTGCTCCAGAAGCAGCGGAAATCGGGCGCGGCCTTGATGGTGATGGCGCGCTCGCCGCCGTGGTAGCGGAAGCCGCTGAGGGCGAGGATGCCGCTCCACGCGGCCATGGCGCGGGCGTAGTGGTGGCCGCACTCGGCTTCGTCCCAGGGGTTGCGCTTTTCGCCATCGTAGCGGGCGCGGATATTGCGGATGCACTCGATGCCTTCGCGGGTCATGCCGGCGAAGAGCATGTGGGTGGCGGCGGCGTATTCGAAGCCGGTCATGACTTCGGCATAGTAAGGGAACGGAATGCGGGGACGCTCGGCCTTGGCGTAGTCGCAGATGACGATGGCGGCTTCGTCATTGACGGCGAAGATGCGCTGCACGCTGTTGTGGTTGACGAGCGAGCGCTTGTAGTTGTAGCGGTAGATGGAGGCCAGGGTTTTGCGGATGTGCTCGGGTGAGACGAGCGGGCCGAGTCCGACGACTTCGGCCATGTACTGGCCGACGAGTTGATCGACGAGGCAGCCGCCGCCTACCTGATATTGCGGGTTCCGGGTGTCTTCGCTGCCCATGGTGCCGGTGAGGGCGGGGGCCACTTGATCCTGGGAGACGCCGCGGATTTCCTGGATGTAGAATTCGCCGTTGAAGAGATGGGCGTCGATCCAGGCGCGTCCGCTTTCGAAGAGGCGGCGGTAAACGGCGGCGCTGGCGGGGTCGCCGGCGGCGCGCGCCATTTCCTCGCCGGCGCGGAGGGCGCCGAGATAATAGATGCCGCACATGGGGTTGGGGCCGTAGAACTCGACGTCATAGGTGTTGTGCTGGACGCCTTCGAGGACGCCATCGCGATCGGCGTCCCAGCCGCCGGGGATCCAGGCGAACTCGATGGCCTTTTTGATTTTGGGCCACATGGCGCGGAGCCAATCCATGTCGCCGGAGAGCAGCCAATCGAGGTAGGCGTGCATGATTTGCCCCATCTGGCCATCGGCGGCGGCGTAGCCCCAGCGCTGCGCGGGGTCGTGGGGGAGGTTCTCGCGGAAGCGGATGCCGCCGGCGTCGTCGAGATCGAAGCCGAAGCTGACGGCGCGCAGGGAGCGGGCGAAGGTGGGGAAGAGGTGGGCGGTGGAGGTTTCGTAATTCCAAACGTGGGTACAACTGCCGTGGCAGCAGCCGGAATGATCGTTAACGCCTTCGAAGCCGTGGAATTCGCCATCGGCGGTGCGGAAGCTCGTGGTGGCGACGAGAGTGGAGAGATTGGCGCTGGCGGCCTCCTTGATGACGGAGGGGAGAGTGGACTCGCGGAGGGCGGCGGCGAAGCGGCGGGTCTTCTTTTCGAGTGCGTCGAGGTGAGTGGCGGCGTATTCCGCGGCAGCCCAGGCGTCGGGGAAGCGGGTGGTGTAGTGGTTGCCGAGGAGGGCGTCTTCCTGACCTTTGGGCGCACTCCAGCCGCAGCGGCGCGGCGTGCGATTGGGGAAGTGCCAGGCGAGGAGGAAGGTGAAATCGGCGTGGCCGCCGGGAGGGATGGTGCGGTTAAGGCAAAGAGCGCCGACGGGGCCGATTTTGGCGGGTTCGGGGCCGAGTTCGCCATCGGCGGAGAAATCGTCCCAGAAGAGCATGGGGGAATTCCACCAGCGTCCTTGTTCCCAGCCGCGGAGGTAAGTGATGCGATCGTCGGCGGGATGGAGGGCGGTGAGGGCGAAGCTGCCCTTGAGGGGATCGGCGGCGGGGAGATCGGGGCTGGTCATGAAGAGGCCGGCGAGGTTGGGGGTGGCGCGGTAATCGGCGGCGCGGGTGTCGTTAGGTTGGGGGCGGCCGGTGGGGTTTTCGATGGACCAGGCGATGGAGACATTGGCGGGCGGCCCAGAGGGCACCGCGCCGGGGTTGGCGACGCGATAGCGGAGGATGGCGACGGGGAGTCCGCTCTCATCGGGTTCGTGGGGGATGAAGGGGGTGAAGGCTTCGAGAGAGACGCGGACGGGGAGGGCGGGGTCGGCGAAATCGATGCGGGCGAGGGGGAACTCGCCGGTGAAGGTGGCGGAGGCGAGGCGGACGAGGCCGGGGGCGTTCTTGGTGCCGAGTCCGCTGGAGCCCTCGTAGGGCGGCTGGATGCGCGATTCGAGCACGCGGGCGACGGGCTTGCGGGCGCCGGACTGCACCCAGATGGCGGGAAAGGCGTAGTTGGGCGCGTTGCCTTTGTCGGCGCGGTTGAAGATTTCCCAGTCGCGGAGTTGACCGCGTCCGCCGAGGGAGATGGCACCGGCGGCGACGCCTCCGAGGGGGAAGGCGATGGCGGTGAGGTGTCGCGCGGTGAAGACGCGGGGATAGGGGATGTCGGGGGCGGCCGGAGGGGCGGGGGTTTGGGCGGAGGCTTCGGCTTGGGTGGCGGCGCTGGCGAGGGCCACTTGCTGGAGGAAAGTGCGGCGCTTGGTGGACATCAGGTATAGAGTACTCCCCGGCGGGGACGGGTAGGGGCGGCCCGCCTTCCGAGATTCAAGCTGCTGCCACCGAAGCTACCGCCTCACCACCAGATAGACCACGATCATCCCGGCCAGAAACGCCAGCAGGCAAAAAATCACAATCAGCAGGGTGTTCGAAGACTTAACCGCGGGCGCCGGAACCGGCGCGATCTTCACCTGAGGCGGCGCCATTTGCGGCATCGCCGGTTGCGCCATGTGAGGCATCTGCGGCATGCCGGGCTGCTGCGGCATCGATGGTTGCGGCGCGTGTGGCATTTGCGGTACGCCCATCTGCGGCATGCCCATCCGCGGCATCCCGGGCATCGGTCCACCCGGAGGTGTCGCGGCGGGTGGCGCGCCCGGTGGTGGCGGCGCGAGATTTGCGGGAGTGGACATCATCCGGGTGTATTCGCCCGGACCCTGCGGCGTGGCGGCAGGGGTGTATCCGGGAGTCACGCGGAACGCCTGGGTAGCGCTGCCACCCGGGCCGTACGAGGCTGGTGGTGCGGGCGGCGGCGCGGCGGGCGGCGCCGCGGGAACCGGCCCCGGCGCGCCGGACAGACTTCCGGGGCCAAACATGCGAGTGTACTCGCCGCCGGACGCCTGCTGGGCCGGAGGCGGAGCGGGCGCCGGCGCCGTTTGCGGAAACTGCGACGCCGAAGGGAACTGCGGCCCCACTGGCATTCCCCCGGGCGACGGTTTGAAGAACTCCGTGAACTCGCCCCCTTTGGGAGGCGCCGGCCCTGCTTCCGGAAGCGGTGTCCCCGACGCCTGAAACATCCGCGTGAACGCGCCCGGTTCCGGCGGTTTGGCAGCCGCTGGCGGCCAGTCCCCCTGCGCTGGCGCATCAGGCATCGGCGAATGGAACATGCGCGTGAACTCGCC
>ODAK010005920.1_pt1 | contig 12362 bp, 13 predicted proteins | sample 1539591 | NCBI WGS metagenome assembly ODAK01 (sample SAMEA3539303, study PRJEB22396) | soil metagenome | biome: tundra; feature: field; material: soil | place: USA | collected 2010-05 | depth 0.15 m | reverse complement strand
TCTTTGACCCGCAGCAGCTCCTTGCCGTAGCGCTCCCAGCGGTGCGACTCCATCCACAGCTCGGCTGGCTGGATCGTCGGCATCGAAAGCTCGATCGCGCCGGCGCGGTTCATCTCTTCGCGGACGATCGCCTCCATCTTCTGCATCGATCGGAGGCCGAGCGGCAGCGATGTGTAGATGCCGGCGGCAACTTTTCGGATCATGCCGGCGCGCATCATCAGCTTCTGGCTGATGACGTCGGCGTCGGCGGGAACTTCACGCAACGTGTTGATGAAATATTGGCTCCAGCGCATGGGGCCGGGATTGTATCTCGCGGTTGCGGCGTCGTGACGTAGGGTGTGGGGAGTGGGGGGTGGGGAGTGGAAGTGAGAGTCGCGTGACTCTCTCTACCACCCCCCACTCCCTACTCCCCACCCCCTCGAATCCCCGAAATATACTTTCCACCCCATGTCCCGGATCCTCAAGTTCGATCGAACGCCGGTTGCACGGCTCATCTCCTGCGCGGCCTCGTTCGCGTCAGCAGCGCTGGTGTTCGACTACTTATCGAAGGGAGAAAAAGAGATCGAGGCGCTTCCGATGGCCGGCCTGCTCCTGCTCTTCGTGGGCACGCTGGCGGCGGCGGTGCTACAGTACGGCGATCACATCTACCTCAGCGACGACGGCCTGATGTACGAGAACTGGGTGCTCAAACACCTCGGGAGACGCGGCCGATGGATGCGCTGGGAAGACGTCGTCGAGATCCGCGAGATCAAGCAGAAGGTGCTGATACTCTTCTCGCGCGACGGCCGCCGCATGCTGGTGGATGCCATCCTCGGCTACGCGATTGCCAAGCACGAGATTCTCAAGCGAGCGCCGCAAGCGATCATGTCGGGGACGCTGGCGAGGGAGGAATCGTAACGGCCTTCGACTGCGACTAGAACCTAAACTCCAGTTCGCGGGATACTGCTGAATCTTGGTTCCGATACTGATCCGAAACTCCAGTCCTTGCTGCGAGGTTGGTCCACTCGGTAAGACGGGTACACCCAACGGCCAAGTTGAGAGCCTCGATCGGAGACTGGCAGCACCGTTACGTCGAACACACGAGGAAACTCCGCGTGTGTTGGCAACACTCGCACGATTACGCGTTTCGGCGCCGACGGATCGACCGGTGTTATCTCCAGAACCTCGAACCCGCGAGCGAAGATCCTTACGCGACCCGGACATCCGAGCACAGCCTCACTTGGCGTCGCCCAAATGCGAGCCGGATCGAGGAGTTGGTACTCAGCAACGGGCTGCATTTGGACATCGAGTGTTAACGCGTTTTCACCGTTATCAGCTCGTTGGATTACCACTTCCATGCGGTGAAAGGGAATTGTGACGGGTTCGCGCGTTGCAGGTTCGGCAAAGGCAATGATTTCGAGCTTCCACTCAGCGGAGCTATTGGTTCCTGTGCCATCGGCCCACACAGTAGCTTCAAGAACTTCAAAGACAGGAAGGCGCTGAGCAGGTAACAGTATCTGAAGGATTTCGCGTTGATGGGCCGATCTCGTAAGTGTTCCGTCACGCCAAGGCACTTCAGATTGAAATGGCCCTTGACCGGAAGCATTCTTGACAACATACGGAGCCGCGTCCGTATCAAACTGTATTGCGGCCACTTGCTTTCCTTCGTACTCAAACGAAACGGCACCACCCAGGTCTGGGGCGACACCGTCGAAAACACTGCGGCACTCCTCGTACCAGGCGCCGGGATCGCGGCTCGTTGAAAGGCCGATGACTCCATTCTTCTCATCAACGCCGACGAGCCACAGAATGGGCTCTGAATGCATGCTATTGGCATGCGCGCCGATCCGTCGTGCAGCTCTTTTCGGGTCCGGCCAGTCTGCCTTGAATTCGACCTGAGAGTCTTCGTTCGTTACACCGGACTTCACCCGATCGCAGACGGCCGCAGCCCAAGCATGTATCTCTCTTTTTTTCATCGCACTAAGCAGATTCGTCTAGACGGCGATCTTCTCCACAAACGAATGCGGCGGCGGCACAGGTTCGCCATTTTCGCGAAGGCTCTCGATGTGCATCTCGATCGCTTCGCGAATTAGGTCGATCGCCTCGTTACGCGTTTCACCGACAGCGACACAACCGGGCAAGTCGGGAACCCACGCGCCGAAGGATGTGTCTCCCTGCTCAACGATGACGACGTATTCCATTCAGTTCACCTGGTCCTTTCTCAACCCCGCTTGCTTCCAAATGCTTCCGAGAGTTCCGACCGGCACATCGACGCTGGGTTTTCCGGCAACCGTCACTGTGCCAGACTTTTTCGGATGGCGAAACTGGCGGTGACTGCCGCGGGTTCGAACCAGGCGCCAGCCGTCATCCTCGAGAGTTGCGATCACGTCTCGTACTTTCACAAACTACCCGATCACCCTCTCATAAAACTCGCGATACCGCGGCACGACCCGGTTGACGTTGAACTTCCCTTCGGCCAGATCCCGCCCGTTGCGGCCGAGGCGGCGTTGGAGGTCGGGGTTGGAGAGGATCTCTACGGCGCGGGCGGCCATTCCTTCGACGTCGCCGACCGGGAGGAGGTAGCCGGTCTCGCCTTCGACGACGACTTCGGGGAGGCCGCCGGCGCGGCTGCCGATGACGGGGACTTCCGAGGCCATCGCTTCGAGGGCGGCCATCCCGAACGACTCTGCCTCGGAGGGGAGGAGGAAGACATCGGCTGCACCGACGACTTCTTCCAGGTTCGGCACGTTGCCGAGGAAGAAGACTTTTTCGCGGAGGCCATGATCGCGGCAGAAAGCCTCGGCAACGGAGCGCTCCGGGCCGTCGCCGATCATGACCAGACGGCTCGGAATGGTACGCGTGACACGCTCGAAGACCGCCAGCACATCCATGATCCGTTTCACGGGACGGAAGTTGGAAACGTGGCAGAGCAGCTTTTCGCCCGAAGACGAAAAGAGATGCGAGAGGGCGCTGTCGTGCTTGCGGAATCGCGCGGGATCGACGAAGTTCGGGATGACCTCGATCTCCTTGTTTGTGCCGAAATTGCGCGCGGTCTGGACGCGCAGCCACTCCGACACCGCGGTCACGCCGTCCGAGACTTCGATTCCGAATCGCGTGATCGGCAGGTAGCTCGGATCCCGGCCGACGAGCGTGATGTCCGTGCCGTGCAGCGTGGTAACGAAGTGCAGCTTGCGCGACGAAAGGATCTCGCGCGCCAGGTGTGCGCTGATGGCGTGCGGGATCGCGTAGTGAACGTGAAGGATGTCCAGCTTTTCGTAATCCGCCACCTCCGCCATCTTCGTTGCCAGCGCCAGCGTGTAGGGTGGATACGGATCGAAGAGCGGGTACGGCGTGACGGTGACCTCGTGAAAGCGCACACGCTCATGGAGCACGCTGAGGCGCGATGGCATCTGGTAGCTGATGAAGTGGACGTCATCGCCGCCGCGCGCCAGCGCGATGCCGAGCTCCGTTGCCACGACGCCGGAGCCGCCGAATGTGGGGTAGCAGGTGATGCCGATTCTCATGGTTGGTCGTGAACGGCCCCTTCGATCACGGCTCTCTCCCTTCATACGCAGCGATGATGTCATCGACCTTCGGCGGCTGCTTGGTCATGAACGCTTCGCCGTACTCGACGCCGATCAGCGCGCCAAAGTGGCGGCCGCGCGCTTCGATCATCTCCAGAAACTTCTTGTCGGCGATGAACGTCGGCGGTTCCTTCGACTTCGGATTGTGAAACTGCGACTTAAAGGCAGCGATGGCGCGCATCTTCGTCTTCCACGTTTTCGTCACGTCGACAACGAAGCTGGGCGTGACGAGATAGTTTTGCGGGTAGTAGATCGTCACTTGCGGCCGGTGCGCAGGAAGGTCCGTCTCGAGCGCGCGCAGACCCGACAGAAATGAGGCCTGCCCGACGATCTGTCCCGTGCGGATGTGGTCGGGATGGCGGTCGTCGGGCCACATCGTGAAGACGACCTTCGGTTTGCAGCGGCGGACGGCGGCTATGATCTGCATTTCTTCATCGCGGCCGGTGCGCATGCCTCCGTCGCCGAAGTCGAGCTGCTCGCGAAAACGCGCGCCTAGGATTCTGGCGGCTTTGAGCGCCTCGCGGCGGCGAACCTTGGGAGTGCCGCGCGTTCCCAGCTCGCCGCGCGTCAGCTCGATGATGCCGACGCGCAGCCCGACCTTCACCGATTTCGCAATCGTGGCGCCGCACGAAAGCTCGATGTCGTCGGGATGAGCTCCGAAGAAGATCATGTCGACCGGTTCAAGCAATGGATGTCCCCCATGTCATGGCCGTATCACCGCGGAAGCGGCGGCTCACGCGATTTCCGTTCACAAGCTCACCACCTTGCACACGCCCTCATCCTGCTCCGCTTCGTCGATCATTCGATCGATCAGGTGCCGGCCGTGCTCGTTCCAATAGCCGAACCAGCCGCTTACGCGGTCTTGCGGCGAGCCGTCGGGGACGAGCGTCGTTACCAGATCGCGGACCGCGGCGTACCGTTCGCGGTCTTTGCGAGCCAGGCCACGGATGGCGCGCTCGGTCAGCTTGTCGAAGTGATACTCGATATGACCGATCGAGCGATTGATGGCTCGCGCCAGAGCGTGTTCGGCGGGAAGTGCGATTTCGCCGATGCGAACAATCTTCTCGATGAGTGCACGCCGCGCCTCGGCGGCGAGTTGCTCAACCTCGCTCACCCCAGCCGGCTCGCGCGTCGCAAGCAGCGCGTCCGCGCCGGCGAAGATCTCTTCCGGTTTGATGTCGTAGCGCGCGATCGTGCGAACGATGCGTTTCGGCGCGAGCAGCTCGTGCGCGCGAAGCGCAACGCGCGGCATCGGGACAGCGAGCAACTCGTGCAGCGGTGCGATCTGCGCGTAGTACGCCACCTCGGAAGGTCCGCCTACGAAGAGATCGGGGCGAAGAACGAAATCCTGCAGGAGCGGGCGAGTCAGCGCGGAGGTCGATGTTCGCTCCGGCGAGGCAATCGGTCGCGGACCGTCGAGCAGCTCGCGTCCGCCATGATCATCCAGCTCGAAAAGCAGTGTGTATGGCTCGCCGGCGCGCGGAACGACTTGTGGTGCGTAGCCGGCGTCCTCCAGTGCTTTCGAACGTTGCGCAAGCTCGCGCTGGATGTTGTCCCAATTGTTCAGGATGTCGTCGAACAGCGGCTGGCCAGCGCGGCGTAGCTCAGGGAGAAGCGCATCGACAAGGATGAACTTTTCGTCGACCGCGGACGTGAGCAGCTCCGCAAAGGAATCGCGAAAGGTGATTCCTTCGCGCAACCAGGCGGAGCGGGGGATGTCGAGGTATTCGATGAGGCTGCGCGTTAACTCTTCCGGTATCGGCAGCGAGCCGACGACCCGTCGCGAGTCGGGCTTGCGCGCGCGAAGCGTCGTCAAATCGAGCTGCTGCTTCGGATCGCGCTTCGGCAATGCCAGCGTCGCCACCTCGGCGAAATCGTGATCCTCGGTGGCCAGCCAGAAGAAGACGGTCGTCGGAATGCCGTTCGCTTCGTTGACGCGCTTCAGCTTGAGCATGCCGGCGAGTTTGGCGAGCGTGTAGATCGGACCGCCGGCGAAGCCGACCTGCTGGCCGGCGATGACGGTGAAGGTTTCGCCGGTGGACCAGCGTGCGAGCTCGTCGTCAACGTTGTGGTTCCAGTGACGGTTGGATTCGGCTAGCGCATTGACGAGATTCGGCGCCGGGACGGCGCCGGGCCAGCCGGCGGGACGCCGGCGTTCCTCACGCTTTAGAAACTGTGTTGCGCTTTCATTACCGGCGAGCCAGTCGCGCGTGAATTTGCTCAGGCCGGGATAGTTCGCCAGCGGAAAGCGGAGACAGGGAGGTTCCGTCTTCACACTGCTCATCGGGCTTTGCTCCCGACAAGGATGAGGCGCGGCGAGGCGGCATCGAACGGCGCACCGTCAAAGTCGCCGAAGACCTGGCGGATCGAAAGGCCCGAGGAAGTGAACATCGTCGAGATCTCATTGAGATCGTAACCGCGAACGCGCTCCAGGTAACGCTTTTGACCGATCGTGATCCGTTTGTTGAACGAACGGTCACGCGGATCGAACCAGCGCTCGATCTCCACGCTGCCGCTCGGCGTGTCACGCGTCTCGCGCTCGACGAGCTTATCGAGCTCGCGGTCGACGTTAAGATAGTCAAACAGGAAAACTCCGTCCGGCCGCAGTACGCGCGCCATCTCACGCACCACGCTGAGGTTTTCCTCTTCCGTAGCGAAGTAGCCGAAGCTCGTAAAAAAGTTGACCAGACCGGCGAAGCTTCCGCTGCAGTACGGGAGCGACCGCATGTCAGCCCGAGCGACAGGAAGCGGCCCATACTCGTCGATGCCGGTACGCAGGAGCGTGAACGAAAGATCGCAGCCGACCGCGTCGAAGCCAGCACCGTTGAATTCAGTGAGATGCCGCCCCATGCCGCACGCAAGATCGAGAATGACTCCGTCGACGTCGCCGAAGTGCTCGCGGAAGAAGAGGACCTGCCGCTTGGCTTCGTGCTCGTCGCGATGCGCGTAGAGCTCGAGGTACTCCTCGCCGAACCATTCGCGATACCAGGTCATGACAGCGAGAGATCAGGAGACAAGAGATCAGAGATCAGAAAGGCTCTTTTCATCTCTGATCCCTGATCCCTTGTCTCTGATCTCTTCATCCACTAGTGAATTCTGTACGAATCCGGATACGTGAAGCTCACGCTTGCACGCGTGACGCCGTTGCCGAGGACGATGGCTAGGTTCGGTGTGAGGGCGTAGAACGGGCGAAGGTCGACCGGATTGCCCAGAACCTGCGTCCCGGAAATGCCGCAACGATCGCCGGCGCTGAGCATGCGCTCGATCGGCTTCCGTACGCGCATGTCCTGGTAGAGCGTTCCGATCTCCTGACGCTCTGCGCCGTACGGGCGCTCGGTGTAGGTCTTGGTCATCGACGTGAGTGCGAGATCTTCTTTCGTCAAGCGATCGTTCTCGTCGTATGCGTAGGTGATGTTCGCTTCCCAGTCCAAGCGGGGCGATCCTTGCACGACGGTTCCGCTGTAGCCGCCTCGGATCTTGAGAGCCGATAGGTTGTTGTTCGCGTATGTGACATCGGCGGTCATGGTGACGACGTCGTCGCAGCCCGCGGCGTTCTGATAGGTAACCTGCTCCTGGGCGATCCGGTTTTGCGCGTCGAAGGTGTAGTGCACTGTGTACTTCTGGCCATCGATGACGACGTCGTCGCGATCGAGCAGGAGAATCCCGATGTCTGCGGTTTTGTGGGCAGCGAAGAGCAGCGCGTCGCCGCTGGAGGCCGACGTGATCTTCTCGAGATAGTCGATCCCCTGGACGTAGCGGATCTCGTTGCCCTGCCGGTCGCGCCACGCCTGGATGATGTCGCCGGCGTACGACCAACCTTCCGCTTTGCGCGCCTCCTGCACTTGCTGCTGGCGCGCGGGTGTGTAGCGCAACGCCTCGAGCATCGTGCCGTTGAAGAGACAGGGCAACGACTCGTTCTTTGCGAAGCGATTGTCGGCGTAAAAAGTAGAACGCGTCGCAGTCGCACCCTCGCTACAAGGCCGCGAGCTCCAGGCAGATTGCGATGTCAGATATGGACCATGCCAGCAATGCGGGCACCAGGTCGCGCCGATTGGAAGGCGGAATCCGCAGAACGGGCAGACGAACTTCGTCTTCATGTCGGACATCTCGCTCTCGATGCCGAGGAGGCGCTGGTCAGCGGCAGACTTCGCGGCGGCGTCCGGCTCCAGCTCCTCGTAGCGAGGAAAACGTTCCGAAGCCTTTGGCAGATCTCCGAGCTTCTCGTAGACGACACCCTGATTGAAGACGGCAGCAGGATCGGTGGGACGTTGCTGCTCGGCGTCCTGAAACAGCTTCAGCGCCGCCGGCAGATCGCCTTTGGTGTAAAAGTAGCGGCCGCGCGTGAAGATCGCGGTGTACTCGTCATCGACCTGCCGCTTTTTCTGCAACTCCCGTTCGAACTCGAGCTCGAGCTGCAACCTGGCCACGAGCGGCTTTTCCGCGCCGGCGGGGAAGAGCTGGTTATATCGGTCGACCTTTGCCTGCGCTTCGGAATAGCGTCCGGTACGAGCGAGCAGGACGCCCATGTTGTAGAGCACGCCGGGAACGTCCGGCTGCAGAAGATCTGCTTTCGCGAACTGCTGGTAGGCGCTCGCGTAGTCCTTGATCTCGGCGAATTTCTTGCCAAAGTACACGGCTTTGACGAACTCCTCGCTGGGAGGCATGGCTGCGGATGCCGCCGGCTGTAGCGCGGGTGTGGGAGTTTGCGCGGGTGCAGGCTGCTGTCCATAGAGGCAGAAGGCAGAGAGCAGAAGGCAGAGATTCGCAAGGAGCGCTGGCCTCATTTTCCTTCTGCCCTTTGCCCTTTGCCCTCTGCCTTTTGCCTTCATTTGAGGAGCGCCTCGATCACGGTAGTGAGCCACAACTGCTGCTGCTCGGTCGGTGATGACGTCGCCAGCAGCGCGTAGAGTGCGTGCCGTTTCTGCTGATCCGAGGTGGTTGCATCGCGCAGCACGCGCTCGGGATCGGTCACTCCCGGATCGAAGACGACGTCTTCCGCATCTTTCGGCGCCCAGTGCGGCCCGACATCGCTGCCGAAGAGTCTCGACACGAGGGCCAGCCGCTCGCTCTCTTTTTTAGCGCCGTTGGCAGCGGCGACCAGGCGGCTCTTCGCTCCCGAACCGACGATGATCGAGCGAAGGTTGGAAAGGAGCTGGATGCGTTGTGTGCAAGCGTCGAGGACCTGCGCCTTGATTGATTCGTCGCCGATCGATCCACTGACTTTCAGCACGTTCTGGATGCGTTGGGATTCATAACTGATGAATGCGTCCGCGACATCTTCGGGCGCGGGCAACTCAGGTTCATCGGCTACGACAACCGTAGGCTCAATCGCAGGTGGAGGGCCGAGGGGTGCCGGGGCGGGAACGGATGCGGGAACGGGTGCAGGGACCGGCCCCGGCTGCGGAGCGGGAACTGGTTGCGACGCTTCCGCGGGAGTGACCGGAGATGGCACAGGTGAGGGTGACGTTGGCGCCGGCACGGGGCTGACCGGCGATGCGATGCCCGGAAGCGGGATGTCCGCCAGTGGAAGATCGAGCGAGGAGGTCGAAGCCGCTGTCGTATCGACGGCCTTGGTGATCCGAAGATCATCCGGGCTGTTGGATGCGGCCGCTGTCGCAACTGCCTGCGGCATCGTGACGAGTTTCGGACCGCCGATAAGCGGAGCCGTGACCAGCGGCGCAGCCAGACCGCGAATCAGATCCGCATCCGACAAAACGCCGGCATCGAGTAAACGTTCGCGGACGCGCTGGCGGACGTCGTTCGCGAGCTGCACCTGCGACCAGCGACCGGAATCGGTCAGCATGTTCGGACTGGCAGTTTCAACCGTCATGTCGCAGTGGCACGGACCGAACGTATCCGCCTTCCACCAGTCAGCCCGGCGCTGGGTGCGGAAGAACTCGACCACAGCCATGTTGCGCTTGAATTGAAGGTCGCGCGCGCGGTCGCAGGCTGCCTGCGAGGCGAATTGATTGATACCGTACAGCTCGATGAACCCGCGGTTGTCCGGGCGGAACATCAGCACGTGATAGTGGAACATCTCGCATGGACGCCCGGCCGCAGCGGCAACCGGCGGACAGACGAGCGGTTGCGCGAGCGCGGAGCTGAAGCACGCGCACACAAGCGCGACGATTGCTAAAAGAGTTCGCATAGGAGCGGCGCGACTTGCCGGGATTATATGTTCAACGTTCGTATGCCACCGTCGTAACCCGTTCGCTAACAAGGAGAACCCATGAAGAAGCGCCTTCTCATCGTATCGGCAGTTGCGGTACTGGTCGTACTCATCATCGTCCCGCTCGCGCTGGCGCAGCACGGGCTCGGAATGGGCCGCTGCATGGCCAGCGGCCGCAGCGGCATGATGATGTTCGGTCACCTCGGGCGCGCCAAAGCGGCACTCAACCTCTCCGATCAGCAGGCTGCCGACATCAAGAAGATCTTCGCTGATCTGCGGACGCAGAATGAGCCGTACCGCGCGTCGATGCGCAGCGGCATGCAGTCCGTCGCACAGGCTCTGATCGCGAATCCGAACGATGTCGCTGCCGCGCAGGCGCTGCTCGACAAGCAGAGCGAGGCTGAGCACATCATGAAGAGCAACGCTCTCAACGCCGCCGCAAAGGCACTTAACGTCCTCTCCGCCGACCAGCGAGCCAAAGCTGCAACGTTCCTGCAGCAGCGGATAGCCAGACAGGCCGAGAAGTAAGAAGATGATGAGCGCCACGTCGATGTTCGGGGGAGCCTCCATTGGCTCCCTCGCGCTTGATCGATCGGTTTTCACGGCGGAGAGGGCGCAGACGAGAAGCGCAATAAGCGAAGACCCGATCGAAGCGCGCGCGATTACCGCGGTAAAAGCGGGCGATGCCGGTTCGTACGGCTACCTGGTGTCGAAATACACGAAGCGTGTGGTCTCGATCGCCTGGGGAATCGTGCGGAATGCAGCCGACGCGGAAGACCTGGCGCAGGAGGCGTTCGTCAAGGCATACGAGAGCATCGCCCGTTTCAAGACCGGCGAGCCTTTCGGTCCCTGGATCTATCGCATCGTCACGAACCTTGGCCTCGATCTGATCAAGCACCGCAAACGGTTCCGGCATGAAGAGATCACCGACGCGGCACCTGCGGAGCGGCGTGACCGCGCCGACCTTCCGGCGATCACGAACGAGCTGGCGGCGCGGATCGATCGCGCCATCCAGTCGCTTCCGGAGATGCAGCGTATCGTGGCCCGTCTGTATCTCGTCGAGCAGTTCGGCCACACGGAGATCGCCGCGATGACAAAGTTGACTGAGGGCACGGTGCGGTCGCATTTATCGCTGGCCCGAGGCAAACTGAAAGAGAAACTGGCAGACCTTCACGGGGGCAACAATGACTGACGACACCTTCATCGAGAAGTTGCGCAACGACGCCCGGCAACTTCAGTACGAGCCGGATGACGTAATGACAACGCGCATCGCGGCCCGCGTCCGCGCGCGTGTGTCCGAAGAAGCGGCGGGAGGCGTGGCGCTGATTCTGGCGCGCTGGTTCCGGCCGGTCGTGGCCTCGCTCGCGGCACTCTCGCTGGCGGCGGTCGTCGGCGTCGGCTGGCTGGAGCTGCGCCCCGAACCGGCGCCTGGCCTCGATGCGGTGTCGAGCAGCCAGACCGTCGACGTCTCGGTCGGAGGAGATGTGTTCAGTGTCGAATAAGACCCGCACCGCGGCCGTCGTGGTCGTGATCGTCGCGTTCCTCGCCGGCATTCTCGTCGGCGTGGCGGGGGATCACTTTTACCTGATCCGCCTCTTTCCACGGCACGCAGCACGCTTCGCGGCCGATCGGCTGGCGGAACGGCTCGCCGGCGAGCTCGAGCTCACGCCACAGCAGAAAACGCAGGTACAGCAGATCATCGAACGCCACCATGCCAGGATCGACGCGGTCATGAGTAATGTCCGTCCCCAGGTGCGGCTGGAGATCGACGCCACCAACGCGGAGATTGAGACGATCCTCACGCCCGCACAACGGATAAAATTCGCCACGTTACGGATGCACGTCGGTGCCCGGCGCCGCGCGCGCTGAGGAGCGCAGGCGTCTCGATCGCCACCTGCACAGCAACCACCGCCGGGCGGGACGCCCGCGGGCCGCGAGCGAGACGCTCGCACTCCTACCTTGCGCCGTCGGGACGCACGCGCAGGAAAAACGTGCAGGCCTTTCCCGTCTTCGACTCGACCCAGACGGAGCCGGCGTGTGCAAGCGCGAATTCGCGCACTTTGAAGAGGCTCCTTCCCGTCCGCTCCGGCCCCTGCGGATTCCAGACGAAGCCGGGCTCGAAGATCGCCGACCGAAGTTCCTCCGGCACGACCGGACCGTTGTCCATCACGAAGAGCAGCAGCAGCGGCTTGCCCTTGTGCTCCATCCAGCGAACGCCCATGACGACCTGGCCGCCGGGCGGAACATAGTGAAGCGAGTTGTCCATCAGCACGCTGAGCGCATCGGCGAGCTGCTCGTGGTTCCGGAAACGCTCCTCCAACTCCGGTACGTCGCGCTGGAGCTGGACGTTCTTGAGATCAGCAAACGGACCGAAGCGCTCGGCGACGGAGTGAATAATGTCCCCAACCTTCGGGATCCGCGCCGCCGGCGCCGCTTCCTTTACCTCGGGCGCCATCTCCAGCGACGAAAGAATCTGATCGATCGTTCCTGCCCAATCCTGAAGAAGAGGATCGCGCTGGCCCGTGCGCGCCGAAGCGAGCACCGACTCGCGCAACGACCGCAGCGGCGTGAAGACGGTCTCGCGCACGAAGGCCACGAACGACGCATGCGCCGGATTCATCGGATCGGCT
>ODAK010005918.1_pt1 | contig 12365 bp, 17 predicted proteins | sample 1539591 | NCBI WGS metagenome assembly ODAK01 (sample SAMEA3539303, study PRJEB22396) | soil metagenome | biome: tundra; feature: field; material: soil | place: USA | collected 2010-05 | depth 0.15 m | reverse complement strand
CGCCGGAGACGAGTGCGTGAGTTGACGGCAGTGAGGCTAACCGAGTTCGCGGGCCTGGAGGCGTAGGGATGAGATACCGCGAGAAAGAACGCATCGAGCGCCTTGAACGGAACGGCATGATGGATCGCAGGCGTGCCGAGTTGCGCGCGTGGTTTGCGTCGCACCCGAATGGAACGGCACTGCAGGCCCTCAACGACCTGCACTATTCCTATCCAGACCACATGTACGTCATCGCCGATTCGATCCGGATGGACTTGGTTCGCGGGGAACGTGTCAGGCCTTAGCGGCGGCCGTGCTCGGCGCCTGTCCATGACGGCGGGCCGCTCACGCCGCTGTTGAACGACGCTGCCAGTCCTGTGGCAAGCCCAGCTCGGTGAAGGCGATGACGTCGCACCGCATACCGAGGCAAGGATGGCGAGCGCGGACAAGCTGGACAGGATTGGTGAAAGTCCTCGGTATCGAGATCTTCGTCGGCCAACACGGCGGCATCGTCTGGCACGCCGACTGGGATCTGCGGCGTAAGCGCGACAGTTCGCTCACGAGCGACCCAATTTCCGCTTCGCAGTGAGGTTGCCTGCTGGTATCTGGCGGAGACAGGGCGGCACACGAGCGCAGCACGCATGCCTCCTGTGACCGGGGACCTCACCGCCGTGCCGCCAAGAAGGGGTGCCCGGCGCCAGACGTGTGTCCTGCAACCGCCGAGCCCCCGGACGGGCTCGTCGGTTCAGGCCCTGGGGCGGGCGGCAGTGGTCCTGGCAGTACAGCTAGGCGTCTGGTTCGGCGGCGGCTCCCGCATACCGAGGCAGACCAGGCACGGCGGATCGCCGAGCGGCTCCGCACGGCCGTGGCCGCTGCCGATGTCGGTGCCAGCGAGACCGGCCGCTCCAGGACCCGGGTACGGGTCACGTCTCGGTCGGCGTCGCCTGCCTGGCTGATACCGGCCCCGGGTTGCTGGCCCTGGTCGCGGCGGCGGATGCGGCCTTGTGTGACGCGAAGGCCGCCGGCCGGAACCGGGTACGCCAGGCGGCACGCCAGCCTGCGACCTTCGCGTGATCGCCGCACGGCATCCGGTGAGACACGGCCGCCGGGCAGCCCCGCCTGTCATGGTGGCAACCGGACCGCGGCCAGGCTGACTCTGCCTCACCCGTCCGTCCGTCGATGGCCGGCCATGCGCATGAACATGGCAGTGAATGGCCTTGCTGCTGATGAATATGAAAGTTCAGTCGTCATCAATATTGAACTGAATAGGCATGCGGAGAGCACGATGGCCAGCAACTGGACATCCCAGCACTGCATTGGAAGAGGTGCACCGCATGGTGGCAACAGGTGGCAGGGTGACGACCGCTGGCTTTGCCCTGACCGTTATAGCGCTGCTGCTGCCAGGTCTGGCCTATGCGACAGCGGTCCTGTCACAGACAGCCGCCCGGTCTGTCGCGGCCGTCAAGCCAGTGACGACCCATCAGCCCGCGGCAGCGGCCCGGCCGGTGCCTGCGCGCAGGTCCGTGACGGCGGCCCTGCGCGGGCCTGGGGCTAGAGGCTGCCATTCATGCCCGAGCACGTCCACCCACCAGAACCGCTTGGCGGTGCTGCGAAATACGTCACGCGGTGTCAGCGGCGCATTGCGCGTCGAGTGCCACTGAGCGGCAAGCAGCGGATTGGTGGTGGCCAGGTCATTGAAGCCCGGCAGCACCTTCTGGCCGGCGCACACGGAAAGCCTTGTCCGAGCGTAGTGCGGTTGTTCACGGTCGATAGCCAGTCGTGGCCATCGCGACATCGGAACCACACCTTGCGGTTCGACTGCAGCGCAATCGCGTCTGGCCGGAGGTCGCCGTTTTTCGCCGGGTGCCACTCGGCGGCGATGTCTGGCCGGTTGCTCGCGAGGTCGTTGAAGCCGGCTAGTACGAGCTGGCTCGCGCAGTAGGGGCAGCCGGTGCCGTTGGTCCGGTTGTTGACCTGTGCCTCCCACTCGTGGCCGAACTCGTCGATCCACCAGAACCGCTTGGACGAGCCCGCGGTGACGCCCGTGGGCAGCAGGACGCCGTTGCGCGCGTGATGCCACTGCTCGGCGATGGCCGGATGCGTGGACGCTAGGTCGTTGACGCCGATCTGGATGCGCTTGCCCGCGCACACCGCGCAGCCGCTCCCGCGCCCGGTGCGATGACCCGGCGAATCGTCCCACTCGTGCCCCTTCGGACACTGCCACCAGACCGTAGGACCTGGCGTAGACCTGGCTGATCGCGACGCCGCGGTCGTCGATGTCACCGGTGCCGTGGCTGATCGCCAGATGGCTGCCGGGAGCCAGTGCCTCCCGGTAAGCGTCCAACGCCGAGGACACCTCGTCCTTGTCGAGGAAATGAAGCACGTTGAAGAACAGGAGAGCCACTGGCTGCGTGAGGTCGAGGCGGGAGAGGACCTCGGGGTGTCCGAGGATGCCTACGGGCTTCGTGAGGTCACCCTGGATCGAGGCGCAGTAGGGCTTGTCTGCAAGCAGTTCAGTGCCGCGGGCGGCGGCCACCGGATCCATGTCGACGTAGACCACCTTCACGGCGGGATCGATGGCGTGCGCGACCGCGTGGACCGAGCCGCGGGCTGGGATACCCGACCCGACGTCTAGGATCTGACTGATTCCGCCGGTGACAAGTTCGCGCACGACGCGCTTGATGAGCTTGCGGTTCTCCCAGATCGTCAGCTTGATCATCGGGGCGGCCGCCACCGCGTCACGGGCGACATCCCGGTCCTTCTCGACGTGGCGTGTGCCCCCCATCAGGAAGTCGTACATTCGGGCGATGCTTGGCCGCGAGAAATTCGAGCCGTCGACGGCCCACTCGGGCGCCGTGACCTGCTCCGGCGCTGTCGGTGATGTCATTGTTCGCACTCCTGCATGGAATCGTCTGGCCTCAAGGCCCAGTCGGAGGCAAGGGACAGGCGTCGCTCGATGGTCGCGTTATCTGTGAACAGGTCGCCGAGCGCGCAGACCCACCGTTCCAGCCCAAAGGCGACGCAACCGGTGAAGGCCGGCGATCCGTCGGGGAGCCGGATCCGGCAGCGTTCGCCGAAGAAGTTGCGGTGGAAGTTCACTGAGGCGATCGCTAGCTTGCCGTCGTAGAGGAACTCCTCCTTGGTCGGGAAGAGCTTCTGCATCTTGCTGCGCGCGCCGTTCGGATCGAAGAACGGGTCGGTGGCGATCTCCACATGGTGCGGGATGCCGACCTCATCAAGAAACCCGGAGATGCGCGCTTTGAAGGTGCTCAGGTGATCGAGTACCGCGTCCCGCGCGCCGATACAGATGATCTCGCGCATCGTGAAGCCGAACAGGCGTCGCAGGCCCTCGTAATGGTCTTCCCGCCGGAAGCAGGTGGCGACGGTCGTGACCTTCGCGGCCTCGTTCTCGACCGTGCTGTCCTGCATGGCGAAGTAGGCGCTGTAGCAGGCGGCCGACGGAAGCACGTAGCCAGCGTCCACGAGTGCGGAGGCGGCCACAAGCCCGTCCGCGACGATCCCGTCGGCGAGTCCTGCTCCGCTCATGAGGGTGCGGTCGAGCGCGGAGACCGGTGAAACCAGGTGCGGGAAGTTGTCGAAGTAGTCCATCGGGGCAAGGTCTGCGACCGCTACGACGGACGGGAATGGTGCTGGGCGGGCTGGGGATGAGCGAGTATCAGTATGCCTGGGCGGAGGCCGGGAAGCTGATTGGCACCAAGATGCCGGCCCGGTACCACGAGGCCGTTGCCTTGCTGGCGGACTTGCGGGAACTCGCCCGGCGCGACGGCGGCAGACTGGGCTATGCCAGAGAACCGGAGCGCAGGAGCGGAGGGGTAATGGAGCTGAGCCCGCAGCGCGAGGATGAACTCGTCGTGCAGATTCTGCGCGATCAGGTTGGCATCGATCCACGGTCGTTACGGCCGATTCTGCGGCTGACCGCACTCGGGCTGGTGAACTCGGCGTGGCGCAATACTCGTGTCGAGGACTGGCATGCCGAGGGCCTCCTCCACGATGGAGACATGCTGCGCATCAGCTCTCATATGAGCTGGCGCTTGGATCAGCTTCTGTGGCGCTGGCGTACCCAGACGGGGATCGCGCCGGATGCCCCAGCCCACTCCCTAGATGAGATCAGCTTTGACGACTTCCGCTGGCTCGGTGGCCGCATCTATCAGTGGATCGTCAATCCAAGTCGCCGCCTGCCGACCGGTGTGACCTTGCGCGATGTGGCGCGGGGAACTTGCCGCAGTTGGAGAACGACGCGGACGAGGCGCTGACCGCGTTCGTTTACCAGGCAGAAGACCGAGGGGTCGGCTTCGCTTTCCGCCGGGCTGCTGCCCACGGTGGCCTTGCATGCCGCCACTGGTGGGGCCACCCTGCCTGGCCAGAGCTGGTGGACCGGTTCATCCGGGCCCTTGATGATCCCGGTGACCCCCACTGGGGCGACAACGGCGAGTTCCGCGTGCGGCTACGCGCCGAGCCCGCCGCGGTACAAGACCGCAACAGCCTCCGCCGGACGCTGCTTCAGCAGCCCTGGGCCCTCGACTTCGGCTCCGCCCAGTGGATCGTGGCAGCAGGTATCGGCTACCTGCGTCACAGGAGTAGCCGACCATGACGGCAGTCATGTGCCCAGATGAACAAGGGCCGGGTCTGCTCCCGATCAGCGGTGAGCATGCCCCGTCAGAAATCCTGGTAGAGCCCTACGCCAGTACAGGCGTGAGGTCGCCGGACGGGGTAGACGCGCAGACCTCGGTGCCGTCGGCGAACAGCGAAGTCTCTTCTAGCCGGGTGCCGTCCGGCGCGGTCCAGTGGGTGAGGCTGACCTCGGCATCGTCCCAGCGCCGCCGGTATCCGTAGCCTTCATCCGCCGGGAACGCGCTGTGCGTCGTCTTGATGTCGGCGAGCGCGAGGACGGCCTCACAGCCTGCTTTGCCCGCGGCGGTCTGCAGCAGGGTCACCCGGCTCGCGTCCGCGCCTTTTAGGCGTCGCCAGTTCAGCGCTCGGGGCGTGTACTCGTGGTCGAGGAGGTAGACGAGGCGGTTCGGCGGGTCCGCCGCGGGTCCGCCGCGTTCGGTAGTCCCAGCTCTTCTTTTACCGTCGCGAGGATGACCTTCAGCGTGGTGTCGTTCCACTCGGCGCGGACGAGGTGCTTCGGGATCTCCCACGTGTCGCGGACATCCGTGTCGGTCAGCGTCTGTTCGCCACGGCCGAACCGGGCGGCCTGACCGAGGCCGAGCAGCTTGCGGGCTTTCGCGAGAGTCACCGGGAGCCTGACATGCCCGAAGCCCTCGACCTCCAGGTTCAGGTCGTCCGCCTGTGCCGCCAGCTCGACACTGAACGCGGTCTGCGCGTCGCCGCGCAATGTCCTGGCCAGCCGGTCACGCGCCGCCCTCGCCATGGCCCTCCCGTATCCCCGGAAGCCGCCATATCTTCTAGCGAGACTGTAGTGAACCGCCGTAAGCGCGAGGCACGCTTCCTCGGATTGCGGACGGACGTCGGTCCGCGACGATGCCTCCTGCTGCGGTCAGGTGACGGCGATTACCGTGACGCCGACGGCGTCGTAGGTGCCGCGTGCCCGCGCATCCCGGGTGGCGAGGGCGGCCCCGTGCTCTTTGGCGGCCAGCGCCACCAGCGCATCGTAAACGGCACCGCCTGCGATGCCAAGGCGGCTGAGCGTGTCCGGCAGCTTACGGGCAAGCGGCCTGCTCAGCATGAAAGGCGCAGCGAAGCGCGCATTCAGCAGCCGGGCGGCGTCGGCTGGTGCTAGCCGCGCGTCGCCGGGCAGCCTGGTGAGAACCGAGTACGTCTCGGCGAGGGCGTGACCGCTGAGCGCGATCTCCTGCCCGCCCCACCATCGCACCACGCCGGCATGATCGTGATGTGAGCGGACAAGCAGCGGAACGGCGACGCTGGTGTCGACCGCGACCGTCACTTGCGGCCCGCGTCGATGAGGGCGAAGACCATGTCGTCATCGACCGGGGTCTCGGCGTCCGCGACGAGCACGCCGTCCTCCTCGACCAGGCGCGCGGTCCGGCCTGCAGGCAGGAGCTGCGCGCCGGCGCCATACGGCGTGATGTCGACCTTCGTGCCGGGCAGCAAGCCCAGCGCATCGCGGATGGGCTTGGGCAGCACAACCCGGCCGGCCTGATCGATGACTGCTTCCATGGGAAAACGATACCATCGAAATCCCGTAACCGCCCGTCCCGGAACGGCGTGCCCGGGGGTGGTGACCGGCGCTGGTATATCGAACCGGTCCAGGTCGCCGAGGTTGACGAAACCCGATACCGCAGGGCCGTGCGAGACCACCGGCTGGACATGAGCGGCACGCTTGGCGGCAGACATGAGGGAATCTGCGAGCCGTGGCTCTGGATGCCTTGACGATTGGCCTCGGACACCGGGCCTCCATAGCCGCGCGGGAGGACGCCTACGAGCGGTACATCCAGTTCTCCAGCGCCGGGTATAAGTTCGAGCGCCTAAGGACGCGTCTTAAATTAACCTGTACATCTCTTCGTGTCGGGGCCATGCTTTTGGTATGGCCATTGTCATGGAGATCGATGAGCAGGTCCTGGCGGCGAAGTTCGGGACGATCCTGCCTCACCTGGATGAGCGGCAGCGCCGGCTGCTGATGGCGGCTGAGGCCAGGTCGCTGGGCTACGGGGGCATCTCGCTGGTGGCCCGCGCGGCCGGGGTGTCGCGTGTGACGGTGACCGCCGGGGTGGACGAGCTGGATGCGGGCGCGGAGCCGCTGGACGGGCGGGCGCGCCGGCCGGGCGGCGGCCGCAAGCCTCTGACCGGTATCGACGCGGGCCTGCAGGACGCCCTGGACGCGCTGGTCGAGCCGGAGACCCGCGGCGATCCGATGACCCGGCTGCGGTGGACCACGAAGTCGACCCGGAACCTGGCTGATGAGCTGGGGCGCCAGGGGCATCAGGTCTCTCATCACAGCGTCGGCAAGCTGCTGGCCGGCCCGCTGGGGTACAGCTTGCAGGGCAACGCCAAGACGCTGGAAGGCAGGCAGCACCCGGACCGCGACGCCCAGTTCCGCTACATCAGCCGCCGCGTCGCGGCGGCGCTGGCCGCCGGCGAGCCGGTGATCAGCGTGGACGCGAAAAAGAAAGAGCTGATCGGGGAGTACGCCAGCAAGGGCCGCGAATGGCGGCCGGGCGGCGACCCGCGGCGGGCGGACGTCCATGACTTCCCCGGCGAGCAGGGCAAGGCCGTGCCCTACGGCGTGTACGACCTGGGTGCCGGCACGGGCTGGGTGCCGGTGGGCAGCGACGGCGACACCGCCCAGTTCGCCGTGGCGACCATCCGCAGCTGGTGGTCCGCCGTCGGCGGCCCCGCCTACCCGGACGCGACGGAACTCCTGATCACCGCGGACGCAGGCGGTTCGAACGGCTGCCGGCTGCGGCTGTGGAAGAAAGAGCTCGCCGCCCTGGCCGACGCCGCCGGCCTGGCGATCACAGTCTGCCACATGCCGCCCGGCACCTCCAGGTGGAACAAGATAGAACACCGCCTGTTCAGCCACATCTCGATGAACTGGGCCGGGCAGCCGCTGACCAGCCACGAAGTCGCCGTTAACCTCATCGCCGGAACCACCACCCGAACCGGCCTGACCGTCCGCGCCGAACGCGACACCGCCACCTACCCGCGCGGCATCAAGATCACCGACCGAGAGATGAAAGTCCTGGTCGCCCAGTACGTCACCCCGCACGACTGGCACGGAGAATGGAACTACACCATCACCCCGACCCGCGCACCCAGTTGAGCGTGTTGTTCATTTCCAGGCCCTAAGCACCCGTGGATCTGGTGCAGGCCACCGGCATCACCGCGGGTTACCCAGGTGCAGCAGGGCCGCGCCTACCGTCCCGCCTGGTGGGTCGATCGAGGTGACCAAGGCGACCCGGCCTGCGGTCCGCGGATCCGGCGAGCACGAGTACGTCGGCGAGCTGGAAAGCCGCCGACACCGCATGGGTCTCGCCGATCAGCTCTGGCAGCGCGGGCAGGCGCACCGCGCTCGCCACGACCTCCTCCAGCGCCGCGTTCTCGGCCTCGCCCGCCGAGCCAGCGGCCCCCGAGGCGGAGACCGCCCACACGTCCGCCGCGGCGCACCCGGCACCGTCCAGCGCCTGCCGTACCGATGCGGTGACCGCCGCGCGCCAGTTGCCGTCGACGCAGACGCGCAGGTCCAGCGCGAGGATCTCGGCCAGGACGGCGGCACCGGCGGCCGGACTGCGGGTGAGGGCGAACATCGCGCAGCCCTCGCCCAGGACCGGGCCCTGCTGTATTCCTCGGCGGCCCCGAACAGCACCGTGGAGGCCCTGCGGGTGAGAAGCAGCCGACGGGCGTAGTTCAGCGCCGCCAGGCCGGTGGGACGGCCCGCGGCGATCGTCGCGTTGGGCCCCTGAAGCCGTACCAGATAGCGCACTGGCCCGCAGCCCCGTTCATCACGCCGTACGGGGTGGAGGCCGGGTCGATATGGAACGGGAGCTTGGCCCGGAGCCCGGTCCTGACGATGTCCATCATCGTCTCCGCGCTGCCGGTAGTGGTGCCGAGGACCAGCGCGGTCGTGGCGTCCGCCGAGATCTCCGCCTGGAGACGGCCCACGGTCGCGACCGCCAGTGCCGAGAACCGGTCCATCCCCCGGGTGCCCTTCCTGCCGAGGACATCGCGGACGTCGAAGTCCGGGACGAGCGCCGCCCGCGTGTCAGGCGAGCCCCACCGCGCCCCGTCGAGGTCGGCGACCGCGCTCCGCCGTGCGACCGCGCCCTCGACGAACAGCTCCCGGCCCAGGCCGAACGGGGAGATCGCCGACCACGCGGTGATGACTAGGGCGCCCATGCAGGTTTCTCCTGGTGCTTGCCGAAGAGCACCACGGCGTTGTTCCCGGCCAAGACCAGGCCGTTGCTCTGGACGATCCGCAGGTCCGCGGGAACCGAGTGGTTCGGGACGCAGTCGATCTCGCAGGCGGGGTCGGTCTCCACGTGGTTGGTCGTGGGCGGGATAAACCCATGGGCGATCGCCAGTGAGCAGGCCGCTCCGGCCAGCGCGCTCGCCGCCCCCATCGTGTGGCCGAGCATCGACTTTAGCGAGACCGTGCGCGGTGGCCGCCCGGCGAAGACGTCGTTGATGGCCCGGCACTCCGTCACGTCGTTGGCCTTGGTCCCGGTACCGTGCGCAGAGATCAGGTCGACCTGCTCCGGCCGTACACCCGCGTCGTCGAGCGCCAGCCGCATGCAGCGCGCGATGCTGTCCTGGTCGGGGGCGACGGGGTGGTAGGCGTCGCAGTTCAGGCCGTACCCCAGCACCTCGGCGTAGACGCGCGCACCGCGGGCCAGCGCGGACTCCAGGCTCTCCGGCAGCAGCACCCCGCCGCCCTCTCCGGTGAGGATGCCCGCACGGTGGACGCTTGACCCCCGCCGCCGGGTGAGCACCAGTCACGAGCCACCTGAGCTGAGGTAACCCAGCCGTTGCGGGTGTGCGACTCGAATATACGATCGTGGGGGTGACCTGCTTCTTCTCGCAGCAGGGCGGGGCCGTCAGGGGAAGCCCTGCCTGCCGCTGGTGAGGGCTACCTGTTCATGCCGGGCGCGGCGGTAGGAATGCCGATGGAGTGAGCAACATCGAGCATGCGCTTGTCGTAGCTCACCAGGGAAGCGAGTGCATCGCCGATAGTCTGGGCACTCGCGATGTGGACGGCATCAAGGGTCCTGACACCGCCCGGCAGGCTCGCTGCGGCGTCTCGGATCTCGTCGGTCACCAGGATTTCGGTGAAACTGGCCAGCAGGTCCTGCATCGCCGTCGGGTAGCTGCCGACCCTGTCAAGGGTGCGGACTGTCTCGATGAAGCCGATCGTGCTGGTTCCCATGGGCATTTCGGGCGACTGAGCTAGGAAGCCGCGAAGTTCGGGTGCGTAAGGTCGGCCGGTGACGAGCGTGACCAGGGCTGACGCATCGAGGTAGATCACCGGTCGTCCGCTTGACGCTCAGCGAGAAGAACGTCAAGGGGCGATGCGTCCTCGGGCACGGCGTAGCTCGGGATCTGGTCGAGGTCCCTGGTCGTCGTCGGCTTCAACCTGATGATCCCCTTCGCGATGAGCGGGGCGTACCGGCCGAGGATCCCCGAGCCGGGCACGACCACGGCGATGATCTTGCCGTGCCGGGTAACCTCGATCGCCTCGCCTCGCTCGACGCGGGCGAACACGGCGCTGGGGTTGTAGGAGAACTCTCGGACCGAGACGGCGCTCATTCGTCCACACTCCATGTAGGCGTACCTGCATTAAAAGCATTGTACCTACAAATAGCTGACCCGGCAGGATGCTACTGAGGCGGGGTCGGGTGCCTGTGGGTGCCGGAAACCCTGACACGGCCGCTGACCTGGTGTCTTGTGCTGGATGAGGGGACGGTCAGGTTAGGCATCTGGCTGCGCGAGGACGGCACGGTCAGGCACTGTCAGTACTCGTGTCAATGCGATTCGCCTACCTTGCGGTGCTGCGCATGTTCGGCTGGCTGGCCTTGCTCGCCCGGTCTGACCGGGCCAAGGACGCGGAGATCCTGATCTTGCGGCACCAGGTCGCCGTGCTCCAGCGCCAGGTCAAGGCCCCGCGACTGTCGTGGGCCGACCGGGCGGTCCTGTCCGCGCTGGCCCGGCTGCTGCCCGGCAGCCAGCTCCGCCAGCTGCGCCTGATCATCTCCCCGCGGACCCTGCTGCGCTGGCACGCCGACCTGGCCCGGCGGCACTGGGCCCATCCGCGCCGCGCTCCCGGACGGCCCCGCACCGCCCAGGCCGTGCGGACGCTGATTCTGGAGATGGCCCGGGATAACCCGGGCTGGGGATACCGGCGCATCCACGGCGAGCTGGCCGGCCTGGGCTACAAGCTGGCCCCGTCGACGGTGTGGCAGGTCCTCAAGGACGCGGGCATCGATCCCGCGCCCAGGCGGTCCGGGCGGACTTGGAGGGCCTTTCTGGAAGCCCAGGCGAAGACCATCCTTGCGACTGATTTCTTCCATGCCGACACCGTGTTCCTGCGCCGTCTGTACGTGCTGTTCTTCATCGAGCACGGGACCCGCCGCGTGCACCTGGCCGGGATCACCGCCTGCCCTACGGGGGAGTGGGTGGCCCAGCAGGCCCGTAACCTGCTGATGGACCTCGGGGATCACGCGGACGGCGTGAAGTTCCTGATCCGGGACCGGGACGCCAAGTTCACCGCGGCGTTCGACGCCGTATTCGCCGCGGCCAGCACGCGGATCATCAAGACGCCTGTCCGGGCACCGCGCGCGAATGCGATCGCGGACCGCTGGGTGGGCAGCGCCCGCCGCGAGTGCCTGGACCGGATGCTGATCACTGGCGAACGGCACCTGCGGCTGGTCCTCGATGAGTACATCGACCACTACAACGCCAGCCGTCCGCACCGGGCATTGCAGCAGAAGCCGCCCGCCGGACGTGCACATCCGCCTGCCGAAGTGACCGGTATACGCGTTCTGCGCCGGGACCGGCTAGGCGGCCTGATCCACGAATATTCCCAGGTCGCATGAGGTGACAGGGTTATCGGCACCCACACGCTGGGTTGACGCTTGGAGGCGTCGTGCTCACGGTAAACGCTGACTGGGGTGTGGTCCAACGGCAGCTGGGCGGCGGGGAGCTGGCGTGCCCGTCGTGCGGGGGCGTGCTGGCCAGGTGGGGGCACGGGAGGTTGCGGCGGGTGCGGCTGCGGGCCGGGCCGGATGCGAAGCTGGTTCCGCGCCGGTCAACGTGCCGGGGGTGCGGGGTCACGCACAGAAGCAACTTGCCGAGGGAATGCGCCGAGTGAGTACGGTCATCGCGGCGGCAGTGATCGAGCCGGGAACGCTGGAGGTGCGGAGAGCGTACGAAGCAACATATGGCGCCTGTGATCGCTACCTGAGGTCTTTGGGCGCGAATGCTCAGGTTCCTGGCACAGGCACAGCAGGTCGCGATGAATTGAACAAGCAGTTCGCAAGCATAACCGACAGCGCAAAGAGCCTGGAAGCTACGGTCCTCCGCCAGCTGGAAGAGCTGGAGCAGCTAGTCTGACCAGGTCAGATCGCCGTCATGGTGGCGCCCGACGCGCCGTGACCGGGCGGGTGCTGAGCTGGTGCCGACAAGCGTTGGTGATCAGGCCGTCTACCTGCGGAAACTGCCCGCACGTCCACAAGCTTCACCATCTTCGAGGGCACCTCGGAGATCCAGCGCCTGATCATCGGCCGGGCGGTCACCGGGCTCGACGTCAGGTAGCTTGACCTGCTATTTTACCGGCCGGCGGTACGGAAGGCGGGCCGCCCGACTCGCAAGTCGGGCGGTCCGCTCTCGTGTCCGGATTATCCGATTGATGCCGGTTATCCTGCCTCAGCTAACTAGGGCAGGCGCCATTG
>ODAK010005917.1_pt1 | contig 12366 bp, 11 predicted proteins | sample 1539591 | NCBI WGS metagenome assembly ODAK01 (sample SAMEA3539303, study PRJEB22396) | soil metagenome | biome: tundra; feature: field; material: soil | place: USA | collected 2010-05 | depth 0.15 m | reverse complement strand
CTGGAGCACCGCCTCCGGTGGTGCGGTTGCTGTGGGATCGACTTCCAGCCCTAAGCTCACCGGCTGCAACACCTCCTGCTGGATCATGAAGACCCCGTGGGGCATCGCCATCAGGTGATGGGCTTCGGCCCATCATGGGGCCCAGAGGAGCCCAGACCACTGTCTTTGGGCAATGCGTTGCGCAAACGTGACTTGCCGCACATCTTCTCGCGGTCGGCTCGTGTCAAGCAAGAACCGCACCGAAGGGGCCAACCGCCCGTAGGGACTGGCCGGTTCGGTGTTCAGACCACGTGGCCGACCAGCGTGCCGATGCCGTAGGTGACGGCCATCGCCACAGACCCGCCAATCACGTTGCGCCACAATGGTCTTGACAGCGGAGCCTTTCCCAGCCGGCCTGACACGACACCCGTCACAGCCAGCGCCACGAGAACTGCGAGCACGGTGACCGGCACCCGCAGACGAGCCGGTGGCACGGTGATCGCAACCAGCGGGAGCAGGGCGCCGAGCGTGAACGCCACCATGGAGGCGAACGCTGCGTGCCAGGGGCTGGTCAGGTTGACGGGGTTGATGCCCAGCTCCACCTCGGCGTGGGCGGCGAGCGCGTCCAGTGCCGTCAGCTGTTCGGCCACCTCGGCCGCCAGGTCGTGCGTAAGCCCCTTGGCGGCATACATGTCGGTCAGCTCTGCGAGCTCCTCGTCGGGGGTGTCACGCAGCTCGCCACGCTCCTTCTCGAGCAGCGCCTTCTCCGAGTCCCGCTGGGAGCTGACTGAGACGTACTCACCCACCGCCATGCTCATCGCGCCAGCGGCCAGGCCGGCGATCCCTGCGGTCAGGATCGTGCTCCGGGTCGCCGTTGCGCCGGCCACGCCCAGGACGATGCCGGCGGTCGACACGATTCCGTCGTTACCGCCCAGGACCCCGGCGCGCAGCCAGTTCAGCCGAAGGGCGATGTTGCCCTTGTGCGGCTCGTCGTGGTCAAGGCTCTGCTGCCTCACGTCAACTCCACCGCCTGTGCCCCCAGCCGCACCGCGGCCAGCGAGATCCGGTGGGCCAGCTCGATGTCAAGCTGGGTCAGGCCCCCTGCGGAGTGGGTCGAGAGCCGCCAGCGGGTGAGCTTCCACCGCAGGTCGACATCCGGATGATGCCCCATCTGCTCGGCCTCATCGCCGGCGTCCACGATCAGCTGCACGGCTGCCGGGAAGTCAGGGGCGTCGAACGAGGCCACCAGCGCGCCGCCGTCGCGCCGCCATCCTGGCAGCGCGGCCAGTTGCCGGGTGATCTCTTCGTCGGTCAGCAGTCGGCTCATGGCTCCACCCTGACAATCTCTGACTGGCTTGTCGAGAAGTCTCTGAAGCGGCTCGTTCTGGGCTCAGGGTCATCGCCCAGCCCCAACCCCGATCTTGTCCAAGGGCAGCAGGCAGACTGTCCCGCGACCATGGATACCTTCATCAAGACCCCAGCTCCCGTTGTCGGCGCCGCGATCGTCGACGATCTCACCCGGCCAACCACCTTGCTCAGTGGTCGCCGGACCGAGCCTGCAGAGCTCGCCGGCGGGTGGGAGCTGCCGGGCGGAAAGGTCGAGCCGGGGGAGCGGCCGCAGGACGCGCTGCTGCGCGAGATCCGTGAGGAGCTCGGGGTCGAGATCGAGCTGGGCGCCCAGGTGGAAGGCCCCTTGGCCGGAGCCTGGCCCCTGGGCGATCGCTACGTCATGCAGGTGTGGCTGGCCCGGATCACCGTTGGCGAGCCGCGCCCCCTGCAGGATCACGACACGCTGCGGGTGCTCACCGCGGCCGAGCTGTACGCCGTGAGCTGGCTTCGCGCCGATCTGCCGATCGTTGCGGCGGTGGCTGCGCTGATGGGCTGAATGGCCCTGGGTGCCCTCGAGCGTGCGTGGTCATGGGCGCACTCAATTGCTGAGAGAATTGTCCCATGCCCATGCAAACCCGCGGTGACATCCGCAACGTTGCCATCGTCGCCCACGTCGACCACGGAAAGACCACGCTCGTTGACGCCATGCTCTGGCAGTCGGGCGCCTTTGGTGCCCACCAGCACGTGGACGAGCGTGCCATGGACTCCGGTGATCTTGAGCGCGAGAAGGGCATCACCATTCTGGCCAAGAACACGGCGGTGCGGTACAAGGGCCCGGCCGCCGTGAAGGCAGGCCACCCCGACGGCGTCACCGTCAACATCATCGACACCCCCGGTCACGCCGACTTCGGTGGCGAGGTCGAGCGCGGTCTGTCCATGGTCGACGGCGTCGTCCTGCTGGTCGACGCATCCGAGGGACCGCTGCCGCAGACTCGCTTCGTCCTGCGCAAGGCGCTGGCAGCCAAGCTGCCGGTCATCCTGTGCATCAACAAGGTGGATCGCCCGGACTCCCGTATCGCTGAGGTCGTCGACGAGACCTATGAGCTGTTCATGGACCTGCTCGACGATGCAGCCATGTCGTCCGGGCAGCTGGACTTTCCGATCGTGTACGCCTCAGCTCGTGCCGGCCGGGCGTCGCTGACCCGTCCCGAGAACGGTGGCATGCCGGATGAGGGCAGCCTTGAGACGCTCTTCGCGGCGATCCTGGAGACCATCCCTGCACCCGAGTACGACGACCAGGCCCCGCTGCAGGCTCACGTCACCAACCTGGATGCCTCACCCTTCCTCGGGCGTCTGGCGCTGTGTCGGGTCTATAACGGCACCATCAAGAAGGGTCAGCAGGCCGCCTGGTGCCGCGCGGACGGCACGGTCGAGCGGGTCAAGATCACCGAGCTGCTGATGACCGAGGCGCTCGAGCGCAAGCCTGTTGACAGCGCAGGCCCCGGCGACATCATCGCGCTGGCCGGTATCCCGGAGATCACCATCGGCGAGACGCTGACCGACCCGGACAACCCGGTGCCGCTGCCGCTGATCACCGTTGACGAGCCGGCGATCTCGATGACCATCGGTACCAACACCTCCCCGCTGGTCGGACGGACCAAGGGGACCAAGGTCACCGCCCGCCTTATCAAGGACCGCATCGAACGGGAGCTGGTCGGCAACGTCTCGATCCGGGTCCTGCCCACCGAGAGCCCCAACTCCTGGGAGGTACAGGGTCGCGGTGAGCTGGCGCTGGCCATCCTGGTCGAGCAGATGCGTCGCGAGGGCTATGAGATGACCGTCGGCAAGCCGCAGGTGGTCACCCGCGTGGTCGACGGCAAGATCCATGAGCCGTTCGAGCGCCTCACGATCGATGCTCCAGAGGAGTATCTCGGTGCGATCACCCAGCTGCTGGCCGTCCGCAAGGGCCGGATGGAGCAGATGACCAACCACGGGACGGGCTGGGTGCGGATGGAGTTCGTCGTTCCCTCGCGTGGGCTCATTGGATTCCGGACCGAGTTCCTCACGGACACCCGTGGCACCGGCATCGCCAACCACGTCTTCGAGGACTACGAACCGTGGGTGGGCGAGCTGAAGACCCGGCAGAACGGCTCCCTGGTGGCCGACCGCACCGGTGCCGCGACGTCGTACGCGATGTTCAACCTGCAGGAGCGCGGCGCGATGTTCCTGGAGCCCACCACCGAGGTCTATGAGGGAATGATCGTCGGCGAGAACGCCCGCGTGGAGGACATGGACGTCAACATCTGCAAGGAGCGGAAGCTGACCAACGTGCGCTCCGCCACCTCCGAGGTGCTCGAGCGTCTGGTCCCCTCGCGCAAGCTGAGTCTCGAGCAGGCGCTGGAGTTCTGCCGCGAGGACGAGTGCGTCGAGGTCACCCCCGTCGCGGTGCGTATCCGCAAGCTCGTCCTGGCCCAGCATGAGCGGGCCCGCACCGCCGCGCGAGCCAAGACGGCGGCCAAGTCCTGAGCCTGACCTGAACAACACCAGGAGCAGAACCAAGGAGAGTGGCATGACGAGCAGAAGGCATGGCATCGCAGCCATCGCCTTCGGCAGTGCGGCGGCCCTTCTCGTGGCAGGGTGCAGTGGCGGTGGCGCTGCCTCTCCTACGGCGGCGAGCAGTCTGGCTGGTGGCGTTCCTGCCAAGGCGGGCGGCACGCTCTACTACCTGACCGATCAGGCGGCCGACCACCTGGACCCCCAGCGGACCTGGATCAGGCGCGACATCGCGAACGAAACCCGCATGGTCTATCGCACTCTGACCAGCTACCCGGTCGGCAGCGGCAAGGCTGGCACCAAGCTCGTCGCGGACCTCGCCACCGACACTGGCACTGCCTCGGACGGGGGCAAGAGCTGGAGGTTCACGCTCAAGGACGGCGTGAAGTGGCAGGACGGCTCGGATATCACCTGCGCCGACCTCAAGTATGGCGTGTCACGCACCTTCGCCACCGATGTCATCACCGGTGGCCCGAGCTACGCCCTCCAGTTCCTTGGCATCCCGAGGGACCCCAGGGGCCGCTCCGCCTACAAGGGGCCCTATGTCAGGGACGCCGCCGGCCAGGCCCTTTTTGACAAGGCAGTCACCTGCGTGGCCAAGACGATCACGTTCAACCTGAGCAAGCCCATCGCTGACTTCAACCAGGTCGTGAGCAGGCCTGCCTTCGCGCCGTACAAGGCGAGCCTGGACAAGGGTGACAAGTCCAACTTCGCCGTCTTCTCCTCCGGCCCGTACAAGCTGGAGGGGACGTGGACCCACGGCTCGGGCGGCACGTTCATCCGCAACGCGAACTGGAGCCCCGGCACGGACACCATCCGCAGGGCCCTTCCGGACAAGATCGTGATCACCGAGGGTCTGAACGACGTGGCCATCGCCCAGCGACTGATCAGCGACCAGCTGACCGACAGGTTCGCCGTCACCGACCGGAGCATCCCGCCGACCCTGCGTCCAAACGTCAACGTCAACCCGGCGATGAGTACCCGCTCGGAGAACGTGCAGACTCCTTTCGTCGACTACCTGGTACCGAACTTCACGAGGATGACGAACCCACTGGTGCGCCAGGCTCTGGCGATGTCGACCAACAAAAGCGGCTGGGTCGCGGCCAACGGGGGTACCGACGCCGGCACGCCGGCCCAGTCGATCATCGGCCCGGCGGTCCCGGGTGACCAGGTGTTCAACGCCCTGCACGCTCCTGACGCTGGTGACCCCTCGAAGTCCAGGGCGTTGCTCGCCCAGGCCGGTGTCAAGGTGCCGTACCCGATCACCGTGACCTTCAGCGGGGGCACGCCGGTCATCCAGAAGGCTGTGGCCGCTCTCACGGCAGGCTGGCAGGCCGGCGGCTTCGCCGTCACTGTGAAAGATACGACCGACACCAACAGCGACCTCATTGATAGCCCCGCCAGCGCAGACACGTACGACGTCACGCCGGCCAGCTGGGCTCCCGCCTGGCCGTCGGCCTCGAGCGTGATCCCGCCGCTGTTCGACAGCCGGGTCAACCTGTCAGCCACATCCAACGGCTGGGACTACGGCTACTACAAGAGCGACTCGGTGAACAGGGCTATTGACGCGGCCTATGCCATGGTCGATCCGACCAGGGCGGCCCAGATGTGGGGCAGCATCGACCAGGGCCTCGCCCGGGATGTCGCCTACATCCCGCTGCGCACGCAGAAGTCCTTCCTGGGGTGGGGCTCGGGGGTCAGGGGCTGGGTCGACAACCCGGCGGTCTTCGGCTACCCCGATCTTGCCAGCCTCGGCGTGGACCTGACCGCCAAGTAGGCGAGGCAGGCGCCGGGCGGCTGCGCAGGGACGGCTCCCAGATGGTCCTGCACGCCACCGCGTGGGCCACTGCCCGCGGGAAGGTACGCTCGTACGGCGTCGAGAGGGGTCGGCCAAGTACGTCACCGGCCGACCACCCAGAGGAGTAACCACCACATGCGCGCCAGAAGATCGCGGTTCGCTGCCGGCATGGGCTTGGGCCTGACCATGGTGTCAACGGCCTGTTCGCCGCCGAGCGCCGCCAAGGACCCCAGCTCCGTGGACCCGGCAAGGGTAGGGGGGACCCTGTACATCCTGAGTCAGGGCCCGGTCGGGGCATGGGACCCGCAACGGCTTAACGTCGGAGCCGATATGGCGTTTGCGGGACGGGTATTCCAGCGGACCCTGACCGCGTGGGCACCGGCGACCGGCCAGGACACGTTGCCGGCCCTGGCACCTGACCTGGCCACGGACACGGGAAGGGTTAGCGACGGGGGCAGGTCGTGGAGCTTCACCCTGCGCAGCGATGCCACGTGGCAGGACGGTAAGCCCGTCACCTGCGCCGACGTGAAGTACGGAGTATCGCGCACCTACGCGACCACCCAGATCACCGGCGGGCTGACGTACGCCCTGGATCTTCTGGACGTGGCGTCCAACGCGGACGGTTCCAGCACCTATCTCGGCCCTTACCGCACGACCGGCCAAGCGGCCTTCGACAAGGCGGTCACCTGCTCCGGGCAGACCATCACGTTCAAGCTTGCCCGGCCCGTGCCGGACTTCAACCAGGTGGTGGCACTGTCGGCGTTTGCCCCGGTGCGTTCGGACCAGGATCGTGGCGCCCGGTCGCTCACCGATGTCTTCTCCGACGGTCCTTACATGCTCAAGGGGCCCTGGCGGGTGGGAAAGGGCGCGACATTCGTGCGCAACCCTGCGTGGCACCAGAGCAGCGACCCGATCCGCAAGGCGCGCCCAGCCGAGCTGGTCTACCAGGAAGGGGTCCCGGTTCAGACGGTGCTCAGCAGGATCATGACGAATGCGGGCTCGGACTCCCAGGCGGTGACCGCGGACCCAGCCCCGCAGGTGCTGCAGAACGACATTCTGTCCAACCCGGCGCTCAGTGCTCGGTCGTCGAACCCGCGTGGGCCATTCGTGGACTATCTCCTGCCCAACTTCAGCCGCCCGGCGATGGCCCGTCCGGCGGTCCGGCAGGCGCTGGCGATGGCCACGAACCGGCAGGGATACGTCACCGCCCTGGGTGGAGCCTCAGCTGCAGAGCCCACCTACGCGATGATCAACAAGTCCCTGCCGGCCTACCGCGACTTCAACCCTTTGAACGTCCCGCTCAGTGGTGACACCGCCAAGGCACACGCCCTGCTGCAAGCCTCAGGGCTGCCCCTGCCGGTCCCGATCACGGTGGCCTACCGCAAGGGCTCTCCCGCGGACAACGCCATGGCCACTTTGGAGCAGGGGTGGCAGGCCGCCGGGTTCGCGGTCACCCTCGTGGGTATCCAGACGGACTACTTCACGAACATCGCCACTGTCGCGAACAGCCGCCACTACGACGTGATGTGGGCTGTGGGCTCCGCTCAGTGGCCGTCGGGCTCCAGCGTGATCCCGTCGCTGTTCGACAGCCGGCTGAACCTCAGCGCCAGCTCGTCAGGTCAGGACTACGGCCGGTTCGCCAGTGCCGCCTTCAGCGCCAAGATCGACGCCGCGTCGTTGATCCCCGACGCGGCCCACCGCGAGAAGGCATGGGCGGACCTTGACCAGGGGCTCGCGGCCGACGTGGCGGACATTGCTCTGACCAACTCGAAGTCGGTGTTCGTGCACGGCGCCGGTGTGAGCGACTACGTCGACAGCCAGGCACTCTTCGGCACGGTCGACCTGGCGACGGTGTCTGTTCGGTGAGCGCCCACCTCACGGCCGAGGACGTGACCAGGCGGGCCAGGCTGCTGTTCGTGCACGCCCACCCCGATGACGAGACCCTGACCACCGGGGTGACCATGGCCAGCTACGCCACCAGCGGCCATGACGTGCACCTGCTGACCTGCACCCTCGGCGAGGAGGGCGAGGTGATCCCGCCGGCGCTGGCCCATCTCGGAGCTGACCGCGATGACACCCTTGGGCCCTGGCGCAGCCAGGAGCTCAGGGCGGCCATGTCGGTACTGGGGGTCACGCACGCCCTGCTGGGGGAGGATGAGCAGCGGGGCGTGGCATCGAGGTATCGCGACTCGGGCATGGCCGGCACCGCGAGCGCGCAGCATCCGGACGCCTTCACGCGTGCCGACCCAGGTGAGGCCGCAGCCATGGTGGCCGCTCATATCAGGGCACTGCGCCCGGACGTCGTGGTGACCTACGACCCGGATGGCGGCTACGGGCATCCGGACCACATCCAGACCCATCGGGTGACAATGTCAGCTCTGTCGGTCCTGGCCGCTGAGGCTGGCGCTGGCGGGGCGGGGGTGCCGGTGGCCTTCTGTGTCCTCACCCCGGCGAGCTGGGCGCGCCAGGACCGCGCGTGGTTACATGAGCACGTGGTCTCAGAGCGTTCGAACTGTGTTGTCCTGCAACCGCAGGAGCCGTATCCACCCTCAGTGGTGCCGGATGAGACTGTCACCCACGTTGTGCAGGAGCCGGCACTGGTCCAGATGCAGACCAGGGCGCTGGCCCAGCACGCAACCCAGGTCGTGGTCTACGAGGGCTACTACGCGCTGTCCAACCACATCGCCGGCCGGCTCAGCGGGCGTGAGGGTTTCGCCGCGTTCGACCCCGTCGCCGGGCAACTCGTGCCGGCCTGCCCCGGTGCGGCGCCGGTCAACGGCCTGCTGGGCAATGCTGCGCCGCGACACGGTCAGGGTCACCGATGAGCAAGAGCGCACCGGGCACCGACCAGCCGGACACCGACACCTTCCGGCGGGCGATGAGCCGCCTGGTCACCGGCGTCTCGATGCTGACCACGCGCGCCCGCGATGTCGACTACGCGATGACCGCCAGCGCGGTGACCTCCGTGTCGCTCGAGCCGTTGCTGCTGCTTGTCTGCATCGAGCGGGAGGGGCGCTTCCACGACGCCGTGCTCGATGCGGGGTGCTGGGGCATCAGCGTGCTCTCCGGTGCCGACCGATGGGCTGCTGACTGGCTGGCAACACGAGGGCGGCCGCTGCATGGCCAGCTCGATCGCATTGCTCACCATCACGGCCCGCGCACCGGGGTGGCTCTGTCGAACGAGGCTCTGTCCACGTTCGAGTGCCGGACCACAGCGGTGTACCCGGCCGGCGACCACTCCATTGTGGTCGGGCAGGTGGTCTCGGTAGAAAGCACACCCCACTCAGGGGCGGCACTGGTGTACTACCGCGGACGGTACGGGACCTTGGCATGACGGCGCACCAGCACCGTGACGGGCACGCTACCGGGCGGGGCGTTCTCGTGTCTGCCGTGGCGGCCATCCAGAAAGGCCGCAGCAGCAGACCTGGCCGCTCAGGGCAGGTCTGCGGGTCTACCGAGGTAGAGGTACTCGTGGTGGGTGCTGAAGCCAAGCCGTTGATACAGGCCCTGGGCCGGCGAGCTGGTCTTGAGCACCTGCAGGTACATGGACCGAATGCCGCGCGTGCGCGACGCGTCCGCAAGTGCGCCCATCAGCTGCACCGCGACACCGGTGCGCCGAAGCTCTGGCGCCACGCGCAGAGCGAACACCCCCGCCCAACCCTGGGCAAAGGCGACGCGCGCGACACCGGCGACGTCACCATCGACCTCCAGCAAGGCGAACAGCTGATCGGGTGAACCGCTCATCACCGCCCGGACGGCCGCGCGCCCGGCGTCGGCGCGGTCCGGGCGGCCGTCCTGGGCGGCCCAGGCGTCCCACCATTGAGGCCAGGGGGCCCGCTCGAGCCGCACCCGGGCGCCCGAGGCGTGGGGCAGCTCGGGCGGTAGCGACCGTATGGCTGCGGTCAGAACCGCAGTGCTGCTGAAGGGTTCGTAGGCACGCGCCAGGAGCTCGCGGCCGAGCGGGTCGTCATCGACGGCGAACCCTTCCGGGCCAAAGAGGGCGAACAGGGCCCGCAGCCTGCGCTGGTCGTACCAGCTCTCGCAGTGGTCGATCGCCTCGGAAATCGACAGACCTGGATTGCCAAGCGGCAGGACCGAGTTGGCTCTGAGGGTGAATCCGGCCCCGGCGCGCAGGAGCCAGTCGCCGAGCTGGCCACGCTCCAGGGGGGGCCACCCCTGGACCATGATCGCCTCCAGGTCGTGCATCGAGATGGCCAGGTGGGGGGCGCCCCGGCGCACAGGCCTGGGCGGGACCTGCTTGGCTGCCACGACGGTGGCCCGGTCGATCTTCTGCACACCGCGGCGGGTCCGCACTGAGATGGTGTCGGCCTCAATCGCCACGACGTCACCCAAGGCGTCCGTGACCCCGTGCTCGATGCGGCGGCGGACCACAGCACGCATGCCGGGCCGCAGTGCGTCGACAGGGTCTGAGTACGTCATGGCAGCGTTTCACTTCCTTCGGTAGGCCCGTTAGCGGGCCCCGGGTGCAACTTGCTCTGGGGAATGCGCATACTAGGTGTTGTCTGCAGCCGCCCTTCAGGAGGACCACTCACTATGACTTATGTCATCGCTCAACCTTGCGTCGACGTCAAGGACAAGGCCTGTATCGAGGAATGTCCCGTCGACTGCATCTACGAGGGTGAGCGCACGCTCTACATCCACCCCGACGAGTGCGTCGACTGCGGTGCCTGCGAGCCGGTCTGCCCGGTCGAGGCCATCTTCTACGAGGATGACACCCCCGAGCAGTGGAAGGACTTCTACAAGGCCAACGTCGAGTTCTTTGATGACCTTGGCAGCCCCGGCGGTGCCGCCAAGCTCGGCAAGATCCCGAAGGATCACCCCCTGGTGGCTGCGCTGCCGCCGCAGCCGCACGAGGAGTAGGGCCGACAGCTCAGGCGCGACACACGTGACGATGGGTAGCCTTCCAGAGTTTCCCTGGGACTCGCTTGCTCCTTACAAGGAGCGGGCGAGTTCTCATGTTGGGGGGCTGGTTGACCTCTCCGTGGGAACACCGGTCGACCCGACGCCAGAGGTTGTCATGGCCGCTTTGAAGGCGGCGGCCGATGCTCACGGCTACCCCCAGACCTGGGGCACCCCCGCCCTTCGGGAGGCGGTGGCGGCGTGGTTCGCCCGTCGGCGGGGCGTTCCGGATGTCGATCCCGACGGGGTGCTGCCGACGGTGGGTAGCAAGGAGCTGGTGGCCTGGCTGCCCACGTTGCTTGGCGCCGGCCCCGGTGACGTGGTCGCGTTCCCTGCCCTGGCCTACCCGACCTATGACGTGGGCGCGCGGCTGGCAGGAGCCTGGCCGCAGCCGGTGCGTGCCCTGAGCGCCCTGGGCCCGATGACGCCGGCGACGGCGCCCAAGCTGTTATGGGTCAACAGCCCCAGCAATCCCACGGGGCAGGTTCTTGGCATCGCCCATCTGGGCAAGATCGTGCGATGGGCGCGCCAGCACCAGGTGATCGTCGCCAGCGACGAGTGCTACGCCGAGCTGGACTGGCGTGCCGGCTCGTCGGCCGTGGGCTCTGAGCTGCCCACCCCGGGGTCGGTCCCCAGCATCCTTGACCCCCGTGTGTGTGATGGAAGTCACCAGGGCCTGCTCGCGGTCTACTCGCTCAGCAAACAGAGCAACATGGCGGGCTACCGTGCCGCGTTCGTGGCGGGGGACCCGGCGCTTGTCGGCCGGCTGCTCGCAATTCGCAAGCATGCCGGGATGATGGTTCCGTGGCCGGTCCAGCAGGCAATGATCGCAGCCCTCGGCGACGACGCCCACGTTGGCCAGCAGAAGGCGCGGTACGGCCTCCGGCGTGAGCGGCTCAGCGCCGCCCTGCAGGACGCCGGATACCGAATTGAGCACTCAGAAGCGGGTTTGTACCTGTGGACCACCCGGGACACCGGTGACAGCGGGGGCGGCGGCGACGGCGCAGCCACCGGCCCGGCCGTCGACCCCGATGCAGGCTGGCCCTTGGTTTCGCAGTTGGCCGCCTTGGGCATCCTGGTGGCGCCGGGCAGCTTCTACGGCGCGGCCGGTGGGCGCCATCTGCGCGTTGCCCTGACCGCCACCGACGAACGGATCGACGCTGCGGCGGGGCGTTTGTCCAGCCGTAGACACGGCGGCTAGCGGTGTCCGACACTTGATTTGAGGTCCCGTGTCATCGGTTGTCGGAGTAGCGTGACCGAATCGCATGACCCGGCAATGGAGCCGGCATACAAGGAGGTCAACTACTTTATGAGTACCGACACAGCCGACGCGATCCTGCGGACCGGCGATAAGGAGCTCGCCTGTCCGTTGCTCCATGCTACAGAGGGAAGCGACGCTTACGACGTATCACAGCTGCTGAAGGAGACCGGTCGCGTCACACTGGACCCGGGCTTCGTCAACACGGCCTCCTGCCGCTCGGCGATCACCTACATCGACGGTGACGCCGGCATTCTTCGCTACCGCGGTTACCCGATCGAGCAGCTCGCCGAGAACTCCACGTTCCTGGAGACCTCCCACCTGCTCATCTACGGCGAGCTTCCGAGCGCAGAGGAGCTGGCCGACTTCGACGCGAGGATTCGCCGCCACACTCTGCTGCACGAAGACCTGCGGAGCTTCTTCGGCGGCTTCCCGCGAGATGCGCACCCGATGCCGGTGCTGTCATCGGCGGTTTCTGCGCTCTCGACGTTCTACCAGGACAGCCTCGACCCGTTCGACGCCGAGCAGG
>ODAK010005916.1_pt1 | contig 12367 bp, 8 predicted proteins | sample 1539591 | NCBI WGS metagenome assembly ODAK01 (sample SAMEA3539303, study PRJEB22396) | soil metagenome | biome: tundra; feature: field; material: soil | place: USA | collected 2010-05 | depth 0.15 m | reverse complement strand
TTTGATTGGGCTGGCCCCACATACGGCCTCCGGATCGCTGATCCAGCGCAAGAGCATGATAGCCCCGGGCAGCGAGCCGGGGCGCGATGGTTGCATACTCTGCATGGTTTGAGCCGGCCTGATGAAAGAGCAGGATTGCGGGCAGCGTATTATTCGCCGCTGCATAGTGCCAGGCGTAGACAGTGACTCCGTCCGCTGCACGCAAGGCGATCCGCCGCGGCTCGGCATCGTAAGCGTTACTGGAAACCGCGCCGGCGAGCAATACGGGAAGAAGTTCACGCCGGGAAAGGCGCCAGCCGCCGGAGGGCTGCCGGGACAGGTTTCGATGGGACATGTCGGCTTACATTATCGCCCGTAAAGCCTGCGGCGGCACCATGCTACATTGCCGCTGTGAGTCAGCCGCCGACGCAGCAGATGCAGTGCATGGAGGTGTAGGGAGGCAGCCAGCTTACGGCGCGGGGCGTGAAATTCGGAGGCCTCGATGCCTGGGTCTACAGCAAGCCGCACGGGCAGGCACAGCGCGGGGGCGACGTTTATTATGCCTCCAGCTGCGGTACGGGACGCATTACCCGTCTGCTGCTGGCAGACGTTGCCGGCCACGGAAATACAGTAGCGGCGACGGCTGCCGATTTGCGCACTCTCATGCGGCGGTTCGTGAACCGGCTGGACCAAACGGAGTTCGTCAGTCTGCTCAACCGGCAGTTCGGGGAGATGTCTGAGGAGGAAGTCTATGCCACGGCCATTGTCACCACGTTCTTTTCTCCAACCGGGCGTCTGGCGGTGTGTACGCCGGCCATCCACGACCGCTGCTCTACAGCGCGGAGCGGCGCCAATGGAAATTGTTGAGACATGACGCGACGGTTGGCGCGGGGCTGCGCAACACGCCGCTCGGAATGATGGCGATGGCGGAGTACGAGCAGTTTGACGTCGAACTAAATCCGGGCGACTGCCTGATCTGCTATACGGACGCGCTGATCGAATCGAACGATGCCGATGGCGAGATGCTCGGTGAGGGCGGCCTGCTGAAAATTGTCCGGCTCCTCACTGCTTCAGCGGGCGAAGCGATGGACGGGCCGCAGAGAGCGGCCGAAAGGCTTCTGGAAGAAATCGGGGCCCGGTATCCGGAAAACCTGACGGACGACGATGTGACTGTGCTCGTGATCAGAGCAAACGGAAGTGCGGCTCACTATTCGATCGGGGACCAGCTGAGTGCTTTTGGCCGACTGGCCGGATCGCTGATTCGGGCGCTGATCCCGGGGAGCGAGCGACCGCCTCTCCCCGACTGGAATCTCGCTAATCCGGGGGGTGCAATTATCCCCGCGCCTGGACGGCGCTGGCGTGCGAAGCAAGGCGGGGATCAATAGTCCGCGCTATGCAGCGCGAATCGGTGCCGGCAGCGAGCCGCCCAGGATTTGTCTGGCGCCGGAGGTCGGATAAAAGACCGTACCAGGTCATCTTCCTGTTATCCAACGCTAACTGCGGGGAGGCTAACGATAGAAAGCAAGCCTGCCCTGCGTGTTCAGGGTGTTCCATAGTTTCCTTGCGGACGAGCAAGGGCAGGACTTGATCGAACACACATTGTTGGGTGCCTTTATTGCGCTGGCTTCGGCGGGACTCTTTCCCGGTGCGGGCGAGGATGCCGGCAAGGTTTGGAAATCCGGCAGCACTACGCTGAACGCGGCAGCAACCTCATTGAGCCCGGTTAACGCGTCGATTCCGCCATCAGGAAACGGGGACGGCGGGGGCGGTGACAGGGGATGGCGGGGGCACCAGCGGAGTAGCCCCGAAGCACCGTGCCTTACTTGCTGCAACCTTTTTTGGTTTCCTCAAATCCGTCGAACAGGCGCGCGGCACCGGCATCGGCAAGAGTCTCCATGCGGTGGGGCTGGCCCTTCTCGACGGTATAGCGGGCGAGCGTCCCTTTGGAGCGCAGCCATTCGGCTTCCTTCTTCATCTCCGGGTGCCACATATAAGGGTCATTCTCGCCGACGTACATGAACACGCACATCTTCGAAATGGCCTGAAGCTTCGCCTCGCCGGGCTCCCACATATATCCGGGGAACGCAGTGACGGACAGAAAGTACTGAGGATTCGCCGCCGCGACGTGGAAAGCGGCGATGCCGCCGTTGGAGGGTCCGACAATATGAAATTTGTTGTCCTGTATCTTGTAATCCGCCAGAATCATCTTCAGAAACGCGGGGAAAATGCGGGCTCCGTCCTCGAAGAACAACTGATCGTCCGGGGCGGCGGGTGCGATTACGATGTAGCCGCGTTTCTCAGCCTGCGCGCGCAGGTTGCGAGTGAGAACACTTTCGACTGTGTTCATTGTCTGCGGTCCTCCGCCGAAAGCGAGGATCGCCGGATAGGTTTTCGCCGGATCATACCCAGCGGGAAGCACGACTTTATAGCGGACGGTTGTGTCGCCCACCTTCCTGGTTTTCTCCAGCAATTCCGCCCGGACGGGCTGGGTTGCGAACATCGCGACGAACGCTATCGCGGAAAACAGCGGCATCCACTTCGCACCTGGTTGCTTCATCTAAGACGGCTCCTTTCGAGTCGAGCGCGGCAACATAGAGTTTACCAGGGATTTTGGTGGCCGGGAGTGGGAGAGGTCCGCACTCCCGACTGTGGTCTTGTGACTCAACTCCGCGGCGGGGAATTACTATCGTGACGCCGCGCCGGATTCCTGCCCGGCGTGGTGCTGCCGCCATTCCTGATGCAGGCCCGCGAGCTTCTGTTGCTGAACGGGAGTCAGGACCGCATAGAATTTGGCGAAAGCACCAGCCCGCATGGCGGCAAGATTGCCAAGCGCAGGTCCTTCGTTCTTCGCCAGTTGCTGCACTTCTGCTATTGGCTTACCGGCCTGAATAGCTGATTCCACAGATTTGCGCTCCTGGCGCAGTTCCTGTCGAGCGGCACGCGCGGCATCGCGTTCGGATATGAAGATGGCCTTCGCCTGCTGTTTTTGCTGATCGGTCAGGTTTAATGCAGCCGACATGCGGTCCATGAAGCCGACTTGTGCCCCTTGCCGATGACGAGATGGGGTGGCCTCTGTTGCCATGAGTCCGCCTGCCGACAGAGTTGCTGCCAAAAGGGTTACCAATGCGATTCGGGAGGTCATGATTTTGTTGCTCCTACTTCATTGGACGCGGGTTCCAGCGAAGGTCCCGTGTTCGCCCTGTAAGATTTCGTAACGGCTGCCGGGTTATCGCTGAGCGGTTCGTAACTGTTCCATCGATTGAAGGGCTGGAAGGAAATCCGGCCTGATCCGCAACGCCGCCCGGTATTCCGCGATGGCGTCCGGCAGGCGGCCCGGAATCAGAGACAAGGCATCGCCGAGGTTGTTGTGTGCTTCGACGAGATCCGGCTGAATCCGCAAGGCTGTCTGGTACTCTGCGACAGCTTCCGGCAGCCGCCCGGGAATGCGAGACAAGGCGGCGCCAAGGTTATTGTGCGTCGACGCATTGTCGGGTCTTAGACGCAGTGCCGCCTGATACTCTGCGATGGCGTCCGGGAGCCGGTTGGGTATCTGCGAGAGAGTGAGTCCCAGGTTATAGTGCGCTTCCGCATAGTCGGGTTTGATTCGCAGTGCTGCCTGGTACTCAGTGATCGCATCCTGCAGGCGGCCCGGTGTCTGGGCTACTGCGTTACCCAGGTTATAGTGTGCTTCCGCGTAGTCGGGTCTGATCCGCAGGGCTGCCAGGTGCTCTGCGATCGCGTCCGGCAGCCGTCCGGGAATGCGCGCATAGGCGCTGGCAAGATTCTCGTGCGCCTCCGGGTTATCCGGTCTTATCCGAAGTGCCGCCTGATATTCGGCGATGGCGTCGGGCAGGCGCCCGGGGATGTGGGTGAAGGCGCCTCCTAAATTGTTGTGTGCTTCGGCGTAATCCGGTCTGATCCTGAGTGCCTCCTGGTACTCTGCGATGGCGTCGGGCAGGCGCCCGGGCATGCGTGACAGGGCGGTTCCCAGATTGTTATGGGCATCGGCATAATCGGGCTTGATCCGCAGTGATTCCTGCAACTCGGTAATCGCGTCGGGGAGCCGGCTCGGAAGCTGCAGCAGGGCGCTTCCGAGGTTATTGTGCCCTTCATGGTAACCGGGCTCAAGGCGCAGCGCTGCCTGACTCTCCGCGATCGCTGCCTGTAACCCACCCGGGCGATTCAACAGGATGACACTCAGGTTGTTGTGAGCCAGCCAGCTGTCCGGATTGCGTGCGAGAGTTTGACGGTAAAGCGTTTCCACATCGCGATACGCACCTGCCTGCCGCCAGGTCAGGGTGGCAAGGACAAGGAGCAGCATGGCGGAGAGAGTGACGGTCACCATCTTGCCGGCGGAAGTTCTGTCGAGCAGGACAATCAGCACGGAAGTGGCCGGAACGATAATTCCCAGGCTCGCGAGGTACTGGAAATGGTCAGCAACATAGGAGTAACGAAATGGATAAACGTTGAGCAAGCCGAGGACCGGGAAAAGGGCGCCGGCGAAAATGAGAAAAGAAGCTAACGGCGCACGGTGACGGCGAGCTGCGACGCCGAGGCCAATGGCCAACGCCAGTGTTCCCGCCGGGAACAGCCATTGCCACCACACCGCCGGGTCGAGTTTCCAGTGAGCGTACGAAAATGTCAGGTCTGCCGGCCATAGCAGCTTACCCGCATAGAAGGAGATGGCGCGGCCGGCAAGTAAAAAATGCTGTGCCGGAGTCAACAGAAACGCCGTGCCCCGGGCGCCGATGACGGTCCGCTCAATCCACGCGGTGAAGAGACCGGTGGATGAGCCGAGCGCAAGCCAGGGAACCAGGGGAAGCACGTCGCGCCTCCATGTAAGGTGACCGCGCTGCCACCAAAAGATCACGAGGAGAACTGCGGGAAGCACGGCGGTCACGGTTTTACTCAGCAAGGCCAGTACAAACAAACCAGTGGCCAGCAGGTATTTCGACTTCTGCCGGGTCTGGTCAAAATACAAATACGCGAGCAGAGAGGCAAGACAAAAAACGCCGGAGAGCGTACTCTTTTGTTCCGAGATCCAGGCCACTCCTTCGACGTAAACCGGATGCAGGGCAAAAACAAAGCCGGCTAACCACGCGCCGGGAAGCGACAGTCGCCTCACGATCATGACTACCAGGCAGGCAGAGACTGCGTGGAGGGCGATGTTGGTGAGGTGATAGCCCGCCACCGCGTTGCCCCATAACCGGTGTTCGAGCCAGAACGCGCTGTGCAGCAGCGGGTAGTATTGCTGTGTCGCGCCGACATCGAACCAGATTCGCCACAAGCCATGGAACGACTGCAGTTCGGGCCGGGTGAGGTGCGCGCCGTCATCCCAAAGCAGATCTCCGTTCAGAGCCGGCAGGTAGGCAGCGACTGTCGCGCAGAAGATCAACGCCCAACCAGCAGCGTCGCTGAAGCGGAGCGTCGAGGATGAGGCCGGAGGTTTCACTGGCCCCCCCTTGACGCCGCGGCTGTGCCGGTATTTCATGGGCACATTATGGGGCGGCGGCATGAAATACGTCAACCTCGCTGCAGCGCCGCGGCGCAGACGCATTGGTCAAAAAACGAACTTCATGGCGAACTGGATCACGCGAAAGTCGCCGGTATTCACGGCCCCCGGCGAGGAAGTTCCGCTGACGTCGCTGGTAATGGCGAAGCTGTTCGCATTGGTGAGGCTGGGCGCAGGGGCGGAGAGGTTCACGTGGTTGGGCAGATTGAAGGTCTCCGCTCGGAGCTGTAGTGTCTTTTTCTCCCACACGGCGAAGGTGCGCGACATGGCCATATCCACCTGGACAAAAGCAGGGCCTCTTTGGCTGTTGAAGCTGAGAGTTCCCAGCGTACCAATCGCCGGAGAGATGTACGCGGCCGGATTAGCCCACGCCACGCAGTATGTTGCGGCGCATGCGTGGGGATTCGTCGAATTAATGTATGGGTTCACGCCCGCCACTATGTTCGCGCGCTGGCCCCCTTCACCGTTGAGCGCGGTATCCACGCCCGTCGCCACTGTATAGAACTGCGCCGACTTGAGTTTCAGGATCGGAGCGAACTGCCAGTCGCTGGCCAGCAGCCGCAGCGCCCGGTTAGCGAATTTGGGCGTGGTCGCCACCGCAGAAAGATTAAACACGTGCCGCACGTCGGATGAAGCACAGTTGCCCCGGCTATTCTTGCGGCCGAACGGAGTCACGGACGAGGCTGAGACATTCCCGGGGTCCGAGTTCCAGAGATCGCCGATGCAATGGGACCAGGTGTAGTTGGCCAGCACACTGATGCCTTTGCTGAGACGCTTCTGGGCGGATAAAAACAGCCCGTTGTAACTGGCCGTGCCGCCGTCGTCAATATAGGACATCAGGGCGTAGTAACCACCTTGCGTCGGGTTCGCCGTAACATAAGGGCGCCGCTGGTTGGTGTTGGCGGTAGTGGAGCAAACCGGATAGCTGACACCATTGAGCGTACAGGGGCCCAGTCCGAGAAAGGTTGCCGCGTTGGTCTGATCTTCCGTCACGATGTGTGAAGTGGTATTGCCGACGTAGTTCGCCTGCAGCAGCCAGTCCTGACCAACCTGCCGCTGGATCGACAGGTTGAACTGATTGGTCTCTGGCGGCTTCCAGTGGAAGTTTGCATTGACCATGTTGGCGTAGGTGGGGAAGGGAGTATTCGGACTGAGGACGTATGGCAACGGATTGCCACCATAGGACGCCCAGGGATTATCCATCTTGACATTGTTGACAAGGATGGCGACGCCATAGGGTGAGTCCTGTTCCATGGAGCTCATGGTGTACATCTGGGACCGGTCGTTAAACATGCCCGCTGACGCCCGGATGGTTGTCTTGCCGGTGCCGAAGGGATCCCAGACAAGCCCCAGACGCGGCATAAATTCGTTGTAGCGAGTGGCGGCTATGCTGGTGCCTCCTGGCGACCATTGCGGGTCGCCGGGAAAAAACAGCCCGGCCGGGGCGTTTGGATATTTGGTACTGTGCACGTTTTGATAGAACTGGGCCGGAAGGAAATTATCATAGTAGCCATGTTTATTGGTTTCCCCGAAAAACGGCTCCCAGCGCACACCATAATTGATGGTTAACCGCGACGTCGCCTTCCAGGAGTCCTGAATGTACAAGCCGTAATACTTCTGGCGTGCGTACAGATAGCTTTGAACGTTCCCCTGCGACCAGGTTACTGCGTTACCGGTCAGAAAGTCCGCCATACCCAGACCTGTAGACGATCCGTCGAAGGTCATGCGGCCCACGGCATTGACGCCGGAGGCATAGTTCAGTATCTGAAGAAGGAACGAAGCGCCGAAGCCAATCTGATGAGTTCCTTTCACCCAGCTGACATCATCGCTGACATGGGGGTTGGGACCGGAATAATCGGTGTTGATGATGTCGCTGCCGCTGGCGTCGTTGAAACCGTTGCCGCCTGTTACCACGGCTGCGGGTTCGGTATCGGGGTTATAAGCGGCATTCACACCCAGCTTTGGCCACGTGGAAATGTTGTCGGGGACTTTTACAATCGACGCGCGGGTGGCGCCCAGGTGAAAAGAGTTCACCATCGAGGAGCCGATCAGATAGGTGTCTCCGAACGCGAGTGAGTAAAACCGGTCCGCCTGGGCATTGGCATTGGCCGTGAGCTCGTTTCCGGGCACGTACGTCGAGGGAGCCTGGTAATTCGCCACCTGAAAGCGGAGAAACAGGGAATGCTTGTCGCTCTTTTGATAGTCGGCGCGGGCGACGGCCAGATTCTCTGTGTCGTCGCTCAGCAGGGGATAAAACGCCTGCCCGCACGGGTTGGTGGTAGTGGGCAACAGCGCGGCGAATTTCAATGCGGCCGGACTAAACAGACTGGGCGAAATTATATTGTTGTTGAAGCCGAACGTCGACTTCAGAGTATATTGCTTGCCGGCATTGCACGCGGGCGAGGCAAAAGCGGTGAAGTCGCCAGCCAGCATGGCCGGCGTCGGAACGTACCCAACGTTCTGCGATGGAGTGGAGCGCTGGATGGTGTCCTGCCATCCGGCAAAGAAGAAGAGCTTGTTTTTGATGATGGGGCCGCCGATGACTCCGCCGAATTGGTTGCGCCTCACGGTGTCGCGCGCGGGGGCGAAAGAATCGCGCGCGTTCAGGTCTCCGTTGCGGAAGAATTCGAATAAATCGCCGTGAAGCTGGTTGGTGCCGGATTTGGTAACGATGTTGACCGTGGCTCCGGAATGATATCCGTACTGTGCCGGCAGCGCGCTGGTCTCCACTTTGAACTCCTGAAGTGCATCCGGGAAGGGCAGGGGATAATTCAGATTGTTATAGGAATCATTGTGGTTCGTCCCATCGACCATATATTGCGTACTCGGCCCGATACCACCGGCGACAGAAATGAGAATGGTTGGATAATTTCGGAGCGAACTGGAACCGACGCCCGGCGTAGCCATGCCCGCAAGGAAGATGAGTTCAGTCACGTCGCGGCCGTTCAGCGGCATTTCGAGGACGCGCTGTTCGTCGACTACCGTTCCCACCGACGTGCTGTGCGTCTCCACCAGGCTGGCATCTGCCTGAACCGTGACTTGTTCATTCACGGCTCCCACTTTCAACGCGGCGTCGATGGTGCGATTATCGTCGACCTGCAGCAGGATGCCGCTCTGGACGTATTTGCTGAAGCCCTCTTTGCTCACTTCCACCTGGTAGGGCCCGAGGGGAAGATTCGGCAACACGTAGGCGCCATCGGCTCCGCTGACAGCCGTGCGGACGGCACCTGTCGCGGTCTGGGTCGCTTTGACCTCGGCGCCAGGAACAGCCAGTCCGGCTGAATCCTTAATCGCACCGTTGATCTGAGCTGTGTTTTGAGCCCACATCGCTGCGGAGGCGAACAATAGACAGAATGCAATCCTGCAAGTCATCTGAACTCCTTTTGGAATCGAGGGAAGACCAAAAAACAGAGAGGGCATGCCTACTCAGGCGATTTCCAGGAGGCAATGCTATCAGAAGGGCGCGGCGTAAACAACCCTTTGAACACCCTTTGAACACCCTTTGAACACCCTATTGAAAAACACCCTATTGAAAAATACATCGAGCGAGGCATGTCGTCAGGGAGGGCTGCGCTGCGGGGCGCGCGCGAAATCGGGCCGACCGTGGTTTCGATCAGCCTCTCGCTCATCGCCGTTTTTATTCCGATATTGCTGATGGAAGGGTTTGTCGGGCGCCTCTTCCGCGAGTTCGCCATTGCCCTCTCTACCGCCGTCCTGATCTCGCTCGTGGTGTCGCTCACGTTAACGCCGATGATGTGCGCCCACCTGTTGAAGAGCCGTGACGAGGAGCCGCGGCACGGAGTTTTGTGGCGGATGAGCGAGCGATTCTTTCAGTTTGTCCTGTGTGTTTACGAGGTCTGTCTGGGCTGGGTATTGAGGCACCAGCCGCTCACACTGGCCGTGACGCTGGCGACGATCGCGCTCACTGTACGCCTGTATATCGTGATCCCCAAGGGATTTTTCCCGCAGCAGGATACCGGGCGAATGTCGGGACAGATTCAGGCCGATCAGTCAACCTCTTTCCCGGCCATGAGGCAACGGATCATTCAGGTGTCGGACATTATACGGGCGGATCCGAATGTGCAAAACCTGATGGCATTTATGGGAGGCCGGGGCGGGGCGCTCAACAATGCCACAATGTTCATGACGCTCAAACCCTTTTCCCAGCGCAAGCTGAGCGCGGATCAGGTAATCGCCGGGCTGCGGCCGAAACTTGGGCGCATCCCCGGCGCTGGTGTATTCCTGCAGGCGATTCAACCGGTTCGCATCGGCACGCGCATTGTGGGCGCGCAGTATCAATACACAATGCAGAGCGACAGTGTCGCTGAGCTGAATGAGTGGGCGCCGCGCGTCTTTCAGAAACTGAGGTCTCTGCCGCAACTGACCGACGTCAACATCGACCAGCAGAATAAGGGACTGCAGACATCGCTGGTGATCGACCGAACCACCGCGGCGCGCCTCGGCATTTCGGCACAGCTGATCGACGATACCCTCTATGACTCATTCGGCCAGCGCCAGGTGTCGACTATGTATACGCCGATGGCTCAATATCACGTCGTGATGGAGGCGGATCCGGCCTTCTGGCAGAGCGCGGAAGGGTTGAAGTACATCTACGTCAAGGGCACTAACGGGCAGCAGACGCCGCTTAGCGCCATTTCGCACTATGAATCGACCACGGCGCCGCTGTCGATCAATCACCAGGGACTTTTCCCCTCTGCGACCATCTCGTTTAACCTTCCGGCTGGGATTGCGCTCGGCGATGCCGTGCCTTCCATTGAACAGGCCGAGCGCGCGATGGGAATGCCGTCGGGTATCATCGGCAGTTTCGCCGGCACCGCCCAGGCATATCAGGAGTCGCTGGCGAACGAACCCATTCTGATCGCAGCGGCGCTGATTTCTGTCTATCTGGTGCTGGGGATGCTCTATGAGAGCCTGATTCATCCACTGACGATTCTGTCGACGCTGCCATCGGCGGGCGTGGGCGCGCTGCTGGCCCTGCTGGCGACGAAAAACGAACTGAACGTGATTTCGCTGATCGGTTTCATTCTGCTGATCGGGATCGTTAAGAAGAACGCCATTATGCTGATTGATTTCGCCATCCGGGCGGAGAGGGACGAAGGGAAGTCGCCGGAACAGGCGATCTTTCAGGCCTGCATTCAGCGCTTCCGGCCCATCACGATGACAACTATGGCGGCCATGCTGGGCGGTCTGCCCATGGCCATCGGGACAGGGGCGGGCGCGGAGTTGCGGCGGCCGCTGGGAATCGCCATCGTCGGTGGCTTGATTTTCAGCCAGGCGCTGACCTTATTTACGACGCCGGTGATTTATCTTTACCTGGATCGCTTCCGCCTGCGCTGGGAGGCATGGAGAAGCGGCACCCGAAGCATGCGCGCAAGACCGTCTCAGGCGCGGGTTTGAGCCTCATCCTCGCCGTTGCTCCCGGGTGTAAAATCAGAGACCAAATGCGCCGCGAATTCAACACTTGTCTGTTCACTGCATTGGCACTGGCAGTTTCTGTTCCCCTGAGTGCGAAGACTGTTCTGGAAGGAGCCTATACGGAACTGCAGGCGGCTCGCGGCCAGGCTGCATACTCCGACCACTGCGCGCGTTGCCACGCCGACAACATGAACGGCGGATTTAACCGGGCTCCCTCCCTGATCACCAGCGAGTTTATGGAACACTGGCGCGACGACAATCTGGAAGCCCTGTTCATTCAGATAAGCCAGCGAATGCCGCCGGGCGGCGCGCGAAACCGCATTCCCGAGAGCGACTCAGTAGACATTCTAACGGCGATCCTCCAGGCCAACGATTATCCGGCTGGCAAGGAAGAATTGACTCTCGAATCGCTCAAGAACGTGCAGTTGATCGGGAAAGACGGGCCGAAGCCGTTGCCCACGAATGCTCTGGTGGCAGCGACTGGCTGCCTGAGCGCAGGCCCGAATGATAGCTGGACGTTGACTTCCGCATCAGAGCCGGTGAGAACAAAGACGGCTGACGGCGCAAGTCCCGAAGAAATTGCGGTTGCTGCCGCGCAACGTCCGGGGACTCAGGTTTTTCGTCTTACCAACACTGACACGCTCGACCGCGATCCGGCTCCCGACAAAGGTCACAAGGTGCTGGTAAGAGGCGCGCTTGTCCGGCAGGCAGCGGCCAACCGAATCTCTGTGGTGTCGTTGACAAGCGTGGCGCCTGGCTGTACACCCTGAGCCAATCACAGAGCTACTGGGTTTTTGGAAACGCGTCCAAAGCGGGTGTCGCGCCTGGCGGCACAGGCGTTCGCGCGACATTCATCACCAGGGCCAGATACGCGTAATAGCCCTCCAGACTCGCGGCTTCGACGACTCCCGCCTCGCCAAACTTCGCCAGAGCACGTGCATAAGTCGGATCGCTGACGCTCTGGTTATGGTTCAGTTCGGCGCAAAAATCATAGATGATCGCTTCGTCGTCATTCATATGTTCGGGGCGGCGCCCTTCGGCAACTGCCCCGATAATGGCCGGGTCCAACCCTGCTTTCACTGCATCGCCGTAGTGCGCGTTCCATTCATAATTATTGGTGTAGTGTCGCGAGGCGATAAGGATGGCTAGTTCGGTCAGCTTCGGGCTGAGTGCGCTGTTCCTCTGGTTGTGCAAACGAATCTCAAGCGACGGTACAACCAGATCAGGCACCCGCAGAAGCACCGCGAATGGCCCCGGCCCCAGTTCGGCCTTTCGCACCTCCTTATATTCCGCGACGACCTTCTTTTGTGCTTCTGTCAGCTTGTCCGGCGCGACCGGCGGCAGTCGTTCCTGCGCGGGCAGGGTATTCGTCAGCGCCGTACCGACGAACAACATCGCCAGAAAAAAGCGGAGCATTCGATTGGGAGTCATATGTCTTAG
>ODAK010005915.1_pt1 | contig 12367 bp, 10 predicted proteins | sample 1539591 | NCBI WGS metagenome assembly ODAK01 (sample SAMEA3539303, study PRJEB22396) | soil metagenome | biome: tundra; feature: field; material: soil | place: USA | collected 2010-05 | depth 0.15 m | reverse complement strand
TGTTTAAAAAAATAGCCAAAGTATTTAATATATTGGATTGTGCGTCCGGAGAACCAAGCTCCGTCACTAAATTACTCAAGACTGGAGACGACACAAAGGCGCCCTGCTGAACGAGCACCGCAAACACGGCGATCAGCCAGGCAAGTCGCTCAAGTAGGGGCGATCCATTACCTAAGGACGTGAACTCGCCATCGCCGATTGTCATAGCGTGGCCTCGGGCGTTGGACAGGCCGCGCGAATAGGTGATTTCACCTGCCATCGTCGGGGCCTCGGCTGTTCGCTTGGAAGACGACTATCATGGCGCCTGAGCGACGACTAGCACGCGATCCGTCGCTTCGCATTGAATATCCGACACAGCCACGAAGTCAGCAGCCGACATGGTTTCCGACACGGCGATGTCGCAACTATTTAGATTAACATTAAATTACCCACGATATTAACTTTTCACTGGCACGGATGATCTATGCTCGCGCAGCACGATTTAGCGCTTTAACCACTACAGGCACGGTGTTCAGGCAATCATATGAAGCTATGGCGCGTGCTTGGATCATATCCGACGATCTGGCTGACACTGGACAAGCTGACGCAGCAGGTAATGTGGCTGCTGTTGTTCATGATATTGGCGCCCATCCTGGGACCAAAACCCTATGGCCTGTTCACGATCGTCATGGCCTTCATCGGCCTCTGCGAGATGGTTATCGTGGGGGCCACCGTCGAATCATTGGTGACCGTTCCGGATGCAACCGACAGCCACCTGCGGACTGCAAACCTCGTTACAGTGATCGCCGCTCTTGTCGCAGCGGCTGCCGTATTCGCCGCAGCGCTTCCGATGGCCAAATTTTTCGACGCGCCCGATTTGGAGCAGCTGTTTCGGGTCTTAGCACCACTGCCCGTGATATCCGCTCTGACTGCAACCCCGATCGCCGTGCTGTACCGACAGATGCGATTTCGCGCACTCGCCCTACGCTCTATCATGGGGCTGTTGGCGGGCGGCATTGTAGCAGTCGGCCTTGCCTGGCACGGGGCTGGCGTATGGGCGCTGGTAGCGCAGGTGCTCGTCCAACGCTGCATCGAACTTGCTATTCTGTGGGCGTCGGCTCACACGCGATTGGGATTTGAATGGTCGCCGTCGCACTTCCGCGATCTGCGCGGCTACGCGATTAGCGTCGTCGTATCGCGGGGCATGGCTTGGTCCGGTAGCCAAATTCCGCGGATCATCTTGGGCTGGTATTTGGGGCCAGCCGATCTCGGATTATTTGCTCTCGCCGGCCGAATGGTCGACGCCATCACTCAAATTTTCATCGTGCCCCGCTCAGCGGTCGCACGCCTCACGCTGCGCCAATTCGTCGACGACCTGGCGGCCTTCGCCGAGGCTTTCCAAATGGTCCTTCGTCAAATTGCGATTTTATCCTTTCCAGTCTGTTGTGGATTGGCGGCCATCATGCCGACTTTGTTCGCCACGCTGCTCGATCAGCGATGGCAGGCGGGAATCCTGGCGGCACAACTCATGGTGCTAACCGGAATACCCATGACGTTTTACTACTGCTTCACCGCTGCGGTGTACGCCGCACGACGGCCGCACTTGGATTCGCAAGTCGCCGTGGCTGTCGATGCCACCAGCGCCCTAGCGGTACTACTCGCGGCGTCGCACGGCCTCTATGCGGCCTGCACGGCGATGCTCGCGCAACGCATTGCGATGCTGCCGGCCCCCCTCATCATGTTGCGCCGGGTCGCCGGGATATCGCCAATCGGTGTGATTTGGGCGCAGTTGCCGATTCTGGGTGCCGCCGCCGTTATGGGATGGATCGTTGTGCTGTCCACACCATTGACACAGATGCGATTTGGCCAATCGTTCACGCTGCCGATTCTAACCTTGATCGGCGCTGCAATCTATATACCGCTCGCCCTGCTCGCAGCGCCCGAAATCGCCAAATTGCTATTCAAACGCGCACTGGCGGTGGTGAACCTGGACGGGCAATAAGTGGACAATCCAAATGCCAACCGCTGAGCGTTTTCAACACACCAGACGATCCGGCAATACACTTTCTGTGCGTCAATCAAAGTTCCGAGAGTTTAACGCTACCGCCCACAACATCGTGCAGATTTCTGCCATGCCCGCATCTCGCGCGCAGCAGTACGTTTCACAGAGAATGATCGATTGGCTCAATGGCGACGGCAGACCTTTTGATCCGCTGACGCCGACGGGAATGGTGTGGTCGTGATTTTTATCTCGCTGTTGATGTTTATGGGGCGCCGCGCCGATCGGACGCCGCGGCCGGTTAGCGTGGTCGCATCTTTGCACAGGCCGTCCATGATCTCGGCGATGATCCTTGCCATGATGCTTGCTTGGGCTCTCCCCGCAGCGGCGGAAAATTACTATGTCAACGGCCAAACAGGGAACGATGCCGGTCAAGGAACTTCGACAGAGCCCTTTCGCAGTTTCAAGCGCGCCATTTCCTTGCTGATGCCCGGTGACAGATTGATTGTCGCAAGCGGGCGCTACACCAATCCCTTAATCATGACAAAATCCGGGACTGCCCAGCAACCCGTAATTATTGTCGGCGAGGGGCGCCCACTTATTGAAACCGAGGACGGGCCAATCCAGATCTCCGGTAGTTATGTCGAGATTTCCGGCTTCGAGGCACACGCACTCAGGCTTAGCTCTGCGATCGCGGTAGGCAAGCGAAATCACCACGTGCGAATTGCTGACAACATTGCACGCGACTCTGGATGCGCCGGCATAGAGTTGATTCATACCGACTATGTAATAATCGAAAATAACCGAGTCTTTGGAAATGCGCGACGATCGCCGTGGCAGTGCAGTGGCATCTCAATCTATCAAGCCATAAACTTCGATCATGCAGAAGGCATTCACAATATCATTCGTCGTAATATCGCTTATGACAACATGAACATCGTGGTCGACAACAAAATTTCTCATTCCGGCGGCAAGACGACTGACGGGAATGGAATCATTGTCGACGATACTCGCCATACCCAGGGCGGCCTGACGGATCCCGTCTATGACGGAATGACGCTTATTGAAAACAACATCGTTTTCGACAACGGGGGGCGCGGAATTCATGTCTTCACCAGCGACCATGTAGTTGTGCGAAATAACACCAGCTACCGCAACGTCAAAGACCCGAATATCGAGGGGCTGCAGAACCAATACCAATCTGAGTTTATGGCGCACTACGCAAGTGATGTCAGGTTTGTTAATAATATTGCGGTGCCGCGGGATAAGACGATTTTTGGTTTTTTGGACGCACAAACAGACGGCAACAGCGTTTGGGACTTCAATTTGGTCCAAGGTGGGGCAATCCTGCACGGGCTAGACTCGCGAAAAGGCTGGGGTCGCCATAATATATTCGAGACTGCCGACGTGGAATTCGTCGCTCCGTCAGTCGATCCGCAGATAGCGAATTTTCATTTGCGGCAAAGCAGTCGAGCGCTCGGCACGGCAAACGTCAGCGACGCCCCCAGCCAAGATTTCTCGGGCGCGCCTCGACCGAGGTTGGGGCCGATAGATCTCGGCGCTTTGCAGACGAGTGTAGCGCGGACGAACCGAGGGAAATGAAGGCAGGCGGGCGCTCTGACCCTGGGACCCCCGTGGTGCAGCGCGCGGCCAGATTTACCTTAACGGAAACTCCATTTCGTTGATGCTTTGCGGCCGGAACGAGTTCGTGCAGAGTGAGGACTATGAAAGTTAGCGAACCCCAGCAAACGCCTTCCTTGGTTTTGCACGTGAACCCGGGCGGCCTCGAAAATGGAGGCGGCATCGGTCGGATGATTGGCTATATGATCGACGCTTGGCGCGATAGGCCAGAGCACCCGGACATGCGGGTGCTCGACAGTCGTGGCCCCGGGCATATTCTGTTTTCACCCTGGCATTTTGCGAAATGTCTTTTGGCTATTGCCATCATGGCGCCCCAGCATCCACTCCTTCACATCCATGTAGCAGGCCGCGGCAGCACAATCCGCAAGGTCATGTTGGTACATTTTGCGCGACTGCTTCGATTGCCGATCGTATTGCATCTGCATGATTATAATTATCGTGAGTCACTACAAAGATTTCCAAAGTTTCTTCAGCTGGCGGCGCGATCTATGTTCAGGATTTCCAGCAGGGTGGTGGTGCTGGGACCCAACGACCGCGATCTCGTCGAAACTGAGATCGGCGTGGCTCCCGACCGCGTAGCGGTGGTACCTAACGCTGTCCCAGCCCCCCCACAAAAACGCCAGGTGGTCTCGCGCCAGCTCCCGGTGCGTATTTTGTTCCTCGGAAACCCAAGTCGTCGCAAGGGCGTACATGACTTGATCGCGGCGTTGGCCATGAAACCGCTCCGAAGCCTGGAATGGCGTATTACCATAGCGGGCGGCGGAGGCGACATCGCAACGTTTCGCGAACAGGCCCGCGCGGCGGGATTATCCGATCGGGTGAGCTTCACGGGTTGGGTCGATCGCGCCGCAACCACGGCTCTTCTGGGGTCCGCCGACATCGTTGCATTGCCGTCCTATGCGGAAGGCATGGCAATGTCGGTATTGGAGGGAATGTCATATGGATTATGCATTGTTTGTACACCGGTCGGCAGCCTCAAGGATGTGATCGAGGATGAGGCGACGGGCCTCATTGTGCAACCGGGTGAAGTCGATCGACTATCAAAAGCGCTGACCAGGGCCGTGAGCGATCCCGCGCTGCGGGCTCAGCTCGGCGCCGAAGCAGCGCGTGTATTTGCTAGCAAATTCGATGCTGTACATTACCCCGACCGCATGCGGGCGATTTACCAGGCGGCTCTCGCCGGGATGCCGGGCATCAGCCGGGGGCACCGAAGCGCCGCTGCAGGGCAATTTAAGGGCCTCCGCAACCGATAAAGGGGTCGATCGTGTGTCACGGCGGGCGACTCGCAATCATGCTGCTCGCCCACCCTTTCGCCAGCGATAAACCCGCTTCGCCGCCTGGTCGGAAGGCTCCTTGCTGAGAGTACACAACGAGGGTACCCGTCACCTGTTTTAAGAAAGCAACCGATTTGGGCCATTTTGCTCAGCGTTGGCGTTATCAGCTCAGAAGACGAGGACAGGTTCGGCGAACTGCTGACCGAAATTTATCAACCAGTAGATGGCGGGCATGTAAACGATAAGCGCAAGCGCGCCGGCTGTCCCAGTAGCTCTCCTTGCAAGCCGAAAAAACATACCTGAATAAGCCGGAACAGATCTGTCTGGGAAACCAGGAATAAACAGGGAGAGTTCGGTAGCTCGCCAAGTATCCACCGTCTCATAACCCACTTTCTCGAAGCGTCGAATGAGGTCATCGCGATTGTAGAGCATGCACGCGACCCGCCAACTGCCGGCATCCTGCACGGTTGCAAGAGGAGGGCCATCGGTCAGAGGCGTGCGATTGACGAGAACATAACGTGGCATTTGCCGAAAATCGGCAATTATATCAGGAAGCGGCTTCTCAAAATAATGGAGCGAGCCTGAAGCAATGAACAAGTCCGCATCCTCGGCGTCATTCAGTCGTCCGGTAAAGCGAAGACGGGTTTCGTTTTTCTCCTTGGCCAAGCGAACCCCAGCATCCCTATTTTTGGGCAGGTCGTAAACAGTCCAAACCACGTCAGAAGGCAGCTTGAGATAGTTAGAATAGCTGTAAAACAGATTTCCGGCGTTGCCGCCGAAGTCAAATACATTGCGAATGTGTGGAAGTAGCGGTTGAATATGGAATAGCGCCGGATAATCGCTCGGCCGCAGACTCTGCGCCATGGTCAGATGAAGCTCTACGTCGCCCGGATGTTCGTGACCGGATTGGTCATAGCCAGCGATCGATGCCGATGCATCTTCCAGGTTCGCAAAGAAGCGATTATATCCGACCAGTGCAATAAGCACGTGACGAATAACTGGAAATTCGCGTAACGCCTTTATGATAACGAAAAGCGGCGGTATCCTGCTCAGCAGCAGAATAATCCGTGAGCAGCTACGAATTTGAGCAAGACGCAAACGCTTCCAAATCGAAATCATGACATCAAAGGTTCCCAAGCGGCTTGTGTAGGGAGTGTAGTTACGACCGGCAGTTTGTCCGCGCCGGTGCTGGCTAGCTTTACGGAAAGCGGGTGGCTGCACTCAACGCGAACTGCGCCATGGACCTTACTGAGAGTGCACAATAAGGGTACACAAGTATCGTGGCCGCATCTAAAACGTAAGCAAATTCAATGGCTCAGGCGACACGGGAACGCAGGTCTCCCGATAGGTGATGTTCGATGTTGAGGTGACGGTCAGCTGTTGACTTGCCTCCGCATCTCAGGGCGCGCGGCTCTTAAACACTTGCGGCAATTCACATCCGTATCTCGCCAGCAGCAAAAGAAAGCGTGGAATTCCGATCAGATAGCGCCGGGCAAGCCGTCGCGGTTCGGTCATCAAGCGAAAACTCCACTCGAGACCGATACGCTGCATCCAGCGCGGTGCCTGCCGCTTGAGCTTGGCATGAAAATCGAATGCCGCACCCACCCCCATCAACATGCAGCCCCCTAGATGCGGAGCGTTCGCCTGCATCCAAAATTCCTGCTTCGGTGTACCGAGTCCGACCCAAACGATGTCAGCACGAGCTGTGCGAATTCTTTCAACATCGTCCAGGTTGGCAGCACGGCTGGCCTCCCGGATGGGAGGCGAATAGCGCCCGCAGATTTGCAAGCTAGGAAACGCTCGCAACAACTCCCGGGTCAACTTCTCGATTACCGCCTCGGTGCTCCCATAAAGATAGTGCCTAAGTCCGGTGTGTTCGAACAATCGGCAAAATTCGAGCATGAAGTCCGGACCATAGACACGTCCCACCCAGTCGAAGCCTTTGAGGCGCGCCAGCCACACAAGCGGCATCCCATCGGGCGTAACCAGCACTGCATTTTGATGCGCGCGAAGCAACGCGGGATCATCATTCGCGCAGACGATCCCGTTCATATCGCGAAAAATGCAGTACCCACCCTCTCCCATGCGGAGACGGCGCTCAACCTCATCGCACGCCATCTTCATATTAAGCAGGCTCACCGGAACTCCGGCCACCTTAAAACGATCAATAGCACCCATGCACTCAGACCGAGCGGAGGGCGCATCATCGCCACCGCGAGAATCCGAAATCTTAGACGACGTCATTCCCAATGATCTCCGCATTGATGTCAGCCGACAATCTGTATTGTGCACCGTGCAACTGTTATTTAAATCCCGCCGGGTATCCATCCCGCGGCTTGCTGCAATGATGCCGCGGCGCCAATAGGTGTGGTCTCTGCAGTCGTTCAGTCAGTATAGCCATACCGCGCATAATGCTTGTTATCATAATAAGCGCCTCTGTGGGCTTCGTAGCGATTGAGCCGGCTGACATCGGTCTTGTTAAGCACCGCACCGAGCAGATTCTCGTAAACGCCGGGTGCATCGGCCAAGACCTTCTTCACGACGTCGATCTTGGTGCCGCCCCATTCGATGACAAAGACATAGGAGTTGACGAAATGAGTTGTTGTACGAACGTCAACCACCGGAGCAAGCGGCGGCAAATCGACGATGATATACTCATAACGTCGGCACAGCTCATCAAAGAGGTTTTTTGTGGCCGCTGATGCAAGTATTTCGTTGGTGTGAGCCACACGCGACTTCATGACCGCCGGAAGGAAGGACAAATTGGTTTTCGGATCCGTCCAGAGCACATCCTCGATCGCGGCCTTCTCGGAAATTACATCTATAAATCCTGCCTTTGCCGAGGGAGCAAGGGTCCTGGTAAGCGACGGGTTACGAAGATCGCAGTCGACCAAAATGACGCGGCCACCCGCCTGCGCAATCAGCAGTGCAAGTGCAGCGGCCACCGTCGATTTTCCCTCCATCGGCAACGACGACGTAAAACCGATAACCTTGTTCAATTTGACAATTTCATTCAGATCCGCTGCCACTTTGATCGACCGAATCGACTCGGCAAAGCGCGAGAATGGCGAATCAACAACCGTCCAAAGCGCGTTGTCATCGTGCACAATATTCCGTGGATTGAGGGCTTCCTCAGTTTGCGTCGCAACCAACGGCAGAACCGGCGTGGTAGCCCTCTTCAATTTGATCGACCGATCCGACTCGGCAGAGTGCGAGACTGGAGAATCATCAACCGTCGAAAGCACGTTGTCTTTGTCCACAATAGTCCGTGGACTGAGGGCTTCCTCAGTTTGTGTCGCAACCAACGGCAGAGCCGGCGTGGCGGCCCTCTTCAATAAAGGGACCAAAGCGATACAAGTGGTTTGCAGTATCGTCTCGACCTGCTCAGCTGTGCGAAACACACGATCCCACAAATCTCTCAACACCCCTATGCCGATGCCAAAAATGATCCCCACGCATGCGGCAATCGCCAAGACGAGAAACGTTTTGGGATGGCTTTTTTTAAGTGGCCGTGCGGCCGGAGAAATCAACCGGGCCTCCGTGATAGGGAACGACTGCTGCTGAACAGATTCCATATAGCGATTAAGAAAGTTCTCGTAGAGAGCGCGAAAGGTTTGCGAGCTGCTTTCAAGATCCTTAAGGACGACCTGCGCCTGGTTGGTTTTCTCCGCCTGGGCGGCTGCCTTATCATATTCCTTCTGAATATCGTTTTCGCGCTGCTTGGCGATCTCAAAATCGCTCTTATAGGTCTCCGCAAGCCGCCTAAGCTCATCGATAATAGCGGACTGAATCTCACGCATTTGATTGCGCAGGTTGACTGCTGCGAGGTGTTCGTGCCCATAACGCGCCGACCAATCCGACGCTCTGCTAGCCAGTTCAAGGTACTGAGAACGCAACTTCGTCACCACCTCGCTTTTCAATGTGTCGGTGACAGTGGCATTGACCGCACCTGACGAGTCAAAACTAAGCACCGTCTGGATACGATCCAGCCTTGCGCGCGCTTCTGCCGTTTGGGCACGAACGATAATCAACTGGCTATTGATCTCGCCCAGTCGCTGCCCGATCGTCGACTTGCCGGCTGCATCAATGATATTGTGTTCCCGCTTAAAATCGACCACAGCCTGCTCTCCGGCCGACGCCTGGGCGCGTAGGTCTCGAATTCTGTCCTGTAGCCAAGTACTGGCACGGAGCGTCGATTGATATTTAGCTTCCAGCTGATCGACGATATACGCATCCACGATTGCGTTTGCGATGCGTGCCGCTTTATCTGCATCGTAAGAACGAAAGCTTAGTTCGATTACATAAGATAGACCGTCGCGTTTGACGTTTAGCCGGGATGCAAGGACACCTAGCGCACGGCGCATAACATCATATTCGGAGGCGCCCACGCCTCCCCCGCCTGATCCAATGAACTCGGGGTCCTCGTTCAGCCGAAGATTTTTGATTACAGAAAGTCCGACGATGTCCGACTTCAAAATGCGTACTTGACTTTCGATGGATGCCGAATCGATTTGTGCGTCGCTGTATAGCGGCTGCTGTTGAAATGACTGCGCCTTACGTGTATCGATTAACATCGTTGCCACTGCCGTAAAACTTGATGGCGTGGTGACAAGATAGATGACGCCGATCGCCATCGTCAGAAGCGATACGGATAGAATGACGCCGTACTGCTGACGCAGGAAATGAACGAACGATTCCAGAAGCTCCGCAGGAGACGAAAAATCTGGAGCAGACGGATTAGCTCGTCCGAAAGATATTGGCTTGTTGTTTTGTAGCATCCCGTAAGCACCATCAATTGAAATGCAAGCACAGCTAAGTTAATCGCAGAGATGTGCTTAATTATGATAAATTCATTTAATACAGGCTAACAGTCAACCAAACTCCTTCCGTAATATTAATATTGCCGTTTGCATACTTGACCACGCTCATTAACCAGATCGACTAATCGTGATGAACGGCCGGTGTGGCGCTGACGCGCCGTTGTCCTAGTCTCAGTCTCATTGAGTTAAAAGATTGAGCGCGTGTGGCGAAAAAGTTATGTTAGCACTCGAGCGACTCAAGTAAGATCCTTCAGTCGAAATTTGGCGATGGATACCCAATAATGCTAGTCGACCGTCCAGAATTGTGGTGGGACGAGTTGCAGCTAAAATTTGACCACACACGCCGGCGACGTCTAACGTCTGCCACGCGAAAAGAAGTGTGCGCAATAGAGCAACAGCTCATAGAGCTATTGAAGGCGGCCCGTCCAAACGTCACGACCCGACAAATGCGGATCGATATAGGCCGAAAATATATCCGGACTAGTCGGTGAGTCGGAATGTTCGTCGCCAACATGTTCAAGTCGCGGTGCCGGCTTCAAGCTGAAAATCTTTTTCTCCGTCATCAGCTCAACCCGACGATATGGCAAGGGCGATTAACTTTAATGGCGGTGCGGTTGCAATTGCGGCCAGGCGATCAACGCCCTCTCATTATTAGCACTATTAGCAGTTCCATCGCGAGCCTAGGCGGGTCTGCGATTAATGTTACCTCGCGATTTGAAGTGATCGGCCCCCACTGAGTGGTCCAGGTTGAATGTTATACCAAAACTCAGATGAAGCGCTTGGCTTTGGTGGTCCAGATCCAGTGTTAGTTTCCGACGGCATTTGAGCCCGTTGGGGCTGTCGAAGTTCTTGCCCGCAAAGCGTATTCGCCCGGCGGGATATTTCCAAGAGCCATGTGAGGCCGGCTCTCGTTGTAGTCGATCCTCCACGCTTCGATCAGATGGCGCGCGTCGTTGATCGTCTCAAACCAATGCACGTTCAGGCATTCATCGCGCAGCGATCCGTTAGGAGGCCCAACGAAGGCGCGATTAATCCATATTAACTTGATGATGGCGCATGTCTTACGCAGAGGCCAACCCGCCGCGTGAGATTCATTTTCGTCACGCGCCGAAGGGTTTTATCGCGATCCGAATGGTTCCTGTGGTGGGTTGGTTTGCGCGGGTCCCTGCATATTTTGCGGGCGTTGAGGATTTTGCTGAGGATTTTACCGAGGATTTGTTGTACTAACTGCCGGAGGGATTGGTTGTGATAAGGGACCATGACCGGTCTTAACCCCAGTCCCAGTAGCCGCGGTGCCGCCCATCCCAGTGCCACTTGTGTTGCCGGAGCGCTGCGCATGGGCGCCTGCAATGCCCTTGGCGATACATGCCTGGTAATAGTCGCGTTGGGCTTTCTCGGCTCCCGTCGCCTTGCTCCCCGCCGTTGGGGTCGGATGAGCTTTGACGGTCAATTCCCGACATTTCTTTACAAGTTCGACGCTGATCGCCGACGCCGGCTCGGCGTACGACAAATACGCCGGTACAACGAGAACGATAAACGCACATAAGGTCTTTGCCAATTTTGTCATGCGGACAACCTTTTCCATCGCGTCGAGAGCTTGCCACCCTTGAGTGAATAAATTTGGGCAGCAGCTGACGGAACCTGATTATTAAATAACTAGGTATTGTTCCGTCTTGTTGCCAGAAGAGTCACCATGCTCCGCGCCCATGATGGCAAGCCGCTTGCTGGGGCTCACTTTGCACGGCAATAATCTCTCTATCCCGCTGGTACAAAAAAACCGTCAGGTCACAGCTTGTTGAAGAAGGATGACAGCGACAGGGCGGGCCAGCTCCCTCTTCTAAGAAAAATAATTATCTGCCAGCCAACAATTAGAACTGCAATGAAAATTGTCCATATATCAGTGACTAAAGCTGCCACTCTTGCGCATCGAATGAGACGAAGAAATGCGGGCAATGGGGCGGCCCTGACCGGCTCCCAGCGACGAAACCGCGTTGCAATGTAGGCGACAATATTTTGGAATTCATTGGGTCTTTTAAAAGACGCCGCCGACTGACGCAGTCTAAAACGCCCGCATGATGAGGCTAATAATCACGCATCCCAAGAGAGCTGCCCAAGCCGCCGTTAACCCTATTCCGCAAACTACCGCTGCTGTGGGCCAGATTCGACCAAAGAGCACGTTGGTTTTAGATTTGTGAATCATCAGTCGGGAGACGGCGGGAGAGTCGCGAATGCTCTTGATAGCGTTCTTCGATTTGCCAGCCTTCCTGGGCGCGCCGATCTGGCCAGCCGCGATCTCAATCGCCAGGCCGTCGTGCGGGCCGCTACGAGTGGGGGCGTTCATCGTCCGCTCCTGATTTTTCCCGCAAGCGCAAATCGCACTTGCATGAGCTTCAGACTAGTTGGAGGCGGGTTTGGAGATTGTGCTGGCCATCACAAAAAGGCGGAATTGGCAGGTTGTGGGAACCAAGGTCCCCGCGCAGAACCCCCACCCGCGACTGCGCCGCCGCGTTCTAATTCGGGCCGGCGCAGAGCTACCTCCGACAAGGCAGATGGCCGGGCCAAGCCCGGCCATTACCTTTTGGGGGTGGTTCAAGGTCACCTTTCTGGTAAAAGGCTCCGGCGGCATTAGCCGTATTTTCGTGCGGGGCAAGTTA
>ODAK010005914.1_pt1 | contig 12369 bp, 15 predicted proteins | sample 1539591 | NCBI WGS metagenome assembly ODAK01 (sample SAMEA3539303, study PRJEB22396) | soil metagenome | biome: tundra; feature: field; material: soil | place: USA | collected 2010-05 | depth 0.15 m | reverse complement strand
AAAAATGGGAAAAAGTGGTAGAAAAACTTCGCGCCGGCATGATGCCTCCATCGCGCATGCGCCGTCCGGACCCGGCTACTTTCGAAGTCACCATCTCCTGGCTGGAGAATCAGCTCGACAGCCACTCCACCGCCAAGCTTCCGCCTCCCGGCCTCCACCGCCTGAACCGCACCGAGTATCAGAACGCCATTCGCGATCTGCTCGCCGTGGATATCGATCCCTCCAAGTTTCTTCCCTCTGACGATTCCACCCGCGGTTTCGACAACGTGGCTGCGGCGCTTTCGCTTTCGCCCGCTCTCCTCGAGGGCTACACGTCCGCGGCCGCCAAAGTCAGCCGCCTCGCCATCGGCGACGTGAAGGATGCTTCCGCCACTACGTACCGGGTCCCTTCCGACACCTCGCAGGATTATCACATCGACGGTCTGCCCTTCGGTACCCGCGGCGGCATGCTGATCAGGCATACGTTCCCCGCGGACGGCGACTACGTTTTCAAGATCTTCCCCATCAATAAAGGTTTGATGGATAACAATGCGGCCTTTGGCGACATTCCCGGCGAGAAGATGGAACTCATCGTCGACGGCGAACGCATCAAACTCTACGACTGGGATTCCGAAGTAGCCCGCGGCGCGGCGATCCACAATGGAACCGCCGACGTCCATGTGCAGGTGAAGGCCGGTCCCCACACCGTGGGCGTGACCTTCCTCGCCACCCAGTTGGCGCCCAGCAGCGACCTCAACGAGCACTTCCTGCGCAGCACCATTGAAACCGGCGGCCTGCCTGGCTTCCGCTTCTATCCGCATGTCGGCAAGGTCGACATTCTCGGACCTTACAAAGCCTCCGGAGCCTCCGACTCGCCCAGCCGCAGGAAGATTTTCATCTGTAATCCAGCCACCCCCGCTCAGGAGGCTGGATGCGCCAAGCAGATCGTCAGCAATCTCGCCCGGCATGCCTATCGCCGTCCGGTCACCGATCAGGACACCGAAATCCTCATGGGCTTCTACCAGCAGGGCCGGAACGTTTCCGGGCAAGGCGGGGGCGGCACCTTTGAACAGGGGATCGAAATGGCCTTGCAGCGCGTCCTGGCCGATCCCGAATTTGTCTTCCGCAAAGAAGCCGAGCCCACCACTCTCAAGCCTGGCCAGAAGTACCGCATCTCGGATCTCGAACTGGCCTCGCGCCTCTCTTTCTTTATCTGGAGCAGCGTGCCGGATGATCAGCTCTTATCTCTGGCCGCACAGAACAAGCTGCACGACACCGCCGTTCTCGATAAAGAAGTTCGCCGCATGCTGGCCGACCCCCGTTCGGATCAGCTCGTCCTGAACTTTGCCGGCCAGTGGCTCAATCTGCGCGGCATGCAGTCAGTGCAGCCGGTCACTTCTCTCTATCCCGATTTCGACGACAACCTCCGCCTCGCCATGCGTAAGGAGACTGAGCTTTTTGTCGAGAGCATTGTGCACGAAGATCGCCCGGTAACGGAACTGCTCGACGCCAACTATACCTTCCTCAACGAGCGCTTGGCCCGTCACTACGGCATCCCCAATGTCTACGGCAGCAACTTCCGCCGCGTGGAACTTCCGCCGGAATTCGATGTCCGGCGCGGCCTCCTCGGCAAGGGCAGCATCCTCACCATCTCCTCGCAGCCCCAGCGTACCTCTCCCGTGGGCCGCGGCAAGACCATCATGCAGATGTTCCTCGGCGTGAGCCCGCCTGATCCGCCGCCGAACGTCAAGATTGAAATCGTCGTCAACGAAGCAGGCCGCGGTCCCGTCCCTTCCATGCGCCAGCAGATGGAAAGCCACCGCAAAAACGAGCCCTGCAACAGCTGCCATAAGATCATGGATCCCATCGGCTTCTCGCTGGAGAACTTCGACGCCATCGGCCAGTGGCGCACTCTCGACGGCACGGCGCCCGTTGACGCCAGCGGCATGCTGGTGGACGGCACGAAAATTGACGGCGTTTCCGGCATGCGCCAGGCGCTGGTGCATTATTCGCCCGAATTCATCCGCGTCATGACCGAGAAGCTGATGATCTACGCACTGGGCCGCGGCACCGAATATTACGACATGCCGCTCATGCGCTCCATCATCCACAGCGCAGCTAAAAACAATTATCGGTTCTCTTCGCTGGTGCTCGGGATCGTGAACAGCGAACCCTTCCAGTGGAATCAGATGCCGGCTGAGTCCGGCGAACGGGCCGCCGCCAGCCCGGCAGCCGCCGCCAAATCATCTAAACTGTAATCAGGGAGATCAGATCGATATGTTTATCACCAAGAAATACATTCCGAGGCGCTCGTTCCTCCGCGGCGTGGGTGTAACCCTCGCTCTGCCTCTGCTCGATTCCATGCTCCCGGCGCAGACCCCGCTGGCGCGCACTGCGGCCAATCCGAAGACGCGGTTCACCGGCATCTTCGTGCCGCACGGCATGGCTCCCGGCTACTGGATTCCCAATAAAGAGGGCACCGGCTTCGATCTGCCCATGATCATGAAACCGCTCGAAGTGGTTCGCGAGCAGTCGGTCATCCTCAGCGGATTATGGTCCCAATCGGCCGAGCCGCCTCCTGGAACTACGGGCGCCGACCACTGGGTCGCCTCCGCCTTCATGTGCGCCGTCAAACCCCGTAAGACCACCGGCGCGGATATTCTCGATGGCACCACTATCGATCAATTGATTGCCCAGCGCATCGGCCAGGAAACCCTGCTGCCGTCTCTGCAACTGGCTCTCGAAGATCCCGGCGCCAACTCCGCCAACTGCGGCGAAGGCTACAGCTGCGCCTATTCCAACTCCATCTCGTGGGCTTCTCCCACCAAGCCGCTGCCCATGGAGCTCGATCCGCAGGTCGCCTTCGAGCGCCTATTCGGGTCCGGCGGCAGTGTGAAGGAACGGGCTGCCCGGCGCGAGCAGGATCACAGCATTCTCGATTCCGTGACGCAAAGCCTCACCCGCTTTAAGAAGGATCTGGGCGCCGGCGACAAATCCAAGCTGGATGAGTGGGAAACCGACATCCGCGAAATTGAGCGCCGCCTGGAACTGGCGACGAAATCCTCCGGCGAATCCTCCACTGCCGGCTTTACTCCTCCGGCCGGTGTCCCGGAATCTTTCGACGAACACGTGAAGCTTCATTCCGATCTCACCGTGCTCGCCTTCCGCGGCGACATCACGCGCGTTTCCTCCATGCTGTATGCCCGCGACCTTACCGCGCGGTCTTACCCGGAAAGCGGCGTCAACCTCGGCTTCCACGGCGCTTCGCATCACGCGGAAAACCCGGTGACCATCGAGAAGTACTCGCACATCAACCAGTACCATGTGAAATCCATGGTCTACATGGCCGAAAAGATGAAGAAGACGCAGGACGGCGACGGCACCCTGCTCGATCACAGCCTCATCCTCTACGGCACCAACATGGGCGATTCCAACCAGCACCTGCACTACGATGTGCCGCACATCCTCGTGGGCGGTGCCTCCGGCGCGCTCAAGGGCGGGCGTCACCTCACCTACCCGACCAAGACCGTTACCACAGGCAACGTGCTCCTCAGCATTCTGGGCATGTACGGGATTCACCAGGACAGCATCGGCGACAGCACCGGCCCGCTTACGGGTCTTGCGTAAAAGGCTGGCAAGGAGAACGATCGGAATGCGCTTGAAATCTTATACCGGGCTGGTCCTTGCCCTCAGTATGACCGCTGTTGCTTTTGCCGCGGCTCCCAGTCCCGTGGCGGACGCGGCAGCCAAAGGCGAAAAGGCAGCAGTCCGCACGCTGCTGCAGCAGAAGGCTGACGTCAACGCGCCCCAGGCCGATGGCGCCACCGCCATCCAGTGGGCGGCTTATCGGAACGATCCCGAACTGGCCGACATCCTTATTGCGGCGGGCGCCAACGTGAAAACGCCCAACCGCGAGGGTGCCACCCCGCTCTATCTGGCCTCCCTCGAAGGCAACCCGGCCATGATCGAAAAGCTGCTCAAGGCGGGTGCCGATCCCAACGAGCGCGGACTCCACGGCGAGACTCCGCTCATGCTCGCCGCGCGCAACGGTAACCTCGACGCCATGAAGGCGCTGCTGGATAACAAGGCCGATATCAACGCGAAAGAGAAATTGCGCGGCACTACCGCTCTCATGTGGGCCTCTGAGCAAGGTCATGCCACCGCCGTGAGTTTCCTCCTGCAAAAGGGCGCGGACGTTTCGGCGGCCTCTTCTTTTGATGCCAAAGGCGGCACCGCTTATCTGGCCAACACCGTCACCCAGCGCCTTGCGTCATCGTTTGGCGCCAACAGCCGGCAGGTGCGTGGCTCGATCGCTGCTCCCGCCCCCGCCCCCGGTCGCGGTGGGGCTGGCCGTGCCGCGGCTCCCCCCGTCGACTTCGACCCCACTGCTCCCCAGGATTCCAACACGGAAGACCTGCAGGCCAAAGCCGACCTGCAGGCCGCACTGGCTGCCTTCGGACCCGCCAAGAACACTTTAGGCGGAGGCCTCACTGCCCTCGTTTACGCCACCCGGCAGGATTGCCTCGAATGCGTCAAACTCCTGGTGGAACAGGGCAAGGCAGACGTCAATCAGATTACTCACTACGGCTGGACTGCACTTCTCACCGCTTCCCAAAACCGCCATTACAGGATCGGCGCATATCTGCTCGAGCACGGCGCCAATCCCAACATCGCCAACAATGGCGGCTGGAATCCTCTTTACCTCGCCACCGACAACCGCAACATCGAGGGCGGCGATTATCCGGTCCGCAACCCGGACATGGATCACCTCGACTTCATCAAGCTGCTCCTCGATAAGGGCGCCGATGTCAACGCCCGCATCTGCGGCAAGGCATCCACCGCTCAGGTCTGCAAAGGGGACAGCACTGAAACCCGCACCATCTTCACCATGCAGTGGCTGTTTGAAGACGGCGCCACGGCTTTCCTGCGCGCCGCGCAATCCGGTGATATCAAGCTGATGAAGGTCCTCATCGAGCATGGCGCCGATCCGAATATTGCCACCGCCCACGGTGTCACCGCGCTTTCCGTAGCCTCCGGCATCGGCTGGGTGGATGGCGTTACTTTCGAATGGTCCCCGGATGAAAACGCCGAGGCCGTCAAACTCTGCCTCGATCTCGGCGTGGACCCCAATGCCACGGATGACGAAGGCCGCACCGCCCTGCACGGCGCAGCGCACAAAGGCCGCGTCAAAGTGATTCAGATGCTGGCCGACGCCGACGGCAAACTCGATGCCCACGATATGGGCAGCCGCGACACCGTCAACGGCGCTCTGCTGGGACACACCTGGATTCCCATCGATTACACCCGCGGTCTGGTGCGTGTGGGCGTGCAGTCCGCCATCACCCATCCCGACGCAGAAGCGCTTTTCGAAAAGCTCATGGCGGCCAAGGGCATCCCCGTGCCGCCCAAATTCAACAGCTCCATCTGTCTCACCACGCTGTGTAAGGGCGAGCAGTAACCGGCGCGCATCGGCTTTCCCGGCCGCGACCGCGTATCTTTACTGAAGTGAAGCGGTCTTATGACGCGCGACACCCTCATCACCCCCGTCCTGACGGTTGAAAACGACGCCTCTTCCACCCGGCAGGACATGCTGGCTGTGGAAGAGCCGCTCGAAATCCGCCTCGGCGGCACGGCGATTTCCGTCACCATGCGCACTCCCGGCCATGACCTCGACCTCGCCACCGGCTTCCTCCTCACCGAAGGCATCGTGGAAGATGTGCAGGATATCGCCTCGCTCCGTACCGGCTCACCGGATAATCTCGTCTTCGCCGAACTGAAGCCGGGCCTCGCTCCCGATACCGCCCGCGTGCAGCGCAACTTCTATGCCACCTCGAGTTGCGGCATTTGCGGCAAAGCCTCCATCGCCGCCATCGAAACCCTGCCTCGCCGGTCCATGCCCTCCCCGGGAACACCGCGCGTCGATTCCGCCACCATCCACACTCTTCCCGATCTTCTTCGCCACGCTCAGCCCGTCTTCGAGCGCACCGGTGGCCTCCATGCTGCCGGCCTCTTCTCGCCCGCCGGCCAGTTGCTTGCCCTGCGTGAAGACGTAGGCCGTCATAACGCCCTCGACAAGCTCATCGGTTATGCCCTCCGGGAAGACGCCGCGCTTCTCTCCGCCTCGCTCGTTCTGGTCAGCGGACGCGCCGGCTTCGAACTGGTGCAGAAATGCGTCATGGCCGGCATCCCGATCCTCGCCGCCGTCGGTGCCCCCTCCAGCCTCGCCGTCGAGACCGCCCGCCGCTTCGGTATCACCCTCCTCGGCTTCGTCCGCGACCACAAATTCAACATCTATTCCGGCCGGGAGAGAATTCAGTGAAACTTCGCCTGCAGGGTAACGCCCTCCGTCTCCGTCTCAGCCGCAGTGAGGTGGAGCGCTTTCACCAAACCGGCCGCGTAGAAGAGGCCATGCAGTTTCCCGGCGGCGCCGCGCTCACCTGGTCCCTGCAATCCAGCTCCTCCGTTGTCGCGCCTCAGGTTCTGTACAAGGACAGCAGCATCCACGTTTTGGTACCGGCTACCCAGGCCAGCCTTTGGGCCCTCTCAAACGAGGTCGGCATCTATTGCCCGGCCGACTCCGCCAGCCCCGCCCTCAGCATCGAAAAGGATTTCCAGTGCCTCCACGAGGCCCCGTCACTGGACGCCTTTCCCAACCCCGCGTCAAGCGAGCATCCCAAATAGTGATATGCCCCGCATCCAGCTTCCCTCCGAACCTGACCTGACCGACGCCCAGCGCCGTGTCTTTGACGCCACCGTCGCGGGCCGCCGCGGACGTGTCCCGGCTCCTCTCACCGCTTGGCTCGCCAGCCCCGAATTTGCCGACCGAGCCCAGCGTCTCGGCGAATTTCTGCGCTACGAGACTTCCCTCGGCCCCCGCCTCTCCGAACTCGCCATCCTTGTCACCGCTCGGCACTGGAAGGCGCAATACGAATGGTTCGTCCACAAAAGTGAGGCGCTGAAAGCCGGCCTTGAGCCGGAAATAATCGACGCCATTGCCCACCACCGCCGCCCCGCCTTCACCCTCGCCAACGACAAAATCGTTTACGACCTGACACGCAGCGTCCACGAGCATCACGAAGTGGAACCGGCTCTCTATCAATGCGCGGTCGAGGCACTGGGAGAACGCGCCGTCGTGGAACTGGTCGGAATTATCGGATACTATTCCCTGGTGGCCATGACGCTCAACGTCTTCGAAATCGGCGTCCTGCCCCAACTGGAGTGACACCTATGCGCTGGCTGGCCGGAGCGATTTTCCTTATAACGAGTTCGGCAATCTATGCGGCGGAACCTCCGCAGCGCTTTATTGTGGATCGCGGCAGCGTCCATATCGAGGTTTTGGCCCAAGGCAAAGGTCCCGTTGTCCTCATCCTCCCCTCGCGCGGCCGCGGCGCCGAGGATTACGACCAGGTCGCCCCCCTCATCGCCGCCCGCGGCTTCCGCGTCCTTCGACCCCAGCCCCGCGGTATCGGCAAAAGTACCGGCCCGCTCGCTAACCTCACCCTCCACGATTACGCCGGTGACGTCGCTGCCGTCATTGAACACGAAAGTAAGGTGCCCGTCGTCGTAGTGGGCCACGCCTTCGGCAATTACGTCGCGCGCGTCCTCGCCACGGACCGTCCCGAACTCGTGAAAGCCGTCGTCCTCGCCGCCGCCTCCCCGGGTAAAGCTCCCAACGGCGCAGATCCTATCGCTCCCGAAATCCGCGAAGCCATCGATAAAAGTGGCGAACTCGGCCTCCCCGAAGCCGAACGGCTCAAATACATCCAGCTCGCCTTCTTCGCCCCCGGCCACGACGCCCGCGTCTGGCTCAACGGCTGGTATCCCGACGCCATGAAGTCCCAGGCCGCCGCCACAACTGCCACTCCCGTGCAAGGATGGTTCGCCTGCGGAAAGGCCCCCATTCTTGACCTCCAGGCGGAAAACGATACCGTCGCTCCCCGCCAGCTGGCCGGGATACTCAAAGCCGAGTTAGGCAACCGGGTGACCGTAAAAGTAATCGCCCATGCCGGCCACGCTCTCGCTCCCGAGCAGCCCAAAGCCATGGCGGATGCCATAATCCAATACCTAACTAGTCTGTAATACCCCGTAATTCGGTACAATATAGGTGGCTTTACCCCTATATGGCCTCTGAGACCAACCAGCCAGGCATGATCGATACGACGCAACCGGCCGGGCTGCTCGCCGAACTTGACGTACATCAGGCCCCCCCGGTTGATCCCTCCCCAGCCGAGGTGGAGGCTGATACCCCTCGCGCCGCCGGCGACTACACCGTCTCCTGTAAATTCTGCCGCCGTACCACCGAAGTTTGCCGCTCGCGGCTGCGCAATGTCTTTGAATGGTCGATCGCCATCCTTTTTGTTCCCTACCGCTGCTTGTACTGTGGCTACCGCGGTTTCGCTCTGCGCTTCCAGGTGCCGAAAACTCCGGCCAATCAGGAAATTCTCCGCGAAGTCGATCCCGGACACCGCCACAAAAGAAAACCACCGGTCAGCGCTGCTTAGGCGGCCAACCGGCGGTTCCGTAACTCGTTCTATCCCCTGGTACTTAGACCACTTTGACGAAGATGATAACCAGCACGTAGAGCGCCAGCGATTCGATCAGCGCCAGACCGAAAATCAGCGCGAAACGGATGGACGGGAATGCGCTCGGGTTGCGGGCAATGCCTTCCGCCGCGCCACGAATCGCGTTACCCTGGCCAATTGCGCAAAGGCCGGAAGCAATGGCCATGGCGAAGCCGGCGGTCACCGGAACCCACGGATTGCTGCCACCCGCCGCGGCGCCGCCGCCCTGGGCAAACATCGGCACTGCGCAGAACATCAGCGCCAATGCCAGGAAAAACAGTTTCGATTTCATTCTTGTGTTGCTCCTCTGTATAAACTCGTCTTCCGGAGGTGGTTGCGTTCCTCGCCTGGGGGCGGGAGGCCTCACGCGGAAAACGGAACCCTCAATGTTAATGTTCTTCAGCCACTGCGCCGGCAACGTAAATCATCGTGAGCAGCACGAAGATATAAGCCTGCAGCAGCGACACGAACACGTGTAAACCCATGAATACAGCGGGGAAAATCAGATAGGTGAGGCTCAGGAACACCAGCGTCACCTGCTCGCCCGCGTACATATTGGCAAAAAGACGGACAGACAGCGAAAGCGGTCGCGCAAAGTGACTGATGATTTCAATCGGAATCATCAGCGGCGCCATCCACCAGATCGGCCCCGCGAAGTGCGCCAGATATTTCCCGGTGCCCTGCTTCTTAAATCCGACCCAGTTGTAATAAAGAAAGGCCAGAATCGCGCAGCCCACCGGCACATAAATCACCTGCGTCGGACTGACAAACCCCGGAATAATACCGATCAGGTTCGCCACCAGGATAAACAGGAACAAGGTTTCAAAAATAAGGACGTGATGATGGCCGTCATGCCCCACCTGCCCGTCCGCTTCATCGGCGATGAAGTTATGGATCGCTTCAAAAATCTGCTGCATCACACCCGGTTTCGCCACCGACAGGCTGCCGCGCAGCATGGCGAACAGCACAATCAGGATCAGCGCCACCAGGATCTGCATGACGATGAAATCCGCCCAGGGCTGGTTCGGATTGCTCGCCGTCTGCCCAAACAGCGCCAGCAGCGAGTTGCCGAGCCCGGCGAAGTGGGCGTTAAAAAACTGGGTTAACCAGGCTTCACGAGTGACCATATGTCAGTAGTTCGTACAGAATTTCGAGCAGTACTGCGGCCGGGAGCGCGAGGAATCCACAAAGCGCGGCAACAATATTGAATCCAGTAACTTTGAGTATAACAAAGGCCCCTGTAACGAGCCCCAGGAACTGGATCAACAGCCAGACTCCGCGCGTCTTCGGCGGCGTCTTATCCGCCATCGCCAGCCGCCCCAGTTTGTCGACGAAGCGCTCGATCAACCGCAGATTGACGTACGCCCCGCCCGCGCCGAGCAGGAATCCCGCCGCCGCCGCGAGCCCGAAGAACTGTCCCGTAAGCCCCGTGCCGACCAGCCCCAGCCCCAGCATCCACTTGGGCAGCCGCGCGATACCTTCGTCGAAACCCGTCAATCCGCTATTTGCCAGGTTCGAGTTCCCGAATCAGTTCGATAAACCCGGCCACCGTGCCCAGCGCCAGAAATACGTACCGGATCCATGTCGTATGAAACAGCATATCGATGCCGTACCCCATGGCATACCCCACCCCCGTGGAGATCGGCAGCAGCATCCCCAAGCTCAGGTATTTGCCCAGGTCGCTGTTCGAATTCCCTTCAGAGCCGCCTTTGCGCGCCATTAGGTGCTCTTGACCCGCGGCGGAAAGAACAATTCGGGCGAGACGTTGAACCGCCGGCTCAGCCTCTCAATGTGCGCTTTCGATAGATCGCGTTTCCCGCTCAAAACCTCCGAAACCACGCTGGGACTCCCGAAAACATCCACCATGTCCACCTGCCTCAGGTCGTTCGCGTCCATCAAGTGCCGGACCACTTCATTCGGAGGCGCCGGCGGCAAAGCATAGTTCTTTTCTTCGAAATCCTCGATCAAAAAAGTGAGTAACTCCGCTATCCTCTCCTCTTCGACGCTGAGATCTTCCCTGCTGTCCAGTGCCTCCAGTGCCGCTATACATCGTTCGTTCTCCTCCTCTGTATGGATGACATGCGGAAGCGTATTTGTAAGGAGCGCGATGTATTCTTCTTTGTTAACAATTTCAGCCACGACGCTCATTTTTTCCAGCCTCCCTTGTCGTACTCCGCATGAGTGAGTAAATGCTTAACGAAAATCCTTTGCGTTCGGTAATTGATCCCGACAATCAGCCGGAACCTGTTCCCGCAGATGTTGAAAATGGTGTAAACCCGCTTCCCAACCGGCCCTCCATCTGCGTGTGGATAGACCTTCCGAACCTCGTCCAGGCTTCTCCATTTCGCCGATCTGGCGTTAAGGTACCAGGTCTCCAGCGCGAAGCCAGTCCCGGCGTGCTTTTCGGCCACCTCGCGCAGTTTCCTCCGGCTGATAACGTTCAGTCCTCATGCTCCCTTCCGCTGCTTCCCAATCCAAGCGTATTCGCAAAATGCGAACTAGTCAACGCCCCGGTTGGCCGGTAATCGAGCCGGAGTTTTGGTGCTCGTGAAGTGTGAAATGGCTTTACTGTCTTTTTCTTTTCTCCATGCAGAGATTTAAGCTTCGTGATCTTAGGCATTCACGAGCTGTTTATGGAAGATCACGCGTTCAATCTGGTCCGACAATTCCCGAATCTCATTCAGGTCAGTCGCTGCTCTCAACCGGCTCAGCAAAAGGATCAGAGTTTCGTCATCGGGTGTTTTCGCCTTGACGTCTCGTTTTCTTTCGGTAGTCATAACACCCTTCTCTGCCGCCGGCGCCCGCTTCCCGGACCAGCGCGCCATCACCGCTTTTCTGGCGCTCTGACTTCGTTCCTCCGGTGTCATCGAAGCGGCTCTCGCGAGGCCCCCCTTCTTTCCTCCTTTGCGCCCGAGTGTAACCGCCGCCGGATTCTTCATGCCCTTAGTATACGTGAGCGGTCACGAAAGGTTTCCAGTGTTCCGGCAAAACCATTAAACTGGAAAGACGTTGCAACCGACTTTTTCCGCCCAACCCGCGTCTCTTTCAATGGAGCCAGAGATTGATCTTTCGGGCCGTTGAAGATGCGGACCTGATTTCACGCGTTCGACTCGGCGATGTGGAGGCCTTCAACGCCCTCATTTCCCGCTGGGAGAAGCGTGTCTTCAATTACCTTCTGCGTTTAACCGCGTCCCGCGAAGACGCTCTGGATCTTAGTCAGGACGTTTTTCTGAAGGCTTATCAGAACATCCGCAAGCTGGACGACGCGGCGCGATTTGGACCATGGCTGTATCGGATTGCCCATAACGAGGCTTATTCCCATTTCCGCAGGCGCCGGCCCGAAACGGCGCTTCCGGAAACAGCCGATTTCGAACGCGCGGCGGCAGCGGCGGCAGGCCCGGTGTTTCCCACCGATCTCTCGCTGGCGGTCACGGCGGCTCTCGACCGGCTGACGCCCGAACAGCGCGAAGCGGTGGTTCTGAAAGTTTACGAAGGCTTCAAATTTGAAGAGATGGCCGAAGTGCTCGATGCCCCGGTGTCCACGGTGAAATCGCGGCTCTATTCGGCCCTCGAAGTCTTGAAAGACGTCTTGGCTCCCATTCCTGTAAGAGGTGCCAAATGAGCCAGTGCGACCGGCTGGATGAAGTACGTGATTATGCCATGGGCGAACTGCCGCCCGACGCGCGCAACGGGATCGCCATGCACGCCGCGGCCTGCGCCCAGTGTGCGTCGGAATTGAACAGTCTGCGTCTCGCCACCGCCGCTCTCCGTGTGCTCGCCGACGAAGAAATCCCCCGGCGCATTGCCTTCGTTTCCGACAAAGTGTTCG
>ODAK010005913.1_pt1 | contig 12370 bp, 7 predicted proteins | sample 1539591 | NCBI WGS metagenome assembly ODAK01 (sample SAMEA3539303, study PRJEB22396) | soil metagenome | biome: tundra; feature: field; material: soil | place: USA | collected 2010-05 | depth 0.15 m | reverse complement strand
GTAAGCGACGGGTGACGCACCAGAAAAACCGTCGCTTACGCTTCCGGCTCGTAGCGATCCACCATTTGATGCCAAAATCTAGAGGGACATCCTAGTAAACGCAATTCGTTTGACGCACCTGGCCGCGCGTGGTCCAATGGATCATGCCGTTCGCTCATCTGCTTTCATATCGTCCTTTGCGAAAGAGGCGAGCCATGTTTGTCCGAGCCCGAGCGCCAGCGAGGAAGTTGCCATGTTGATGCGTTTTCTCAACAACGGCCGTTCGCTCGGCTCGAGCGCGTCCGTCCTGATGCTCGCGTTGGCCGCGCTCGCTTTGTGGTACGTGCTGCCGCCGGAACCGCGTGTTGTCATCGAAGGGAAACTCAGCTTGAACTGGCTGTCGCCCGATGGCGGCACGCTTTGCACGCTTCAGCATCCCAACATCGAGTGGATCGGCCCGATTCGATTTTGGGATACCCACACCGGCATGGAAATCTCCACCTTCCTGACCAGCGCAGATCACAAAGGAGTTTGGCCCGAGATTGCGCCCGATGGCCGCCGTTTCGTCACATGGACCGACTCAGGTCGCCTGACCTTCGGCGACTGGCAAACAGGCCGCAGCTGGACAGTTCCGTTGCCGGGGCCTTTAGAGACCAACAATGAAATTCTGTTCTCGCCGGACAGCGAAATCCTCGCCGCATCGCAACTGAACGGCCACATCGCGTTGATCGAAACGTCCAGCGGGCGCGTCCTCGATCTCCTCTCGGCCGACGCGGCCGGCTCGCCTCCCTGGGAATTCGCGCGGAACGGGAACTATCTCGTTTACAACTTCTCGGATAAAGAAAACCACAAAGTGCGTTTCTGGAACACGCGCACGCGCCAGCGCGAAGCGGTCCGAGACATCGACGGCGGATTCGTGGCCATCAGCCCCGACGGCAAAACGCTGGTGACGGCTGAACAGCAAGCTAAGTCCGATGCCGATCCGATCAACACAATGACCCTCTGGGACCTTGACCCGCCCAAGAACGAACTGCGTGCACGGAACGTGACCAAGGCTAATTACCTTGCCTTTTCATTTTCTGACGACAGCAAAACGCTCGCCACCTGGGACGGCGGCCTTCAAGCATCGATTGCTGAGTTCTGGAATGTTCAAACTGGCCAGTTCATCGCCGCGACACCTGAATTCAATGAATTCCATGGCGGCGCCTTATCTCCCGACGGGTCGCACTTTGCCCTCTCCAGCGTTTTATGGACCGGCCCGAAAGGAAAACGAGACTCCTTTTCGAACCTGACTCTTTATGACGTTGCTAACGGCACCGAGGTATGGAACCGAACTTGGAACGAGTACCATGGCTGTCGGCCCCAATTCAACGTCAACGGCAATCTATTGCAGGTCTATATCCAAGGCCAAGTCGAATTTCTTGATGCCGCGACCGGCCGGACGGTCACCATCGCACGATTTCGCAAACAACCCAGCGGCAGCAATGGGTGGACCACCGACAGTCTTGTCGTTACTCCGGATCGGCGGCTGCTCCCCTATCGCGAAGAGATGCAAATAGCGCGCTTCGAGCCGACCCGGCTCGATCGCGTCCTCGCGTTCCTTGGCATTCCGAAGCGGCCCGACGAAGAAACCAATTGGGACATGGTCATCGTCATCGAAATGGCGACGGGCCGCGAGATCATGCACCTGGAAGGCATCGGCACGACCAACCCCGCCTTCCTCTCCGATGACGGCTGCACGCTGGTGACGCAACATGCGGATCACATCGCCGTCTGGGACGTACCTGGGCGGCCGGCGCTGCGCTGGGTGCTGGGCGTACCATTGGGGTTGGCGGCGGGGAGCTGGTGCGGGTTTTGGTTGTGGCGGAGAGTGCGCCGCAAAGCTCACCAGCCCGGAGCGCCAGCGATGGGATAACAGACTCGCGCGAGGCACGCCGCTATCCCATCGCTTGCGCTCCGGGCTGGTTGGCGTTATTGCGGAATAACTCCAGGAGCTTCTGCGCGGCCTGATCGTAGGCCTCGCCGTCGGGCCAGGCTTGGCGCGGTTGCAGGAGTTGGCTCGGCACGCCGGGGCAGGCGGCGGGGACGTGGACGCCGAAGACCGGGTCGGGGGTGAAGCGGACCGCGTCGAGTTCGCCGCTGAGGACGGCACGCACCAAGCGGCGCGTCATGTCAAGCGGGAAGCGCTGCCCGACGCCATAGGGACCGCCGGTCCAGCCGGTGTTGACGAGCCAAACCTGGGCGTGATGTTGCTCGATCCGCTGGGCGAGCATCTGAGCGTAATGGGCGGCGGGCCTGGGCAGGAACGGGGCGCCGAAGCAACTGCTGAACGTCGCGGTCGGCTCCTTGACGTCCGCTTCCGTCCCGCCGATCTTTGCCGTGTAGCCTGACAGGAAGTGATACTGCGCTTGCGCCGGCGTCAACTTGCTCAAGGGGGGCAGGACGCCGAAGGCATCGCAGGTCAGAAAGAGCACGTGCCGAGGATGGCCGCCTTGCGAGGTTGGCTCGAGGTTGTCGATGTGGTCGAGCGGATAGGCGGCACGGGTGTTTTCCGCCAGGGTCGCGTCGTCGTAATCGGGGTCGCGCGTCGTCTCGTCGAGGACGACGTTTTCCAGGATGCCGCCGAAGCGGATCGCGTTCCAGATCTGAGGCTCCCCGGTTTTCGACAGCTTGATGCACTTGGCATAGCAGCCGCCTTCGAAGTTGAAAACGCCGGCGGCCGACCAGCCGTGTTCGTCGTCGCCGATGAGCCTGCGCGCGGGATCCGCGGAGAGCGTTGTCTTGCCGGTGCCCGACAGGCCGAACAGCAGCGCGGTATCGCCGGCGCTGCCGACGGTCGCGGAGCAGTGCATGGGGAAGACATCGCGCGTCGGCATCCAGTAGTTGAGGTAGGTGAAGACCGACTTCTTGATTTCGCCGGCATACGCGGTGCCGCTGATCAGGATGCGATGCTCGTCCAGGTCGAGGATGACGCCGACGTGCGCGCGCGTCTGGTCCCGGCTCGGCTCGATAGGCATGCCGGGCGCGTGCAGGATCAGCAGATCGGGCTTGAAGTTCGCCAACTCCTCCGGGGTGGGACGTCGCAACAGACATTGCGTGAAGAAGGCGTGCCAGGCGTTTTCGGTGACGAGCCGCACACCGACGCGATAGTTGGCGTCGGCGCAGGCCCAGCCATCGCACACGAAGGTCTCGCGGCCCTGGAAATAGCTTTTCGCCCGTTCCCACAGGCGCTCGAAGTTGCTCGCCTCCATCGCCTGATTGACGGCACCCCAGGCAATCTGCTTTTCGTTAGCGGGCCGACGCACGATATACTTGTCCTTGGCGGCCCGGCCCGTGAACGCGCCGGTGTTGGCGACGAGGGCCCCGTTGCTGGCGAGCCGCCCTTCCTTGCGCGCCAGAGCGAGTTCGATCCACTGAGCTGGGGCGAGTTGCCCATGAACCGGACCGAGATTCACCAAGCCATGCGGGCGCAAATCCATCACATCATCCTCGCGCGCGAGTGTTCGTATAATTGGTATGATAGTAATTGACGAGTGGTGAGTAACGCACATCGCCACGGACCACGGACCACGGACCACTGACTCCCCATGCTCAACTGGCAACAATCCGAGTTCCTCCTCAAAGGCGTCTATCTCGGCCTTCTCGTGATGATCGCCCTCTTCGGCCCGCAGTGGGACGAGGTGGCCATTGTCACGCTCTACACCCTCGGCGGCCTCACGCTCTTCCTCGGCGTCGCGGCGGTTCGGAAAATCCGCGAAGGCTATCACGTGCGCGGCCGATGGCTGGGGTTCCTGATCTTTCTGCTCCTCGAAACGCCCTACATGGTTTACTCCGGCTTGCTGCTCGGGCTCGCCTTCGGCACCTGGGTGACCTTCAAGACGCGCAACTATGACAACGTCGAAGTCCTCGCGCCCGTGCTCGGCGGCGCGGTGCTGGGGGGCATCTTCTACGGCCTGCGCCACGTCCGACAACGCCCGGTCCGATTCTGGATCGGCCTGGCCATGGTCGCGATCCTCGTCGGCGGGGCGGCGGCGTTTTATCATTTCAAACCGGATCTCCTGAGTCTCGATCAGCGCCAAAATATCGCCCTCTTGCTCCTGCTCGGCATTCCTGGATTTTACCTGCTGACCTTCTCCGGCCTCGTGGAAGAATCCGAGATCGAAATCGCCGCCATGTGTGCCGCGCTCGGCATAGGCTTGTGGACTTTCTTCTCCGCTTATTCACCCGTCGTCAGCGGCGCGGTCGTGCTGATTCCCCTCGGGCTCTTCTTCATTTACACCACGCGCTGGATGCCGGGCCTGCGCGTCTTCAAGCACGCCCTGCGTGGCATGAGTTATCGCCAGATGGGGCAGACCCGCCTGGCCCTGATTTCGCTCGGCCTTGCTTTGGAATACGATCCACGCAATGCTCTCGCTCGGCAGCAACTTTGGGACATCCATCGCGATCTCGATTTCGCCCAGCTCGAACATGAGCCGGAAATCGTGCCGTTCCTGAACTTCGAGTTCTGCCTGGAACGCATCAGCCAAATCCTGCAGACCAAACCGAAGCCGGACGACCTGCGCGAAACACTGAAGATGCTCGATTTCATGGTGCAGGAGCAGCCCGCGCTGGCGCCGATCTGCGCTTACTGGCGGGCAGTGGCGCTGTTGCACGCGCACAACTACGACGAGGCGGCCAACCAACTCACCAGCGTTTTGCAGTTGCCCCAGGCCCTCACGCCGGAGCGCCAGTCCATCCACTTCATGGCGTGGAACCTGGCGATGTTCGTGCATCCGGAGATGGCGCGCCGCGTCGGCAACGTTCTGCTGCCGTTGCCGGGCGAACGCATGGACGCCATCGCCGCCGTCGAAACGCAGCTCGCGCGGACGCCGGACGATCCGTCGGCATGGGACATGAAACGGCAACTCTACAGCGACTTGACGGAGCGGGAATACGGAGCCTCCGAGGGGCCGGGGGCTGCTGCTGGGGAGGGCGAGGCTCCCGCCGCGCTTGTTGCCCCGGCTCGGCAGGAGCCTCGCCCTCCCGAGACGCGCTTCAATCACGAGTATGTGCAGCAGCTCGGCCTAGCGCTCCTGGATAATCCGCAGCAATGGCAGCGTGGCTGCGAGTATCTGCGGATCGCCGCGGATGGCTTGCCTTTGCGGGCGGCCTCCATTTACATCCAGATCGCCCAGGCCCATGAAAAGCACGGCGACCCGGACGGCCTCTGGGCGAATTATCTGAAGGCGATGCAATTGGGCCGGGCCATCGGCGTGCACAACCTGGCAGCGCAGGACAAAGAGGCGCTCTTCGCCACCGTCAAGAAAATCGGCGATGCCGCGTTCGCGCAGAATCAGATCGACGCCGCCCTGGAAGCATTCAAGTTCTACAGCGTCAACGAAGCCGCGGGCATCGAGACCTGGCGCACGCTCGCCGAGTTGTTCGAGCGCAAGAAAGAAATTTGGCAAGCGCTCCATTGCACCGAGCACGCCCTCACCTATAACGCGGCCGACAAGGATCTGCTCGAGCGCAAAGATCGCTATTACTATTCGATCACTCCGAACGATTTGCACAGCCGGCTCGAAAGCGTGCGTAAATGGTTCGATCCGCAGTATTGCCGGGACAAGGCGCGCTGGGTGCTCGAACGCTTCAACGGCGACTTCGAGTTGCTCGATTGGGGGGCTCACCTGGCGGACTTGGCCCTCGTCGCTCAACCCGGCAGCCATGCGGCCCGCCTGCTCAAGGCGCGCGTGTGCCGATTGCGCGGCGAGATTGTGGAGACCATCGTTATCCTGGAAGAAGTTCGGCAACATCGGCCGGAGAAATTCGCCAACGAGGAAGAGGAAAAAGCCTGGTACTTCGCCCATCGCATCCTGGGCGATTTGTATCTCGATGAGAAGCCGGCGGAGGCGGTCGCCTGCTACACCGAGTTCCGCAAGAGCGATGAGGCCGGCGCCGACACCGCGTACAAGCTCGGGCGAGCTTATGAAGCCCTCGGCGATTTCGCCCGCGCCGCCAAGTGCTACGAAGAGGTGACCGCGTACGAACGCCATCCCCTCTACCACGAGGCCCAGGACGCGCTGGATCGGGTGAAGCGCGGAGTCGTTTAGCCGGCGAGCTTGCTCGCCGCGAGGCGTCGCGTCCACGGCGAGCAAGCTCGCCGGCTAAACGGCCCGTCAATTTCAATCGAAAGGACACACTTCATGATTCGCGGTTCCGCCGTCGTCGGCAGCGGGTTCATCGGCCCGGTTCACGTCGAAGCGTTGCGGCGGTTGGGCCGGCCGATCGTCGGCATCCTCGCGTCCACCCTCGAGAAGAGCCGACAGGCGGCGCAAAGCCTCGGGTTGGAGCGCGGCTATGCCAGCTACGAAGAGCTGCTCGCGGATCCAAGCGTGTTCGCCGTCCATCTTGCGTCGCCCAATCGGTTGCATTTCGAGCAATGCAAGCGAGCCCTCGCGGCCGGCAAACACGTGATCTGCGAAAAGCCGCTGGCGATGGATGTCAACGAATCGGCCGAGCTGGTCGCCTTGGCTCGCAGTCGATCCGTCGCGGCGGCGGTTTGCTACAACGTTCGCTTTTATCCGCTGTGCCTGGAGGTGAAGGAGTGGATCGCCTCGGGTCGGCTGGGCGAAATTCATCACGTCACCGGCTCTTATGTGCAGGACTGGCTCCTGCACGATACTGACTTCAACTGGCGCGTCCTTGCCGAAGAAGGGGGCGCCTTGCGCGCCATCGCCGACATTGGCACCCATTGGCTTGACCTGATTCAATCGATGATCGGCTCTCAGGTGAGTGAAGTGTGTGCCGACTTAAAGACGGTCTGGCCGATCCGCCGGCGGGCCATCGACTCGGTCGGGACGTTTAAGTCTGCCGGGCCGCGGGCCGATCTGATCGACGTCGAAATCACGACGGAGGACTATGGCTCTGTCCTGTTGCATTTCGATCACGGCGCCCGCGGCTGCTTCAGCGTCTCGCAAGTCATGGCGGGCCGCAAGAATTGCCTGCGTTTCGAGATCGCGGGGTCGGCCGGGTCTGTGGCCTGGAACAGCGAACGACCCAACGAACTCTGGATCGGCGAGCGCGATCGGCCCAACGAGCTGCTGATCCGCGATCCCGCTTTGCTGCACGCCACCGTTCGGCCCTTCGCCAACTATCCCGGTGGCCACAACGAAGGCTTCCCCGACACGTTCAAGCAACTCTTTCGCGCGATTTACGATTATATCGATCGCGGCGACTTCACTGCGGCGAGGCTGTTCCCGACATTCGAGGACGGCCACCATGAACTCGCCGTGTGCGACGCCATCCTGCAAAGCCAGCGTGACCGGGCGTGGGTTGCGGTGAAGCAATAACGCCATACGAGAATCATGATGCGCGATTGATGTCCGAGCCCGAGCGCCAGCGAGGAAAATCCGAGGCAGCCTCGCTGGCGCTCGGGCTCGGATGTTTGACCATGCGTGGCTCGTCCGCTCTGGAACCGGACGCGAAGAATTGGGTTTCCCTGAGGTGCAAGTCCCGCATCGAAGCGTCTTTTTTCTCGTCATCCTTTTTCGGATCATCTTTCTTGCCGTCGTCCTTTTTGCGGTCGTCTTTCGGCGCGTCGTCCTTCTTGGGTTCCTTCTTGCCGTCGTCTTTTTTGCGATCATCCTTCGGCGCGTCGTCTTTTTTGGGTTCTTTCTTGCCATCGTCCTTTTTTCGGTCATCTTTCGGCGCGTCGTCCTTCTTGCCGTCCGCCGTCTCGAGGGCATTCTTGATATCGCGGATAGGCGGCTCATCGCTTTCCTTGCGAAAGGGCACGGGCTTCGCATCGCCTTTCTTCGTTGCCGGCTGCCTAAGCGACGGGGTCTTTGGCTTACCCAGACCTAGATCAATGGGGACGAAATAGACGGCGGCGAAGAATCCGAGATAGCCCATCACCATGAGCAGCACGAAAATGTTCAACCACAAGCGGCTCGGATAAACCGGCTTGGCCGCGCGGTCGGGTTCCGACAACTCCTCCTCGTCCTCGTCGGGTTCCACTTTGCGGGCCTTGCGCTTGGGCCGCGGCAGGTCTTCTTCCTCGTCTTCTTCGTCCTCGAATTGGCGGCCGAGGCCTTTGGGCAACTCGTCGTCATCGTCCATGTCGCCGGGGGCGTCCGCCTTGGATTCGGCGTGAGCGAAATTGAGGAGCTCGTCCATGTCGTCGTCGTCATTTTTCTTGGGCTGGTCATCGTCATCAAGGCGGACCGGCGGCATCTTCAGCGCCGGCACGGGAGCCGCTTGGAGGACCGCCGCGACGAAGACGCCGGTACATTTGGGGCACTTCATCTTTTTGCCCAGCGAGGTCGTTGCGACTTTCAGCTTGGCGCCGCATTCGGTGCAGGCGACGAGTATTTTGTCCGGCATTCCGACCGGCGCCGCAACGGGCATCTCCGCCGGCTCGGCCACGAAGATGTGGCCGCAGGAGCATTTCACCTTTTTGCCAACCGAGGTGTCGGCGACTTTCAGTTTCTTACTGCACTCGGGACATTGAACAATGGCCATGGTGGGGCACCCTGTAAAATCGACAGGCCTCTGGCGATGCGCGGTAGTCGTCGAGAGGCGCGGGACGTCAATCTTCTTGAGGAACAGGAACGATCGGCAGTGGGCGAACGAAGCAGCTGAGGATCGCCGTGAAAATTTGCGGCCCGGTGCCGAGCAGCGTGATCGGATTGAGGACGGCCGGGCCGACGACCGTGACGATCATCAACAGGCCTCCTTGCCACCCGCACCGGAAAAAAGCCAAAAGCGTGCCGAGGAAGCAATATCCCGCGGCAATGAACAGGAAAAGCCCCGTCCGGGCCAGGTTGGGATCGACGGAGTTGAAGAGTATATCGAGCTGATCGATTTTCTGGTCGTGCAGCCAGGTCAACGCCGTGGAATCCATGAAGAAGGCCGTGCCGAGTGCAGCGGTCACGAGGGTGGCGATTAAGCCGAAGAGCAACACGACAAAGCGCATGGCGAACTCCGATACGCGTTCCGCGAGGGGAAGCCTGGCTGGTTTTTTTTTGCGTGCTGGGTGGTCAAGCAATACTGTAGTGGATTTCCCGGCGGCGTCCAGATTCGTTTAGCCCCGCGTCGTAGACGCGGGCGGCGTTTGCGGTCTCGCCCGGGCCGCGTCTACGACGCTGGACTATACGGTTAGCTCGCGCGCACGACGACGATCGTCGCATTATCGGTGGCCCCGCGCAGGTTCACCAGGTTCAGCAAACGCCGGGCGGCCTCTTCCGCGGAGTTGGCGGCTTCGCGTGTCAGCATCGTCTCCAGCTCCTTGTTCGAGATGTGGTTCGTGAGCCCATCGGAGCAGACCAGCACCCAATCGCCGCGCATCAGCTTGCCGGCGTAGGTGCCGGGCATGACGTCGGGCTGGCCGCCGATCGCTTGCTGGAGTTCGTTCTTACGCGGATGATCTTCCGCTTCCGCCGCCGAGAGTTGGCCGAGCTCGACCAGGCGATTGACCAGCGTTTGATCGCGCGTCAGCTGTACGAGCCGACCGCGATGCAGATGATATACTCGGCTATCGCCGACGTGCCCGGCGATAACGTTGCGTGAATCGATGTAGACGCATTCCGCGGTGCAGCCCATGCCGCGCTTGCCCTTGCCCGGCGTGCGCGATGCGGTGAAGACTTCTTTGTTGGCGTGCTTGAGGGCGTCGCGCATCACGTCTTGAATCTTCTTCGGATCGAATGGATCGGACGGGCCCTCCTTGCCGGTAAGGGCCGCGAAGATCGGCTGTTGCAAGAGAAACTTGCGCATCTCGTTGATGGCCATGGCGGCTGCGAGTTCGCCGGCTTCGTATCCCCCCATGCCGTCGCATAGAAGAACCATCGCGTATTCGCCGAGTTCGTCCTGGCGGGAATCGACGCCGTGCAGGACGGTGAAGGCATCCTCGTTGCCGGTGCGAACCATCCCCGTGGTTGTCCAGGCGGCAACGTCGAGCCGGACATCGTCGAATGCTCGGCCACAGATCCCGAGGGTCTTGATGAGTTCGCTGAAGCCGGTCGGGTCGGTCTTCGTCATTTCATCGGTCGGGAAACGCGTGTGGACATCTCGGCAGAACGTCTTGTTGATGAGCCGCAGGAAATGCGGATGCACGTCGGGGAAACGCTCGGTGATTTGCAAGGGAGCGAATTGCCGCTCGAAGTCTTTTTCCTCCAGCGGATGATGCAGATATTCGAGCGAATATATGAGCGCCCCGAAGCTGTAAAGATCGGAGCGCGCGTCCGCGGCGGCGGGCGTGAGGATCAGTTCCGGCGCGGTGTACAGCGTCGCCTTGATCGGGGCATTGGCGGGAAGTGGGAACGGCAACACGTCGGCAAGGTCGGTGATGCGCGGTTGGCTTCCCTCGGCGATGACGATTACGTCGGGGCGAATGCCTTCGAAGATCGCGCCGGCGCCGTGCAGGGCTTGCATGCCCGCCGCGATCTTTTGCAGCCAGGTGTAGCGGATGCCGGCATTGGCGTCGGGGTCGTCCCAGGCGTCCCACAGGCTCTCGCCGGTCGGCACTTCGAGCACGAGGTACTCGGTGTTGTTGGCGGTAAACTGCTCGATCACCTTGGGCAACGTGGGATGATTCGCCTTCTCCAGGAGCGCCTTCTCCCAGGCGATGCTCGGCCAAGTCTCCGTGCCGGCGACACTGATCGGCGTCGCCATAGGGATTTCGTCATCGAATCCGGGCATGATGTCGTCTTCCACGAGGGCGGCGACCGGCGTCGCTTCGGGGACGACGACCTCGGCGGCCGGCGCCGACACGATCACTACGGCGTGCCCCGTCGTGTGATCGACGCCGCGATGACGCTGCACGCCTTGGCGTTCGCCGAGGAAGGCGCCGAGTTCATAGCGATTTTGTAATCGAGCGTTAGTCGTCGCAGCCATATCAGCAGCTCCCAGAAGAGAAGAGCCAGCAAATGCGGCGCCGCTGGCGGGGAACATCCAACCACAGTCATGGCAATATTCGGCTGTGCCCTGGCGCGGCGTGCCGCAGGCGAGGCATAGCTGCGGGGCGGCCGGGGCTTCAGCGACAGACGCGGGCTCGGCGAGCAGTGGCGCTTCCTCAACCACGGGAATCATGTCCACGGGCGGAGCGCCGTTGCTAGTCGGCATAAGCGCGAAGGCTTCCGTGACGGGTTCCGCTCCCAGGATCGGAGCGGCCGTCGGCTGCTCAGTTTCGTTGTCATCTTGCACGCCGAAAAGCCGGGCCCAGAGGCCGCCGGCTTTTGGGGGATTGGGGTCAGTCATGTAGTCATTCCTTCGTAGGCCGTCCGAGCCTGAAGCGTTAGCGAAGTAAAACACAACTTCGCTAACGCTTCAGGCTCGGAAAATCATCGCAGCCGATTGCCGCAGTAGATGCAGAATCGCCCGCCCATGCGATTGTATTTGCCGCACATCACGCAGGGCGCCGTCGGGTCGGTCAACGGCTCCGCGCACTTGACGCAGAACGGCATCCGCACCTGGTTCAGCGTCTTGCACTTGGGGCACGGCGCTTCCTTCGTCACCCGCTGGGCCGTGAGATCGGCTTTCATCTCTTTGGCGGAGAAGTAGCGATCGTTCACATCCTCCGAGAGATTGATGCGGATCAAATCATAGAACCAGCGGTGTTGAGCCGGAATCGGCGATGCGGCATCCGCAAGCTGTGTCTCGATCTCCTTGGCTGTGTAGAACCCTTCCGGCGCCTTGCCGGTCACGAGGTGATAGAGCGTGGCGGCCAGGGCGAAGAGGTCGCTGCGGGCTTCGGGCTTGCCGACGATCTGCTCCGGCGGCGCGTAGCCCTCGGTGTAGACGCGTGTCTTGCCGGCAGCGCGCTCCTTGGCGGTTCGGCCCAGGTCGCGCGCGGTGCCGAAGTCGATCATCTTGATCGAGCGCTGGTCTTCCAGCAGCATGATATTGTCCGGTTTGAGATCGCGATGGATCAGCGGCGGGGATTGGTTGTGCATCGTCGATAGAACATCGCAGATCGCCTTGCCCCACTCGACGGCGAGCGGCACCGGGAACGGCTTGTTGTCGTTCTGCTCCAGAATATCGAGCAGGTCTTTTCCCTTGATGAACTCCATGACGAGATGGGCCGTCTGGCCTTGATGGATGAAATCGTAGACGCGCGGCACGATCGGCACGGTTTCGAGCGCTCGAAGAATCTCGGCCTCGCGGCGGAAGAAGTTGAGGCGGATGGCGAACTCCTGCGGATCGTTGCCGATCATGTCCTTGACCGCCACCGGACGATCCGCGGACTTCGTATCGACGCCGCGATAGACCGCGCCGAAGCCGCCCATCTTGAGCAGTTTTTCGAGGCGATAGCGGCCATGCAGCAGCGTACCGCCGGCGATGGGGAGCGGATTGCCGCAGCGTTGGCAGTTGCGTTCGCCGGGCGGATTGGCGACGCCGCAAGCAGGGTTGGCGCAGA
>ODAK010005912.1_pt1 | contig 12371 bp, 14 predicted proteins | sample 1539591 | NCBI WGS metagenome assembly ODAK01 (sample SAMEA3539303, study PRJEB22396) | soil metagenome | biome: tundra; feature: field; material: soil | place: USA | collected 2010-05 | depth 0.15 m | reverse complement strand
CTGGCTACAAGTCACACATTCAGTATTCCCATGCCGAGTATTTCAACCTGTCCGACAAGGACACGCGCATTGCCACGGCACAGCGGGAACAAAAAGCGCCAACAAGAGTCGCATCCCTTCTCGGACAAATACGCGCGCGCGAGAGAGATACAGGCGGAGATACGCGCGGACGAGTTGCTCGACATTGCCGACGACGCGACCAATGACTACATGGCGCGAGAGGCAAAGAGCGGCAAGACGTTCATCGTAGCGGATCACGAAAACATTCAGCGGTCAAAGTTGCGCGTTGATACCCGCAAGTGGATAGCCGCAAAGTTGCTTCCCAAGAAGTATGGCGACAGCCCCGCGAAGGCGAGTGACGCAGGCGCGAAGGAGCAGATTGCCGAGACTGTAGCCGAGTGGCGCCGCGAAGCTAAAGATGCCAAATCTAAACTACGGGAAGAGGCTGGTGAACTGGGCGTTTCGGAGCCCGGAAGAGGATCGCCGCCTGAACTTCCTAGTGGGAGCGGTCCGCAGCGGGAAGACGTGGGCGATCCATCCAAAGATAATCTCATGCAGCCTACCTAAAGAATTAGGCGGGTACGAGGTTTCTGGCCGCAAGATACTAACGGGGGTTTCCAAGAAGAGCGTTTACGACAACGTTCTGACGGACGTTGCCGACATTATCGGCGGCAAGAACTTCGACTACAACAAGCAGTCGGGTGACTGCCGAATCTACGATGTTCCATGGATTGTAGTTGGCGCGAAGGATGAAGGCTCCGAGAAGTACATTCGCGGCATGACGGTTGGGGTGGCGATTTGCGATGAGGTAATCAAGCAGCCGCAGACTTTCTTCCAGATGCTTCTAAGTCGCATGTCTCCAGACGGCGCTCGGATGTATGGGAGCACAAACCCGGACAGCCCATATCACTGGTTCAAGACTGACTACCTCGACGACCCAGTGCTGCGGGACATTCTCTGGTGGCAGACATTTACGATGGACGACAACCCCAACCTTGGGGCAGAGTTCGTCGCATCGCAAAAGAAGCTATTCACCGGCCTCTTCTACAAGCGGTTTATCGAGGGGCTGTGGGTGATGGCCGAGGGGTCAATCTACAAGGACTCCTGGTCAGACGAGTTGCTCTACGACTCGAAAGACGAGCCGCCAGGGCTCTACAATTCTCGGCTGATGCGCTATGTTGCGATTGATTATGGCACTACAAATCCGACGGTGTTTCTCGACATCTATGATGATGGGAAGCTCTACTGGGTGACTCGCGAGTATTACTGGGATTCGGCAGTCCATATGTGCCAGAAGACGGACGCAGAGTATGCGGACGATCTGGTTGCATTCATCGGGGCTGGTCTGAGGGCGAAGGTCATCATTGACCCATCGGCCGCATCGTTCAAGGCCGAGATGACCAAGCGCGGCATCTGGCACGTAGACGCCGACAATGAAGTGCTTGAGGGGATCAAAAAGACTTCGATAGTGCTCAACAAGCGGATGGTTCGCATCCGCCGAGATAAGAACGAGCACGGCATCAAGGAAATGCAAACCTACGCATGGGACAGCAATGCGGCGAAGCGTGGCGAAGAAAAGCCATTAAAGATGCACGACCACTGGCCCGACGCTTTTCGTTACTTCGTTCAGACGGAAGTTCCGCAGTGGAGGATAGCGGCGTAATGCTTGTATTCTACTTCGTTCTAACGGTTGCAGTGTTCGCCGTTGCGATCCGATTTACCGTGTTCTATGACGACTGAGTGGAGGATAGCGGCACCGCCAGCGATCATTCAGCGAAGAATTTCAGAGTCAGAGATTCGCCATGAGGAACGTGAGCGCGCAGCAGCGTTCCTAGAGAAAATCACGCAGCGTCAATTGCCGGAGATGCTCCGAAAGTGTGGGTTCGGAGACGAGGGTAACGATGATGGATGGGCTGATTTATCTCCAACCGAGTTACATCTCCTTCGCGTCGTTGCGGCCAAGATTCGTTTAGGTAAAACAGGGAGCTAATCATGTCAAATCCAGAACCAAAGCACCTGCCAATCATGAAAAGCGCGTACATCGTAGTTGCCAAGGGGCTAGAGTACGACGGGATGTTTTACGGTGGCACCGCAGAGCTTCAGTTGACAGATGCCGAAGCCGCACCGTTTATCGCCAACGGCTCAGTGAAACTTCTTGGGGCATCGTAAGGGAGGATAGCGGCATGATTGGTTTTGTCTCGACGGGCGTCAAGCGAGTTCCGGTATATGACGGGGACCGCAAAATCGGATATCTCGAAGAAGGCAACATACTAAAGAGCCTAGACGGATCGCGGGTCGCGCGGATCACCAAGTTCAAGGCTAGCATTAGCACCTCGGTGTGTGGCTCTTCTAAGGTGTGGGGCAGCTACGGGCGGTGGCGCGAGGCGTATTGCAAATAATGTGGATGCGCAACTGCCCACTGTGCCGAGCGAGTCTTCGTAAACAGCGCATTATGGACGTAGTGATCTGCGTCTGCGGGTGGATATGGAGAGCATGACGGAAGTCGTGAATGTTCTAAACGTCGGCCTCAAGTACCCTTCTGAGCGCATTGTGTCGAACCTTGACATATCTCACAGCATAGCATGAAACTCGCGGAGGCGTCAACGGTGATTCGCTACAAAATCTACAACGACGAACTCACTGCGTGGAGCGCAAAATACACGGGGCCCAAATTTATGGCGGTCTTGTGCGATCCGCCCTATGGACTGGAGTTCATGGGGAAGGAATGGGACTCGTATGCATGGGATGCTCGACGCAATACCGAAGCGGCGAAGTTGGTGGGGTCGGGCAGTATTCGCAACGCACCAATCTACAAGGCTGGCAAAGGATTCCAGCAAGCTGTAACGGGCTGGGGCGAAGCCATCCTGCCGCACCTCTACCCCGGCGCTTTGGTGCTGATGTTTGGCGGCACGCGGACCTGGCACCGGCTGGCGTGCGGGATGGAGGATGCCGGATTCGAGATTTGGGATACGCTGATGTGGCTGCACGGACAGGGGTTCCCCAAGGCGCAGGACATAAGCAAGCTGATAGACAAGGCGAACGGGGATGAGCGGAAGACTATTGCAATCGGTTCGGACGGCGCTACACGCGCACCACGCGCCATGGCTCCCGGTGGGGCAGCCAGGACCGCAGTGCAAACAATCTCGGAGCCTGCGACTCGCATCTCCGCTCCCTGGTCAGGCCACAAAACGACGGCGCTCAAGCCCGCATGGGAGCCGGTACTGTGCTTCAAGAAGCCGCTGACGGGCACTTACGCAGAGATGGCATTGCAGTACGGCAGCGGGGCGCTGAATGTGGATGGCGGACGGATCGCCGGGCCGCCAACGACGCACGGGGGAGTTAGGCAAAAGGCGACAATATACGCTGGTGCATTTCAGGTGGGCAAGGAAGATTTTAGGGAATCGCCCCTTGGCCGCTATCCCGCGAACCTGATCCTTGAGTGTACCTGCGAGCAAACCGAAACCGTGAGTGTTCGGGATGGGGTCGCCGTAAAGCGTAACCTCGATGGCCACACATACAACGAGCATCAAGAATGGGGGATGCGCGCTAAAGCCGGCCTTGATGTTTATAAAGGCGGCAAGATGCAACGCTCTGAGTTCTTCGATGACGAAGCAAAGAAAAACCAGTGGAACGCGTTCATTAACAAGAACAGGCTTTACGTGCCGGCGATATCGTTGCAGGAAGCGGTGGCGGATATCGAGCGCTTCGTCATGCCGCTCATTGCGCCCACGCAAGAGGAAGGCCAGCGAGTTAGGACCTGGCCACCGGGAGGTCCGTGGTCAAAGAACACTGTCGAGCAGGGATGAACCGGCCCGCGCCATAACGTGGAGGGGGAGGGGGCGCAGGGATCACGCGAGGCCGTGATTTTAGGCGCGGCTGCCAAGCAACGCTTTCACCCTCTGCCGCTTGGTGATTCCGGCTGGTCCCTCTCGCGTCGTTTCCTCCGTCCATTTCTGAACCTGGTTCAATCGCACGCGGTGCTCAACCGCAGGCCGCTCAATCGCAACGCTGAACTCGGTCATCGAAGCCGGGGCTGGCACGAGCGGGTCCTGCCTGAACTCCGCGACGGCAAGCGCCACGGCTTCGTATAGCGACTCCGCCTGAACACGGGCGGTGTGGGCGATTCCATCGGAATCTGTAAAGGATACGGCGCAACGTGCAGCGGCCATGAACGAGATTATAGCGCCATTTTCGTGTTTTGTTCGCCTATAAGGGAGCGCCTGAGCGTGGACCCGATGAGCGATAGAATTCCTTCCTATCGCTCACGCACATTACGTCCTGCGAGCGATAGAAGAATGGCCTGACGCTTCTTCCCTCATCACTGCGAAGCAACATAACGTGGCTGTCTTCCCGAGACTTGATCATGTCTCGGACAGAGCGTGCCTCCAACGAGCGGCAGCCATGCGGAGAGTTATTTTGTGCGCTCAGGATTGGAAAAGGAACTCTGGTGTTGACCGATGCTCGCCTGAAACATAAACTCCGGTGATGGCCAAACGCAAAGGGGTACGCCTCGCCGCTGACAAGAAGATTGCGGACGTAGTCGAACAGAATGTAGGTCTTGATAAGGGTGAGGAGCTATTCAACGGATTGTCGAAAGTGGCGGGCAACAAGTTCAGGGAGCGGATGCGTCGTGTAAAGCGGGTCATCAAAGAACGCCGGAAGAAAACCATCTAAACCGGTGCAGCTCCCAACTCAGAGCCAAAATGACAAAACGCGGTGAGTTGCGGTCGTTGTGGCATTGCACTTTCATTGCACAGAATGTGCCGAACAGGGGCCTTTTACCCGAAAACCGCGTGTCATCTCCGAACATAGGTCACTGAGTCCAAACAAAACAGGCATGGGGACGTAATTTTAGGAAACCGGCGCTCTATCCATCTGAGCTACAGGGCCATATAAATCAATAACTTACGCGATGCCTCTTGGTCGTTTTGGGTTCAAAGAGCAGCGGTTCGAGAAACCGTTGATCACGTACCTTCGCATTGGAGTCAACTCGGCTCGTCTGCTATTCGTGAGATGTAATTCCGAAACATCGTCCCAGGCGTGTACGCCCCTCTGCTTGCCAAGGATCCGAAACGGAACTTCGGTGATCTATATACTGGTTCATTCGAATCGAAGTAACGCTTGCCCTTGGCCACCTGTACTATGATCAGATCGTTCTGCACCAGTCGGGTACATGCAGTGTCAGCAAACTGCACAATCTCTAAAGAGTTTGGATGTAGCACGTGCAGCTTCCAGGAAAAGGCATCCTTATCTGCCAACTGCACAGGTGGACACTGACAAGAATGAAGCAGAAGCTTGGCTCGCTTTCGCGCAGAATGATAGCTCCGCAGCTTTCAAATTGCTGCAACCGGTAATCCAGTTCCAGGACGAAGTCGGGAAAGGCGAGGTAGAACTCCCCGCAAGGGAAATGTATGCCGACATGTTGCTCGAGATGAAAGTTTATTGATCAAACAGAAGCTCGATAGGTGCCTTTCAACCCACGGCAACGATACCGGCATGATCGCATCGGGTCATCTTTGTCCCGGCCCGCGCCGTTACTGTCCCACCCTTGTTGTGACGTTCAAACGATTGCCAATGGCGAACTTTCGTTCGCTTTGCTGCCGGAGCGGGCGGGTTGCAGCAAGCCCACCTCGGGCTCGGGATCTCGAAGACTAATTCGCAAAGTGTTGAGCCGATTGGTGAAGTACCGGACATCGAGACTGGCAAGATTCCTGCAAGCACTCCAAAGCGGGGTTTCCGTTGCCGCAGCCAGACTCTGAGCCGGGATCGGAGGTTGTAAGGGAAGTCCTGAGTTACTTCGTGCGTAACCCACAGGCTGCTGACAGCCTTGAAGGCGTGGCCCGCTGGCGGTTGCTAGAGGAGCAGGTCTATCGCACGGTGCAGGAAACAGAGGCTGCAGTGGCGTACTTGGTTTCTCAGGGATTCCTTGAGGCGACAGCGACTGCCGGCTCCGCCAAGATATTTCGGATGAGGGCAGATCGCGTGGCGGAGGCAATCCGTTTTCTAGCTCGGCGACCGGCCCGGCCGGGTAAGAAGGAACCCTGATTCATTCTCGGCGTAAGCGCTGTCTAGCCTGCATCCGGTGACGCGTTGACCGAGAAAAGGGTAAGCTCCGCCGCCAGCAAGGTCTTAATATGAGGGCAGGTCACAGAAGCCCTGTAAGTGACGGGGCGAAGCTATAGGTTCGTTTAGACGAAATCGGATCTCACCGAAAACTCAAAGATGCATATAACTTCATCGAGCACAAACAAAGAATTCATCGGCGGCGACTGCGCACAGTGGTATGCCCTCCATGTGCGTAGCAATCAGGAGAAAAATGTTGCCGAGAGTTTGAACATCCGGGGAATAGAAAACTTCCTTCCCTGTTATCGCTCGCTTCGGCGATGGAAGGACCGCCGCGTCACGCTAGAGTTGCCCTTGTTCCCCGGCTACGTCTTCGTACGATTGCCACTGCTTGAACGGGGCAAAGCCCTGGTGCCCAATGTGGTTTCGCTGGTGGGACCCAAAAGTTCTCCGTCCCCGATTGGAGATGATGAAGTTGCGCGTATCAGACGCGGGATCGAGCAAGGCAAACTCGAGCCCCATGAGTATCTGACTGTGGGCCAGCGAGTGGTGATTCGTGGTGGAGTCATGTCGGGTATGGAAGGCATTCTGGTTCGACAGCAGAGCAAGACGCGAGTAGTCGTTTCCCTTGATTCCATTTCGCGCGCTTTCGTTGTGGAAGTGGATGCCGAGTGGATCGAACCGCTGGACGCAAAACGCCCGCCCCTGATTCCTCCGGTTCTTCCCAGTCCGGGGAGAGGGGTGTCCGCACCCGGCGCGCTGTTTGCTTCCCATTAAGAACCGAGAATCCCCCCCCCGCCCTGCCGCAAACATCCGGGCTGTAGAAGCGCATTAAATCAAGAAGGAGACTCTAATGCCAGTAGCACCGACTTATCCCGGCGTTTACATCGAAGAACTCCCGAGCGGAGTCCAGACCATCACCGGCGTCGCGACTTCGATCGCCGCCTTTATTGGTTGGGCGGCCCAGGGCCCGACCGACCATGCCCAACTCGTCCTCAGCTGGCCCGATTACAGCCGCCAATTTGGTGGTCTGGACTCCCGCAGCTACTTGGGATATGCGGTATATGACTTTTTTGTAAATGGCGGGCAACAGGCTTACGTTATTCGCCTGGTTGACACCACGAGCGCTAAGAAGGCCGCCCCAGCTACCTTGACCCTGACAGGAACTGGATCCACGCTCGTGGTGAATGCGTTGAGCCCGGGCATTTGGGGGAATAATTATGGCATCGTCATAAAGAACCCAACCATGCCTGGCCGATTCCGCCTGCAAGTTGCGGACATTACCGTCCCCGCAACGCCGGTGATCGTGGAATCATACGAGAATCTGTCCATGTCCAACACGGACAGCCGCTACGTTCAGACCGTGGTCAATGGTCAGTCCGGTGTCATTACTGTCCAAGCCACCGGGACAAATGCGCCCACCGACAACACCGCCACTACGCCGCCCCCTGCTTTAGCAGGAGGCCTAGACGGCAACGTGCTGCAACCCGGCTCGACCACCGGCAGCTTCGAGAGCGCTCTGAATGCGACTGGGGCCGGATACCACTTTCTCGAGCGTGTGGATCTGTTTAACCTCCTTTGCATACCCGGAGAAGGCGATCCCACAACGCTTAGCGCTATCGAGCAGTTCTGCCATGATCATCGCGCGATGCTGATCATAGATAGCGAATCAACAGATACCTTTAGTAGCCTTCAGACTGCGGGTGGTCCGAATGCTTCACTTACGGCCGGGGATAACGCTGCCAACGCTGCCTTTTACTTTCCCTGGATTAACGCGCCCGACCCGCAACAAAGCAATGCGATACGGTCGTTTCCGCCCTGCGGTTTTGTGGCAGGCATCTACGCGCGGATTGATGGCACGCGGGGTGTTTGGAAAGCGCCGGCGGGTACCGAGGCCAGCTTGAGTGCGGTCAGCGGTGCGGCCATCCAGTTGACCGATCAGGAAAACGGTTTCCTCAATCCCGTGGCCGTCAATTGCATTCGCAACTTCAGTGTGTATGGGACCGTGGTATGGGGCGCGCGCACCTGTCAAGGCAACGATCAGCTTGGCTCGCAATGGAAATATGTCCCGGTGCGCCGTATGGCTCTCTTCATTGAAGAAAGCCTGTTCCGTGCATTGAAGTGGGTGGTATTTGAGCCAAACGATGAACCGTTATGGGCTGAGATACGCCTCAACGTGGGTGCCTTTATGCAAAATCTGTTCCGGCAGGGCGCTTTCCAGGGGCAGACGCCTGCGGACGCGTATTTCGTCAAGTGTGACAAGGAAACCACCACCCAGAACGATATTAACCTGGGAATTGTCAACATTGTGGTTGGCTTTGCACCACTCAAGCCGGCGGAGTTTGTCGTCATTCAAATCCAGCAGATGGCCGGGCAGATCGCGACCTAAGGAGGGAGTTTCATGGCGCAATTCACTGTAAACGCACAACGCTTTGATCCTTACAAGAACTTTAAGTTTCGGGTCAAATGGGGTGGCAAGTACGTAGCTGGCGTCAGCAAAGTAGGCATGTTGAAGCGCACCACCGAGGTGGTGAAGCACCGAGAAGGAGGCGACCCTTCCAGCAGCCGCAAGTCACCAGGGCGGACCGAGTATGACGCCATCACTTTGGAGCGCGGCGTAACTCATGATGTCGCGTTCGAGCAATGGGCCAACAAAGTGTGGCAGGTTGGCGCGGGTTTGGGCGCGGAGGTCTCGCTCCAGGATTTTCGCAAGGAGATCACCCTGGAGATGTACAACGAGGCTGGCCAACTGGCGATTGCCTACAAGATTCACCGCTGTTGGGTTTCGGAATATCAAGCCTTTCCGGATTTCGATGCCAACGCCAACGCGGTTGCCATTCAACATATCAAGCTGGAGAACGAAGGCTGGGAGCGAGACCAGGAGGTTCCTGAGCCCAGTGAGCCTACCTTCACGAATCCTGCAGGGTAAATCGCATGGTTCCTCTGTCGACTGCGGAACTCCTGGCGGTGTGGGAGCGGGGGCTGGAGAAAGGGCCACTGGAGCGCGCGCTGGCGCTACTGGAGGCGGCCTGTCCGAATTCGCCTCCGGCGGTGCTTGCCAGCTTGAGCGTAGGTCGCCGGGATGCCGCATTGTTGACGCTTCGTGAATGGGCGTTCGGCCATGAAATGACGGGTAGTGCTATATGCGCGAACTGTGGCCAGTCCGTTGAGATGACCCTTGATACGTCTTACCTGCGCCTACATTCGACTGATTCTGCCGCGCCTCCGGAGGTTTCATTGGCGACGGCAGGGTGCGAAATTAGATTACGGCCGCCCAACAGCAGCGATCTTATGGCTTGCGCTGCTGTTGACGCTACTGACATTCCCAAACAGCTTTTTGCCTCTTGTTTAATTGCCGCCAGCATGCAGGGTAAACCGGTTTCTGCCGAAGAACTGCCGGCGGAAGTTGTGCAGGCAGGGATCGAACAAATGGCCCAAGCTGACCGGCAGGCGAACCTGGAAATAGATATCTCCTGTGCCGGCTGCGGGCATCGATGGATCGAGGTTTTTGACATCGTGTCCTTCTTTTGGACGGAGATTGATGCGTGGGCCCGGCGCATGTTGCGAGAAGTGCACGTATTGGCCTCGGCGTACGGATGGAGCGAAAAGGAGATCTTGCTCCTGAACCCGCGACGGCGGCACAGCTACCTGGAAATGGCAATGCATGAGCAACTTTCTTACTAATCTGGCCATGCGCAGCTTCTCGTCCGCGACTGGCATCCGTCCTCGCCTAGCCTCATTGTTCGAACCCGCCTGCGCGGTTCCTGAAGCATTGCCCGGTCCCGATGGACTCAATTCGTCCCATGAAACCGTCGTAGTCCAAGATGCCGAAGTTGAAACAAGCGGCCCAGGTGAAGAGCCCGAAAGGAACTCCGCCACTACTCTGAAGGGGTCACACAAGATCGGACGGTCGTATTCGTACGGGCTTGCTGACCCTTCGCCCGAAGACGACCCGTCAGCGCAGGAGAGCCTCGCGGCGGAGTCAAGACTGCAATCCGCGCCGGGCCGGATTCAGCAGAGCCATTTGCTGACGCAGGCTAACCCAAACACTGGAGCGCTCAGGTTCGAGGAGAACGTATCACGATCTGCCATCTCCAAGTCTGAAGAACCCAGGTCTCGAGCACCACTGGGTTTTCCATCTCAACCTGAACCAACCCCATTGCCTACGTCGCCGACGATGGCTGTTCATCCTGATGGAAACCTGAATATGGAGAAGCGGCGTTCTGCGTCGGCGGCGCCCAGATTGACCATGACTGCCGAGCTGAAATCAATGAACAGAGAGCGCTCGAAGGTCGCAGCCAGTTCTCTCGTCCCGAATAATGCAGAGCTGCAAGTGGCGTTATCAAGCAAATTGGCAAGTCACGGATTCTCCCCAAAGCTGGGACTTACTCCGAAGACGGCCCGCGCTAACGAACAGGCAACGCCGAAATTCGAACAGCAACGCTCAGAGGCAGAACCGTCCATTCATGTGACGATCGGGCGGGTCGAAGTAAGGGCGGAACTCGCCGGTAATGCCTTACGCCGGGCGGACCGAAGACCTTCCGTGGTCATGGGTCTGGAAGAATATTTGCAACGGCGGGCAAAGCGAGGCAGGGAATGAGCAACGCGTTAGCTGTCGCGGCTGTTACGGTGACCATGCAGGCGATTCTGGGCACTGGCGTCACCGCCGATCCTGATCTGACCGACACTACCGTGACCGTCCAGCCATTGGACAAAGCGCGCGGCAGCAATACCGCCAATCAGCTTAATCTTTTTCTGTACCAAGTTTTACCCGATGCCGCCTGGCGCAACATGAACATTCCCACCCAGGTGGGCCCTCTGGAAAGCGGCAATCCGCCACTAGCGCTGACGTTGCATTATCTGTTGACCGCATTTGGCAGGGACAATGATGCCACTGTGCCGTTTGGGCATCACCTTTTGGGCCAGGCCATGAGCGTGCTTTATGACCACGCCCTGCTGGGACCGGACGAGATCAAGGCGGCCACGGCGGTACCTCTTCCGGCGAGCAATCTGGACAAGCAGATCGAACGGGTCCGAATTACTTTGCAGCCGTTTTCGCTGGAGGAGATCTCCAAACTGTGGACGGGCCTGGCAACCCAGTATCGTTTGTCGGTGGCCTATGAGGTCTCAGTTGCCCTAATTGACAGCACTCAAAGCAAGCGCGCGCCTTTGCCGGTCCTTACACGTGGTCCGTCCGACCAGGGTATTCTGTCGCAGGCAACCCTGATTCCTCCATTTCCCTCGTTGGATCAGATCCACATTCCCAACAATCAACCAAGTGCTTTGCTGGGAGACACGCTGGTTCTGACCGGCCAAAACCTTGATGGCACTAGCATTGGGGTCCAGTTCGATCATCCGCTGTGGACCGCGGCGGTCGAGGTTGCGCCACTTGCGGGTGGCACGGCGACACAAGTCAGTGTGCAAGTGCCGAACGTTCCCGGAAACTGGCCAGCCGGCTTTTATAGCGTTGCTGTCCTGGTGCAGCGGCCAGGAGAGACGTATCGCAGAACCACAAATCTGCTTTCGCTCGCCCTCGCACCCAAGATTACAATTACGCCCGCCAGCGCCGCGGGACCGAATATCACCTACACCGTGGTCTGCATTCCGGATCTCAGGCCGGAGCAAGAAGCGACATTGCTGATTGGTGATCAGGAAGTTTCCGCGCAACCACACGCCACACAAACCAATACAGCAACCTTCAATGCGCAAAACCTTACCGCGGGACCATACTTTGTCCGACTGCGCGTGGATGGAGTGGATAGTCTACTCGTGAACCGCAGCGTGACGCCGCCAGTCTTTGACACGACTCAACAGGTGACAGTCACATGAACGGCTCGGAGAACTGGCAAGAGGGGAATGCCCGCTATCTTTCTGCGGCACTGCTATGGTTGCGGGCCTGCCTTGAAGGCTGTGGGGAGCAACAGCAGCAGGAGCAATTGCCGCTTCCGCTCGCGCCGCCGCGCACGGAATCGCGTCCCCTTTGGAAACACTTCCGGCAAGGGAGCACTCCGCCCACGGCAAAGATGCCGAACTTGCTTCCAGCGTCTTCGCAGGTCAGCGGCAGCCAGCGGCTGACCGAAGCTGCCGCGACAATGCAGGCCGCGGCTTCGGAAATGCAACCGCCACCTGCCTTGGTGCTATTAACGCAACGGCTCGGATTGTCGCAGTTTGAGCAGCAGATCCTGCTGCTGTGCGTGGGAGTCGAATTGGATAGTGGTATCGCCGCTCTGTACGCGGGCTGCCATCACGATGGGGGACGAGCCTACCCTACTTTTGCGCTGGCGCTTTCGATGTTCGACGCTCCTTCC
>ODAK010005911.1_pt1 | contig 12371 bp, 9 predicted proteins | sample 1539591 | NCBI WGS metagenome assembly ODAK01 (sample SAMEA3539303, study PRJEB22396) | soil metagenome | biome: tundra; feature: field; material: soil | place: USA | collected 2010-05 | depth 0.15 m | reverse complement strand
GCGCTGGCCCGGCGGACCCGTCATGTTCACCTTGATCGTGACCGTCTTGTTGCGCGCCAGTTTTTCCAGGCCGCCGAGCTGGTCGAACATCGCCGCCATCCTGGCCATCACGTCCTGCTCGTAGGTAGCGCATTTGGCGATCGCCACCGGTGCCACCGGAGCTTCCGGCGCCCCGTGCAGCAGCGGCGCCGCTGTTATCGCAGCGATCCATTCTCTACGTGTCATGCCCATACTATGGCTCCAGTCTGATGGTGGCGCAGACGCCGACGCGGTCCACGTCGACACCCCAGCCTTCCTCGGTCTTGTACACTTCCAGTGCTTTGTCCGCGCCCCCGGGCGTGATCAGCGTGGCGTGCTGGTACTTGCCCAGGTAGTGCACGGCGACGTTCTCCACCGGGTAGTCCGAATAATTCACCAGGTGCACGATGGCCGTCTTGCCGCCGGGTGCGGCCAGATAATTGGACAGCATCGAAGAGACGTTGAACAGGCGCACCCCCATATTACGCCGGCCGATCATCGCGTTAACGTCATGCCAGATGTCGTTGAGACGTTCCAGGTCCGCTTTCTCCAGCGTGATGCCGCCCTCGACCGCGACGGGATCCTTCCATCCCGGCGGTCCGCTGAGCAGGGTGCCGCCCCTCCGCGTGAAGGCACCCAGAATCTCCTTCTGTTCGGCGGTGAGCGCACTGGGGTCCACGTCGACCGCCATGGTGGCGCCGGCCAGCGCTGCGGCCGAAAGCCGCTGCCGCGGGATGGGGCGCACCGGAGTGTGTTTGACCGCGATCATGTCCAGGATCCCGCCCGAAACCAAGCCTCCCTTGTCCGGGTCCTGCACCAGGGCGAGTTGGCCGCCCTCCGGTATGGCACGCCATTCGGGATGCTTTTCGAAGTAAGTCAGCATACCGGCGATGCGCTTCCAGGTTCCCATGGCGGCTTCTTCGCGCGCCGCCAGTCGGCCGGCCAGATCCTCGTCCAGCGCCACCACCCAGCGCGCGCCCGAAATGCCCGCGTCGGCGATGGCTTGCAGATAGCGCGTGGTGGCCACCGCGGTCTTCGGCGGCGGCTGGTTGGCAATCCACACCGTCGCGCTCCCCCAGGCGCGCACGGCGCGCAGGAAGCCGGTGTTGGTGTCGATCCAGACCGAAGAGGTGGGGCCGGATTTCCTGGCGCCGTCTTCCTCCAGCGCGATCCCCGGCCAGACACCCTGGTAGGTGCCGATCACCCCGGTGGAGCCGAGCGGGGATCCAAGCGGCAGGCGGCTGCGCGCGGTCAGTTCGATCACCGCCGCCCCCTGAATGCCGGCTCTTGTTCCTTCGGGAAACTCGCCTTCCAGCACGATGCCGTCCACCTTGGCGGCCAGCGCGCGTTCGATCTCCCGGCCCTCGCTCCCTTCGCCGCCCGGCGTCACCACCCCCAGCGCCACCACGCCGCGCGCCTGTGCGGCGGCCACCAACTCGGGCGTCGGCGCCTTCAGCAAAAGGCAGTTGACCGGCGTCCCGACGAGCAGTTCGAGCGACTGCGCGTCGGCCCACGGCCAGCGCACCGGAACCCACGCGGCAGGCGGTGGCGCCGCGGCGCACAACAAGGGCACCAGGCCCAAGGCGGCACCCCAACGGCCAGCTCGCATCCACATAACGTTAGAGTACGACATTCCGGTGGCTGCGGAATTGGTGGGGCGGACCCCCTGGACCCGCTCCTCGCTCGCGGAATTAGTTCCTAAGCGCCCGGCGATTGGCCGGCCAGGGGGCCGGCCGCGGACGGGGGCGTCCGCCCCACCATCCATGCAGGCGCCACTCCCGCCCCTCCACCCCCCCTCGCGACTCGGTAACCCGGTGCCCTCCGATGCGCGCCACCCACCCACCCGTGCCATAATGGCGACGGAGGTTGCCATGCGTCGCCTCGCGATCTTGCTGGCTCTTTGGATCCCCGCCACCACCCAGGCTGCCCCGATGCTGAACCTGGTCGTCGTCGAAGGCGAGGGGGCTACCAACAACATCCGCCAGCGTACGGCCCGCGCGCCCGTCGTCCAGGTAGAGGATGAGAACCACAAGCCGGTCGCCGGCGCCATTGTGGTCTTTACGCTGCCGTCCAACGGGGCGGGCGGTGCCTTCACCAACGGCGTGCGAACCCTCACCATGGTCAGCGACAGTAAGGGGCAAGCCGTCGCTGAAGGCTTCCGCCCCAACGGTCTCAAAGGCCAGTTCAAGATTCACGTCAACGCGTCCTTCCAGGGCCAGACCGCGAATACGGAAATCACCCAAACCAACGCGGCGCTCACCTCGTCCGGCACCATCGCATCCGCCGGGGCGTCGACCAAACTGATCGTGGTGCTGGCCGTGCTGGGCGCCGCCGCTGCCGGTGGGGCCTACTGGGCCACCCATAACGGTTCTTCAAACCCACCCGCCACCACGGCATCCGGCACCACCATTGCGGCTGGCGTCGGATCTGTCGGGCCTCCGAGGTAATCGTCATGAGAGTTCTCGTTTCCGTGTGTCTTGTAGCGTGTTCCCTTTACGGCCAGGCAGGCAAGCTCGCCAGGCCGTCGATGGGCTTCGTGTTCGACCAATCGACGCACACTTTGCGCCGCATCGAAGGCATCCCCGGTGCGGCCCTGGTGGGCTCTTCCGTGGACTTCGGCTTTGCCTTGTCCGCCGCCTACGTGGCGCCCCGGCTGGATTCGGCGTTCGTCATGGCGGACGGCAACTGTCGTGCGCACCTGTTTCGCCTGAGCGCGGATGCCCCGCGGGAGCTTGCCGTCGATTCCATGGGCGGATGCTTCCAAGTGATCTACAGCCCGTCGGGAACCGCCGCCGCCCTATATTCGACGGGCAGCGTGCTGGTGATCAAAGGGCTCCCCGATGATCCGGTAGTGGCCGCTACCATCCGCCTGCGCCCCAGCCCGAGGCCGCAGCGTCCGCTTCCCCATACCCTGGCGATCAGCGACGATGGGGCGTACCTGCTGTACGGGGCCGGCGGCCTCATCGAGTTGTTCGGCGTGGCCGGCGATCGTCGCCGGGTCGCGGACGGCGCCCGCGAAGTTGCCGCCGCCTTCGCCCCAGGCGGTCACGACGCCGCCATCATCCAGCGCAACAAATTGACTTTGTTCCAGGACCTCGCCGGCGCAGCCACCGTACGCTCCTTCCCCGGAATCGAGATGCCCAGTGGGCTGGCGTTTTCGCCCGACGGGCAAAAGCTATTCGTGACCGGCATGGGTCTCCAATCGGTTACCACCATCCAGGTGGCTACCGGCGACCGAACCGAACTCCCCTGCGATTGCACTCCGTCCACGCTGGCTCCGATGGGCTCCCTCTTCCGCCTGAATGAACTGGGCACCGACCCCCTTTGGCTGCTCGATACGGCGTCCGACCACGCCTTGGTCTTCGTCCCCGCCCGCACCGGAAACTGACGCCTGGTGGGCAGGCTCACTATCCTCTGGGTGGCCCCTGTCAAACCCCAGCGGAGCTCGGACTTCTTAGCTGGGGCAGGCTTTAGCCTGTCAATCCGAGCGAAGCTCGGACTGCTTTCCGCCGTGTCCTCCGCTCCCTCCAGACGCCGCCACGCGGAACCAGTGAACCCCGCTCCTACCCTCCCTCTTCCTTCTTCTCCGCGTTGGGCATAATGCCCCCGCCACATTCAGCCGATTACTGAAATGGAAGAGAGGTCCGATGAACCACGGATGCTATCCATCCCGTCGCAGTCTCTTGACGCTGCTCCTGACTGCTGCGCCGTTGATTCACGGCCAGACCCTCACCACCGGAACCGCTACCGGCCTGGTGACCGATCCCAGTGGCGCCGTCGTAGCCACGGTCGCGGTTACCATCACCAACGGCGCAACCCATGAAGCCCGCTCTACCGTGACCGATGAGACCGGCCGGTACCGTTTCCCGCTCTTGCAGCCCGGAGACTATTCGATTGCAGTGCAGACGGCGGCCTTGAAATCGGACTCGCTCACGTTTTCCCTGCTGGTTGGACAGGGACGCGCCATCGATCTCGTGCTGAGAGTCCAAGGCGCCGGGCAGAGTATCGAAGTCCAGGCGGATGCCGGTCTGCTGCAGACGGAGAACGCCAATCAGTCCACCTCCTACGGAACACGGCAGTTGGCCAATCTGCCGGTGAACGGCGGCGACATCACCAACTTCGCCTTCTCCACCCCGGGACTGCGGCTCAACGTGGGAGGCGGCAACAACAACTTCAACGCCAACGGACTGCCCTTCAATTCGGGTCTCTATACCATGAACGGAGCCGACATTACCGAGCCGTACAATAACAACAACAAATCCGGGGCCAGCAACAACACGCTCGGGGCCAACGAGATCGCCGAAACCGCCGTGATCCTCAACGCGTACAGTGCACAGTACGGCCGCATGGCCGGCGTACAGGTGAACTTCGTCTCTAAAGCCGGCGCCAACCAGTTTCACGGCGACCTGACCGAGAACTACAACGACGCCATTTTGAACGCCAACGATTTCTTCAACAACGCCACCAGGACGCCGCGCGGGCGTTCCGTCGCCAACCAATACGCGGCATCCCTCGGCGGACCCATCCTCAAGAACAGGACCGTTTTCTTCGTCAATACCGAGGGGTTGCGCTATGCGCTGCCGGCTTCGGGCGTGGTGTCCATTCCTTCGCCCGAGTTCGAGCAATACGTGCTGTTCCACGTTCCGTCAGCTTCCGTGCCGTTCTACCAGAGCGTGTTCAGCGTCTATCACAGCGCGCCCGGTGTGAATCGCGCCGTCGCCGTCACCAATGGCCCAGGCCTCTTGCAGGATGGCGCCGGGCACCTCGGCTGCGGCAAGCAGAAGACCTTCCCCGGCACTTACGTAGGCGCTTTCGGGGGTCCGCGCTTCGGCGTGGACACGGGCTGCGCCCTCGCGTTCGGAACCAATACGTCCAACGTAAACGCCGAGAACTTCGCCTCCGGACGGATCGACCAAGAAATCGACGCCAGGCAGCGCGTCTACTTCCGTATCAGCCAGGATTGGGGTTTGCAGGCCTCCAGCACCAGCCCGCTCAACCCAGCCTTCAACAAGGTGAGCGAACAGCCGTGGACCGTTCCCCAACTCAACCACACCTTCGTCGTCACGCCGCGGCTGGTGAATAACTTCGTCTTGAGCGGGAACTGGTACTCGGTAATCACCGGCGTTCCGGATTTCCAGAAGGCGGTTGCGCTTTCGCCGGCGGGATTCTCGCTGAGCGATGGCGGCGCCAATGGAGGAGGCTTCGCCGCCATCAGCCCGGCGCTTCCCACCGGCCGTCGCGGCCAGCAGTTCCAGTGGATCGACGACTTGTCCTGGAGCCATGGCCGTCATGCCGTACAGGTGGGAATCAACCATCGCGCCAACCGCGTCACCGATAGCAGCATCGCGAGCGGGTCGTCGGTGGGCGCTTATGCATTTAGCGATATCCAGGATTTCGCCGCCGGCAAGGTGAACAGTACCTCTACCGGCAGCAAGTTCACGCAGTCGTTTCCCCTCCTCCGGGCGGCCCACATTCGCCTGTACTCAATGAACTTCTACGCGCAGGATGAATGGGCCGTGGCGAAACGGGTCAAGCTCACCTACGGCATCCGTTTCGAACAGAACGGTAACCCATCCTGTTCGGAGAATTGCTTCTCGCTATTCAAAACCGGGTTTCTCGCGCCCGGCTACCAGGCGGGCCCCGACGTGCCCTACAACTCGACCATCGTCACCGGGGTTCATCGGGCGTTCCCGCACATGGAGGGCATCATCGTCGAGCCGCGATTCGGTATTGTCATTTGCCCGTTCGGTTCGGGCGGGACAGTGATCCGTTCCGGCGCCGGCCTGTTTGCTAACGCTCCGGCGGGAAGCGTGGCCGCCAGTGTCTTCGGCAATTCGCCTAACAAGTTCAGCCCCAATGTGGGCTTCGGAACCGTCGGTCCGGCGTCCGATCCCACCAGTTCGCAGGCCGCGGCCATCGCCTCCAACCAGGTGTTCCAGAATGGATTCGCCCAGGGCTACAACCTGGCGCAGTACCAGGCGGCTCTCGGCAAGGTGCCTTTCGCCGTGCCTGGTTTCTACGTGACACCCGGCCATTTCAGGACCATCAAGGCGATCGAGTGGAGCTTCGAGATCGAGCAGCCGCTCAGTCCACACAACGTTCTGGTCATCGGCTACTCCGGCAACCAGGGCTACGACCAACCCCAGACCAACGCCGGTGGCAACGACTACATCGCCACACCCAGCCGCTATCCCAGAGGCTTCCCCGGCCTGTCCACCACGCCGCCCGACCCTCGCTTCTCCACCATCACCCAGTCGCTGACCTCGGGATATTCCAACTACCACGGAATGACGGTGCAGATGCGCCATGCCTACAGTCGGGGATTTCAGGGCCAGGCCAGCTACACCTGGAGCCACGCGCTGCAACTCGGCGCCGTCTACGATCCCAACAACCTGAACTATGGATACGGCAACACCAACTTCGATACACGCCACAATCTGACGGCCGATCTGGTCTGGAACTCACCCAAGCAGAGGCTGCGGATTCTCGAGGTTGCGCTAGGCGGCTGGACCGTCGGAATCAAACTGTACGCCTACAGCGGCAGGCCGTTTTCGGTCACCAACGGCCAGATCCCCGGACTGCTCTCCGCCACTTTCGGTGGCAGCGTCCTGGCCGATCTGCTCGACCCCAGCCTGTTAGGCAAACACTGCACGGACGTCAATGCGCCCTGCTTCGCCGCCACCTCCTTTGCCGCCTCGTCCGCCAACGCCGCCAATCCGGTCCAGCAGACGGATTTTGGCAACGTCCCGCCGAACAGTTTCCGGGGGCCGGGGTTCCGCAACCTCGCTGCCCAGGTGACCAAGACCGTTCCGATCGCGGAACGCGCGCGCTTCCAGATCGGCGCCAGCGCCTTCAACCTGCTCAACCACCCGGCCTTCGCCGTGCCCAACGGCAACGTCGCTTCCGGATCGTTCGGGACCATCACAAGCACCGTTAGTTCGCCCACCAGCATTTATGGAACCGGACAGGGCGCCATCGTATCCGGCCGAGTGCTGGTGCTGGTCGCGAAGTTCAGCTTCTAAAGCGCTAGCGTGGAGCGCTTCGTTAGGCCGCAAACGGGACCCACGGGAGTGACCCCAATTTCAGGCGTGGTTTGCCGGGAATGGGCTGCCCTCCCAACGTTTGCCCCACCGGAGACGCTGCGCCCTGGTCGGTCCCCAAAACCGTTGAGCACTCTAAGACGTGCGGCGCGTTGCGTTCACCTGATTGTTGATCTAGTATGAGTAGATAGAACATGAATCCTTGAACCTGAAGGCCAAAATGAAATTCGACGATAATTCCCTCAGCATCGGAAAGACGCCATTGGTCAGGTTGAACCACGTGGCCGGAAACTCGAGCACGACCGTTTGGGCCAAGATCGAGGGCCGAAACCCCTCATACTCCGTCAAGTGCCGCATCGGTGCATCCATGGTGTGGGATGCCGAAAAACGTGGTGTTCTGGCCGCCGGCAAGGAGCTTGTCGAGCCCACCAGCGGGAACACCGGAATCGCCCTCGCATTTGTGGCGGCGGCTCGCGGCTACGCCATCACCCTCACCATGCCGGAAACTATGTCTCTGGAACGCCGCAAAGTCCTCGCCGCCTTCGGAGCCAAGCTGATTCTCACCGAAGGCAGTCTGGGCATGAAAGGCGCCATCGCCAAGGCCGAGGAGATCTACGCATCCGATCGCAGCCATTACGTGCTCCTCCAGCAGTTTAAGAACCCGGCGAACCCAGAGATCCATTTTCGAACCACCGGGCCCGAGATCTGGGAGGATACCGCGGGCGCCGTGGATGTCTTCATTTCCGGCGTCGGAACCGGCGGCACCATCACCGGCGTCTCGCGCTATATCAAGCAAGACCGCGGCAAGCCGATTCTCTCCGTCGCCGTCGAGCCGGACGGCAGTCCCGTCATCTCGCAGACCCTCCGCGGTGAAGCTCTCAAACCGGGCCCCCACAAGATCCAGGGCATCGGCGGAGGATTCATTCCCGATACGCTCAACCTCGCTCTGGTCGACCGCGTCGAGACGGTCTCCAACGAGGAGTCCATCGAAATGGCCCGCCGGCTGGCTCGCGAAGAGGGCATCCTCTCCGGTATTTCCAGCGGCGCGGCCGCCGTCGTCGCCGCGCGCCTGGCTGCCCTGCCCGAGTTCCACGGTAAGACGATCGTGGTCTTGCTGCCCGATTCCGGCGAACGCTACCTGAGTTCCGTCCTGTTCGAAGGCATCGTCTAGCGGCACAAGTTGCTGCACGGGCAACCTCTTCAGGCCCGGAGGGCACCCCGTCGCGGCTCCACTCAACGCGCGGCGCGACTCCAATCAGGGCCGACCTGAGTGCCTACCGCGTGGAACTCTTGCCGGGATTGGCAGGATTCTTCCTCCGGGCTCTCCGCGGTCTCCGCCCGCCAACGCGGGTCCGGCGCGCGCCCACCGCGTCGAGACGGTTTCTGGTTTGGTTCCGGCTACGCCGGGTTTGGGAGCGGTCGCCGGGCGAGCGTCTTTTTTCGAGGAAAGCTCCGCCTTGTGTAATCGGAGCGCCGTTCGGACGTGCCCAACCCGGCGGACTCCATCTCGCGCTTGGTACAATGCCCTCGTGGCCCGCGTCCTGATGGTCTCCTCTGAAGCTGCGCCCTTCGCCAAGACCGGCGGTCTGGCCGATGTGGTCGGCGCGCTCCCCTCCTTCCTGCGCTCGCTCGGCGATGAAGTGGCCGTCGTGATCCCGCGCTACGCCTCCGTCGATCTGAAAACCGCCCACCGCGTGTGGGACAACCTCACGGTTCACTTCGGCCCGGTTTCCTTCCCGGTCTCCATCTACCGGGCGCCCGCGGCGTATCCCGTTTACCTGGTGGAGTGCCCGCCGCTCTACGACCGAAAAGGCTTCTACGGCGAATCCGGTCTGGACTACCCGGACAACCACATTCGTTTTGCCGTCTTCTGCCGCGCCGTCCTCGGCGTAGCCCGCTTCCTGTTTCGCACCGATATCTTTCACTGCCACGACTGGCAGACCGGCCTCCTGCCCGCCTACCTGCGCACCGCTTTCTCTACCGACCCCACCTTTTTCGGCTGCCGGACCCTGTTCACCATTCATAACCTGGGATACCAGGGCCTGTTCCCCAAGACCGCTCTCGCCGAAGTCGCCCTCGACCCCGCCGTCTACCGTCCCGACGGCATGGAGTTCTTCGGCCAGGTCAGCTACATCAAGGCCGGCATCCAATTCGCCGACGCCCTGAGTACCGTCAGCCCCACCTATGCCCGCGAGATCCAGACGCCCGAATTCGGCTTCGGCCTCGATGGCTGCCTGCGCGCCCGGTCCGGCGTCCTTACCGGCATCCTCAACGGCGCCGACTATGCCGATTGGAACCCGCAATCCGACGCCTTCATCCCGGCGCGGTATTCGTCCGCGGACCTGGACGGCAAGGCCACCTGCAAGCGTCAACTACTGGAGGAATTCGGCCTCCCCGCCGACGCCGTGGATCGGCCCTTGCTGGGCATCGTTTCACGCTTTACGCGCCAGAAGGGATTTGACATTCTGGCCGAGGTGGCCGCCCGGATCGTCGCCGAAGACGTATATCTGGTGGCCCTGGGCACGGGCGACCCGGAGTTCGAGGACTTCTTCCGCCTCATGCAGCAGGAGCATCCCGGACGAATCGCCGCGCGCATCGCTTTCGACAGCCCTCTGGCCCACCGCGTCGAGGCCGGGGCCGACATCTTCCTCATGCCCAGCCACTACGAACCCTGCGGGCTCAACCAGATGTACAGCCTGCGCTATGGCACGGTGCCGGTGGTTCGCGCCACCGGCGGGCTGGATGATACCATCGAGGAAGGCACCGGATTCAAGTTCGCCGAGTACTCCGGCGAAGCGCTTTTGGCAGCCGTGCAGGCCGCCGTGCACGCTTTCGCGGACCGCGAAGCGTGGCAGTCGATGATGCGGCGCGGCATGAGTAAGGATTTTTCGTGGAAAGCGCCGGCCGCGGCCTATACGGAATTGTACCGGCGCATGTTGGCGCGCTGAATCCTTTGGCCCGCTCGGGATTCTAATAGAGTGTAGTCAGGAGACAAAATGGCAGGCGTTAATACGTTGAGTTTTTGCGATGCGACTTTCGATCAGGACGTCCTCCGCTCGGACGTTCCGGTCCTGGTGGATTTTTGGGCCGAGTGGTGTGGACCGTGCCGCCAGATGGGGCCCACCATCGATGTGGTGGCCGGCGAGTACGCCGGCAAGGTCAAGGTCGGCAAGCTCGATGTGGACGCCAACGGCGGCACCGCCATGCGCTACAACGTCCGCGGCATCCCCACCCTGCTGCTCTTCAAGGGCGGCCAGGTCGTCGAACAGCGCGTCGGCGCCGTCGGCAAGAGTGAAGTCCAGAAGATGCTCGACGCGCACGTCTAGAGTCGCGCGCTAAGCCTTGCCCACCGGTTCCCGGTAAGCATTCATTTCCATTCCGACACTCTCCTGGCACGCCACGCAGTAGCGCGCCCAGGGTAGCGCGCGCAATCTCTTTTCGGCGATCGGCTCGTCGCACCCCAGGCAGATGCCGTAGTCCCCGGTATCCAGGCGGTCCAGGGCTTCTTCCACCAGCCGCAATTGCCGGTAATCGAGTCCGTTCATCCGCAAGTTCACAAACTCGTCATGCGAAAGCGCTGCCTGGTCGTCCTCCGCCACCCGCCCCATGCCCGCCAGGGTGTCGAACCTCATCCCCAATCCGGAGAGAACGCTGGCGCGCTTCTCCATAAGTCTTGCGCGACGCCCCTCGCAATCGCTCTCCACCTTCGCCATCTTCTTCATCGATGCTCCTCGCTTTCGATGGTTTCCGAGCCAAATTTCGATATTGACACCTGATTCGTGCCCGAAAAATATCAGAGTTCTCGGAAGATTACAACTAAATTCTCACGGATTGGCGGGGCGGACCCCCAGGGGTCCGCCAGGGGTCCGCCCCACCAATCCCCGAGGGTGATTTTTCCGCCCCCACCGCCCCCGTCGAAAACTTCGCTGCGCGTTCCGTTGCCGCGACGCGTCAAGATGTATATAGATGCTTCCCAGGCAAGTCCGAAGGTCCGCTCAACCCCTGTTTCGGCGGGCGGCAACCTCCTTGGCCGCGTTGATATGCGGCGCTTTTTCCGCCACGGGCCAGCAGGCCATGGCGGTGCACGAAGCCCGCTACGTACTCCGCGCCGGCGAGGCGACCGCGATTCGGGCGCCCCAAGAAACGCTCGATTTCCTGACGAATGCCCGCAGCCGGCACGTCGACATCGTCACCCCGGACGCGCCTGTCTCCGGCGGCCGGTTGGTAGCGGCGCCGAACCGGGATGGCAACCAGATCCTTTTGGGCGCGTCGCTGCGCATGAGCCCCGGCGAATACACCGTCAAACTCTCCGCTGCCAGCGCCGCCGGCGAGCAGCGGCAGACTACCTTGGCGGTGACGGTGCTGCCCCTGGTAACCACCGTGCCGTCCAACGCGAAACGGGCTCCGGTGGTGCTCCTGAATGGGTGGGAGACCGGCTTCACCGGCACCTGCCCCATCGCCGGCAGCTCGTCGGATACCTTCGGCAACCTCGCCCGATATCTGGTGGACGACGGCGTTCCAGTGGTCTATTTGTTCGATAACTGCCTGGAAGACGCGGGCCAACCCATCGAGACCTTGGGCAACGATCTGGGCACTTTCCTGAATACCATCAAGTACGACACCGGCGCGCAAGTGCCGCAGATCGATCTGGTGGGCTTCAGCATGGGCGGCCTGATCACCCGCGCCTATCTTGCCGGACTTCAGCCCAACCAGACTCTCGCTCCGCCCACCACCACCCTGGTGAACAAGCTGGTATTGATCGCGACGCCGAACTTCGGTTCCTTCGTCGTAGGCAACTACGCAACCATCTCCGCCATCACGGCCGGGACGCAGAGCGCCGAGATGGCGCCGGGCAGTGCCTTTCTGTGGAACCTGGCCAACTGGAACCAGCGAACCGACGATCTGCGCGGGGTGAGCGCCATCGCCATCATCGGCAACGCCGGCGTCTATACAGCCGGGATTTCGTCAAGTACCACGCTGAACAATGCCAGCGACGGGCTGGTATCCCTCACCAGTGCCTCCTTGGGATTTGCCGCCCAAACATCGGCGACGCGCATCGTGCCCTATTGCCACGTGGACCCGTCGGCGTTCACCAACAGCAGCCTCGGAACCTTCGCCTGCAATGCGGCCGGCATTGCGAACGTTAGCAGCACAGCCCATTACACCGGCCTCATCGTGCGCTCTTTTCTGGCCGGCACGACGGACTGGCAGTCGACAACGTGGTCCTCCACACCGGCCACCGACCCGTATTTGTCCAAGAACGGCGCCATGTTCTTCGGCATGGTGAACGCTAGCGGCAGTTTTGTGTCCGAC
>ODAK010005910.1_pt1 | contig 12372 bp, 13 predicted proteins | sample 1539591 | NCBI WGS metagenome assembly ODAK01 (sample SAMEA3539303, study PRJEB22396) | soil metagenome | biome: tundra; feature: field; material: soil | place: USA | collected 2010-05 | depth 0.15 m | reverse complement strand
TCGTTGAGCAGCATCTTCATGTGCTCCTGCCACTGCTCCCACGCCAGCTTGGAGACGTTGTCGTAGATGCGCTGCCCCAGAGGGCCGTCGAAAGGCGGCTCGTCGAGGCCCTCCATCTCACGTCCCATTTTTGCGCAATTCACCATCCGTGCCATGTAGAACCCTCCACCGCATTTCGCGGGACAAATACCAACCGACGATTCTACGGGAATTGCCGTGCGGAACGAAGCGGGGTGGTGCAAAGGAAGGGTGGGATAGGGTAGGCGAACAGTCGGGTTACTTATGAAATGGGGATCTATCGCTAACAACGTATCTGCCACAACATCCAGACAACAAGAACGATGATGATAACCATCGCTACCTGTCGTTCGCGATCTGGCCGTTCGTTCTCGAAATGTAATTCATCAGGTCGGAAATATTGCCGAACGCCGCTGTAAAGTTTCGGGAAGACCAGTGAGGCCAGAGTGAAGATCAGGATAACGATTAGAAGCGCGTTTGCGACGAAGTCGATGGCGCTATGCATGTCTTAAAGCACGTATTCTCGATTTATTGCGAACTGCTCCTGCACCGTTGTTGATAACAGCCCTTATCATACGCGACGCAGCTCCCGCCCAAGCTCACTTGGGTTTGCTTGAGCGGGGTGCCTGACAACCCGTAGGATCGATCACGCCAGCGCGTACAAATACTCCACAAACGATCCCGCCGCCCCATCCAGTCCCTGGACCTTGGGATTGGTGGAGTCGATCAGGTAGTACTCATTCGGAGCGTGCGCGCCCGTGCCATGCCCCAGCCCAAAATGTCCTGCTGGAAGATTGAGCGGCGCGGTGGTGAAGATGTATCCCGGCCACGATCCCGCTGATCTCGGCCACAATAGGGGATCCAATCCCAGCTTGCGGTAGGTCGCCATCTGCGCCTGGATCAGTTTCGTATCGGGTGAGCTCTGGTTGGGATCGTAGCCGCCGCTCATGTTGACCTCGATATCGCCAAAACCATGTTTGGCGAGATGTTCCTTGAGCAGCGCCAGCGTACCGGAGGCCGTCATGTCAGGCACCAGGCGCATGTCGATCTTCGCCACCGCGCGATGCGGTAGGACGGTCTTGCCGCCCGGGCCGGTGTAGCCTCCGACCAGACCCTCGATGTTGATGGTAGGCTGCGATTCCAGCGCGATCATGGCGTCGAGCCAGTTCTTGTCGCCCACCCAATGCTCGACACCAAGCTGCTTCTTCATGGTGTCTTCGCTGCGCCGGGCCGCCACCGCCTCGATCATCTTCATCTGTGCCGGAGTCAGCGGCTTTGCCTTGTCGAAAAATCCCGCCACCGCGGGCGTGTGACCGTCCGTGGTGATCAGCGTATTGAGCGCCTGCACCAGGTGCCAACTCGGGCTGTCGAGCGCCGCCTCCAGGCTGGAATGAACATCATGCTTCGGCCCGCGTCCCCACTTTTCCCCACTCGAAATCAGTTCGAGCTCGACCACGCCTTTGGCTCCCAGCGATACTTCCACCGTTCCGTCCACTCCCTGTCCAGCCTCGGGCATGAAAACACCAATGGACTTCTGCAGTGCCGCCATGACCTTGGGCTGGCGGACGATCTCCCCAAAGTGAGGCGAACCAATCTCTTCTTCGCCCTCACACACCAGTACCAGATTCACGGGCAACTTCTTGCCCGCCGCCTGGAACGCACGCAGCGCGCTGAGGAACGCCGTCTCAGGTCCCTTCTGGTTCACCGCTCCCCGACCGACGCAGGCCTTGCCCAGCCCTTCCTTATCGACAATCTTCCCTTCCAGCGGAGGCGACGACCACTCCGCGGGATCGAACTGTTTCACGTCGTACATGAAATACACGCCGACCGTCGTGGGCGCGCCGGCGTCCAGAGTTCCAAAAACTCCGGGCTTGCCGGAGGTGGGCACGATTTCGACATTGGCGAATCCCGCCTCGCGCGCCAGCTTCGCCATGTATTCAGGCCCCTGCGGGTAGTTGCGGTTCTCGGCCGCGATCGAAGGCAACGCGATCCATTCCTGCAATCGCTTGACGTTCTCGTCGTGCATCTTCGGGATTTGGCTCAGCACGGCCTGCATGTCGGGATTGTCCGCAGCGAAAGCCGGGATCGGTAACGCCACGAGCGCGGCTCCTGCGAGTGCGCCCTGAATAAACTCTCGGCGATTGAAAGGGGTGTTGCTCGATTCAGTCACGGCGTCTCCTCTTCATAAAATGTCGCTTCGCTGGTCCAGATGCTGACAATACTTTCGAGCAAGGAAAGAGCCAGATCTCGCGCCTACTCGCCCATCCACGCGCCGTAGGGCCGCAGCCGTTCGATGTTGTCGCAGATGATCTTCAGGGCTCCGGTGAGCGGTACAGCCAGGATCAGTCCCATGGCTCCCCACAGCCATCCCCAGAACAGCAGGGAAATCGTGACCGCCAGTGGATTTAGTTGCAGCCGCTTTCCCAGCACCATGGGATAGAGCACGTTCATGGCGAACAAATGCAGTCCGACTACGATGCCGCAGGTGAGGACGAACGTGCCCGTTGTTAGGTAGCCCAGGCCGACAATGACTGGCGGGATGATCGCGAGCACCACGCCCAAATATGGGACCAGACTCAGGAACCCGCTCAGCACGCCCAGAAAATAGAAATAGGGCAGGCCCATCAATCCAAACGCCGCCATGCTGGCAGCGCTCAGGAACAGCCCAATGATGAAATTCCCTACGATAAACGAGCGGATCATCGCCGCGATCAGCCCCAGCGTCACGTAGGCCGTGTTGCGGTTTTCCATGCGAAAGAGCATGACCGACGCCGCCCGCACGTGGTCCTGCCAACTCAACATGAAGTACACGAGGAACGGAATGAACGTGATCGCTAATACCGTTTGCGACACCGAACTAGCGTTTTCGCTAAAGAAATCGCGCCAACTGTTTCGTTGCCTCAGAGTCACGGAATTCTTTTCTTCGGGCTCGGACGGTAAAACCTCCGTCGTCTTCTCAAACTGCTCGGCCCGCAGCTTGATATCGTCCACGATGTGTTTGAGCCGGATCTTGTACTCCGGCACTTGCATCATGAACTCCACCGCGCGGGCATAGGAGAGGTAGGAAACCGTACCGATAGAGGCCAGCAGAAAAAATACGGCGATCAGCGAACCCAGCGCGCGCGGGACCCGGAAGTCTGAGAGTGCGTCAACCACCGGCGCTAGTACGAACCCCAGCAGGACCGCCGTCAGGATGACCACGAGAATCAGTTTGGCAACATAAAGCAAACTGAGCACCGCCGCGGTTGCCAGGATCACCAGCGCCGCCGCCTGCACGCGCTGCACGCGATGCTGCTCCAACTCCGCTCGGGACGGTGCTTCCGGAGTTGCCGGACGGATCGCTCGCGCACCAGTCTGCTCGGGACCGGGAAACACCTCGGACCCTCCGGGTACGTTGAGGTCGTCAATCAGTGGGTCAGCCATCTCGCCTATCCTACTCGCGCGACTTACGAAATTCGAATTAGGATACCCTTGCTGGAATCAATATGGAAAATACTTCTCCGTCAGCGGAGGAAAAAACCCGGCATGCGCGCATCATGGCCATTGATTTTGGGTCACGCCGCATCGGGCTCGCCGTCACCGACGAACTCGGCCTGACCGCCCAGGGCCTTCCCACCCTGCATCGCACCAACAAGCAGAATGACTTCAACCATCTGCGCCATACCCTCAAGCAATACGCCGTTGGCGAGATCGTGATGGGCCTTCCCCTACGCATGAGCGGCGAGCATGGCATTCAGTCGGACAAAGTCGAGGCTTTCGCCGCAGAACTGCGGAAGCGGTTCAAACTGCCCGTTCACCTGTTCGACGAGCGCCTCACCTCCGTGGAAGCCAATCGAGTCCTGGGCGAGACCGACATGAGCGGACGCCGCAAGACCGAGGTCGTCGATCAACTGGCCGCAGTGCTCATTCTGCAGGCTTTCATGGAGTTTCGTAGCTCGCACCGGGATTGAGCACCGCAGCTCGCCGCTCATCGACTAAACTTCAGACATCGGAGAGCGTGGAATCGATTCGTGCGAACCCTTCTCACACTTATCGCGTTGGCCCTGTTGGCACTTGCCCTGTGGTTCGCTTGGGCGGCATGGCTGCCGGTCAACCCGGGCGAAACCAAATTCGTCGTGCTGCGTCCCGGCTGGAGCACCCGTCACATAGCCCAGACGCTGCAGCGCGAAGGCATCATCCGCAGCGCTCCTGCGTTTCTGATGGTGCATTACGCAAAAGGTCAGGGGAGCCTCAAGGCCGGCGAATACAAGTTTGAGGCCCCTGCCAATGCCCTGGAGGTGCGCGACCGCGTATTGCGCGGCGACGTTTTCGCCCGCGCTGTCGTGGTGCCCGAGGGCTACAACATTTATGACATCGCCGCCGTGGTCGAGCAGGCCGGCCTGGGCACCGCCGCCGACTTCGTCGCCGCTGCGAAGGACGATTTGCAACTCGTTCGCGATATCGATCCCCAGGCAAAATCGCTCGAAGGCTACCTTTTTCCCGACACCTATCAGTTCACCCGCATTGACACCGCGCACGAGATCGTCGCCGCCATGGTGCACCGCTTCCGCCAGACCGCGCAGAAGATTGGATTGCTGGGCAGGCCCGACATCCACCGCATCGTTACCATGGCCTCCATCGTGGAGAAGGAGACCGCGGTCCCCGACGAGCGTCCCCTGGTGGCCAGCGTGTACTTCAACCGGCTGGACAAGAACATGGCGTTGGGGGCCGATCCGACCGTCATTTACGCGGCATTGCTGGCCGGAAGGTATCGCGGCACGATCTATCAGTCTGACTTGCAGTTCGCCTCGCCGTACAACACCTACAAGTTCCCCGGATTGCCGCCGGGACCAATTGCCAATCCCGGGGCAGCGTCGCTGCAGGCCTCCATGCACCCGGCGGAAAGCGAATTCCTGTACTTCGTGAGCGACAATAACGGCCACCACCGGTTTTCCAGCAGTCTGGAAGAGCACTCCCGGAACGTAGCCGCATATCGCAAGGCGGTAGTGGCACCACGATGATCCGGTTCCGTGCCGGGTAGGGATTTGCGCGCTTCCCAGTCAGCACGAGCCCGCCAGTCCGGGATATACTACTTAGTTTGGATCAGTATTTGGCCCTTCCTCTATGAAGTTTCCCCGATTGTTCATCCCAGCCGTGCTGGCGCTGTTATTGAGCGCGACGGGGTGTCTGTTCCATACCCGCACGGTTGAGGTGCGCCTCAGCAACGCCAAGCTGCAGACCGCCACCCAACAGGAGCTGGTCGATCGTCTCAACCACGAAGCCGCGCGCATCCAGACCCTCAACGCCACGGTGGACATCGACACCGAAGTGGGCGGTGAAAAAAGAGGGAAGGTCACCGACTTTAAGGAGATCCGCGGCTACGTTCTCGTCCGCAAGCCCAACATGATGCGCATGATCGGGCTTTACCCCATCGTGCGCAATAAGGCGTTCGACATGGTGAGCGACGGCCACGAATTCAAGTTGTCCATTCCTGCCAACAACAAGTTCTATGTCGGGCATAATCAGGCCACCCAAGACTCCTCGAATCCCTTGGACACCCTCCGCCCCCAGGCTATCTACGATGCCCTCCTGTTGCAGGAAGTCGACCCCAACAACGAAATCGCCGTGCTGGAAAGCAGCAACGAGATGCTGTACGACCCTCAAAGCAAGAAGATGGTCCAGCAGCCGAACTATGTATTGGATGTGATCCGGAAGACGGACAAGGGGTGGATTCTGACGCGCAAGGTCGTGTTCGATCGCACCAACTTGAGTCCCCACCGGCAGATCACCTTCGATGATTCCGGTGATCGCGTTACGGAAGCCACCTACCAGAAGATTAAGGACTACGACGGCATCCCGTTTCCCAGTCTGATTGAAATCAAGCGGCCGCAGGAAGAGTACGACATCCGGTTGAACATGGTGAAGCTGACGCTGAACCAGCCCATCACCGAGGACCAATTCGCCCTGCAACAACCTGTGGGCTCGGAGTTGGTGAATCTCGATGAGCGCAACAAAAGCGCCGCCGCGATGCCCGGCGCCCCGGCAGCAACGTCTGCAGCCCAGAGCTCACCAGCCGCCTCCAGCTCCGCATCCCCCCACTAGAAGACTCCGCAGCCCAACCCGTATCAGCAAGAAAGGCTCCCACCCGCCGAGCGGGCTGGAGCCTTCGTGTCTTCTACGACGCTAGCGTTTACGAACTAACGCTTCGACTGGCCGCGCACCATCTTCTTGACCTTGCGCTTGGCCGATCCCCGCGCATAGGTGCGGGGCGCTTTCGGGGCCGCCTTCTTGCGGGCTACGCGCTTTACTTTCTTGCGCTCTATCTTGTCGGTGATGCTCTTGGTGTTTGCCATGAATACTGCGTTCCTTTGTGATCTTGGATTCGAAGGAGTGCGCTTCTTAACGCTCGGCAGACCCGATCGTCCGGCCTGCAATCCTTCGCCTGAATGCCCAGTGAGCTACGCCTTTTCCAGTTGGGCGTACTTCTCCACCAGCTTTTTCAAGCCGAACTTTGTAAATTGTACCGTAATCTTCGCGTTTTCCCCATCCCCCTCGCGTAGGTACACCATTCCCTCGCCGTATTTTGGGTGACGCACCCGCTGTCCGGGACGGAATCCGCCACGGCCCGTCGCCTCCGACGGCTCCATCTTGGGTAGGGTAAACTTCTTCCCCCGCGACGCGAAAAAGTCCGCGATGTTGCCGATCGAGTTGTACGAGGTCCCCCGATACGAACTTTGCGGTTTCGTCTTGGGTTGCCCGTATTGTGGACGCTGGTCTTCGTCTTCATACGAGTAATGCGTCGAAGTTCCCTCGTCATGGGCAACTACAGAAGGTGCGCGGCGCGGCGTTCCCAGGTCCTGCAGCAACTCTGGCGGCATCTCTTCCAGGAAGCGCGACGGGATACTCGCCTCCGGCATGTCGGTCCCGTAGCGGCGGCGATAGCGGGCGTTGGTCAGGACCAGCGTGTCCATCGCCCGCGTCATGCCCACGTAGCAGAGGCGACGCTCTTCCTCGATGTCGTCGGGCGCGAGTAGCGTGCGCGAATGTGGGAACAGACCTTCTTCCAGTCCCACCAGAAACACCAGCGGAAACTCCAGTCCCTTGGCCGCGTGCAGCGTCATCAACGTGATGCGCGAGTTCTCGTCGTAATCGTCGGCATCGCTCACCAGCGCAGCGTGGTCGAGAAACTCATTCAGCGTTTCGCCCCGGTCGCGCGAGTCCATGGCTGCGTTGACCAACTCGCGCAAGTTCTCCACCCGGGCCAGCGCGTCGGGAGTGTCTTCCTCCTCGAGTTGCTTGATGTATCCCGTGCGGTCGATCAGGAACTTCAGCAATTCAGCCGTAGAAGCTCCATCGCCGGGAGCGCGAAATCCCTCGACCGCATCGGCGATGACGTCCTCGGGATCGTCTCCGGATCGGACTTGCGAAGAAAACGATTCCGCGCTGAATTCCGTTGCCTCCTCATCGCCGAACATCTCGGCTGAAAAGTCCATGGCGTGCTGCAGGTCTTCTTCGTCGGCCGGTTGTTCGGAGACCGGCTCGGCTTCCTGCGTCGGAGTAGCCGTCTCCTCCATGCGCTCTACGAACGATCCCAGATACATTGCGCGGGCATCGTCGATTAACTGCTTGAAGCCCTTCAACGCCGCCAGAGCACGTGGTGGCAGCAACTCGCGGCTGATCGCCTGTCCAATTGCGCCCCACAGCGACAGGCCGGTTTCCAGCGCAACCCGTTCCAGCGTCTCAGTGGTGTTCTTCCCGATCCCGCGCGTGGGAGTGTTGATGACCCGCTGCATGGCAATCGAGTCGTCGGGATTCTGGATCGCCTTGAGATACGAGATCAGGTCCTTGATCTCAGCGCGTTCGTAAAAACTGAAGCCTCCCACAACGTGGTACTTCAACTGGTAGCGCCGCATCGCTTCTTCCAGCAGGCGCGACTGCGAATTGGTGCGATACAGGATTGCCGCGCGCGGAGCTTCTCCATTCTCGGCTGCACCCTGCCGCAAATACTTCGCGATGTAGTCGGCGGCGAACAGCGCCTCGTTCTCTCCATCGGGAGCTTCGTAGTAGCCAACCTTCGCCCCGCCCAACCGCTCGGTCCAAAGGTTCTTGCCCTTGCGCTTGACGTTCCGCGACACCACCGCCGAAGCCGCCTGCAAAATGGTCTGCGTCGATCGGTAGTTCTGTTCCAGGCGGACGATGCGCGCATCGGGGAAATCCTTCTCGAACTCCAGGATGTTGCGGATGTCCGCGCCCCGCCACGAGTAGATGCTCTGGTCCTCGTCGCCCACGGCGCACACGTTGTGTTCTTCGCCCGCCAGCATCCGCATCAACTCGTATTGCGGACGATTAGTGTCCTGGTATTCGTCCACCAGGATGTGCCGGTAGCGCCGGTTATAGCGCTCGCGCGTTTCGCCCGAGGCTTTCAGCACACGCACGGCGTAGAGCAGCAGGTCATCGAAGTCGAGCGCGTTGGATTTCGCCAGTTCCTGCTTATAGACCTCGTAGATGTGGGCGATGCGCTCCGTCTTGGGGTCCCCGGATTCGAGGTAAACCTCCTGCGGATCGCGCATGTGGTTCTTGGCCCACGAAATCTGCGAGAGCACGCTGCGCGGCGTCAGTTGCTTGTGATCGATCCCCAGGCGCTTCATCGCGGTTTTGACCACGCTCTGCTGATCGGTCTCGTCGTAGATGACAAAATCTTTGCGGTATCCCTTGCCGCCGATCTGCAGGGTCTCGATATCGCGCCGCAGCAGTCGCACACAGAACGAGTGAAAAGTCGCAATCAGCGGCTTGGCCAACGTGCGGCCCCCCACCAGCGACTCGACGCGACTGGCCATCTCGCTTGCTGCTTTATTGGTAAAGGTGACGGCGAGAATCGAATCCGGCGCAACTCCAACGTGGTCGATGAGGTGCGCGATGCGATAAGTTATGACGCGCGTTTTGCCGCTGCCCGCGCCAGCCAGTATCAATACCGGACCGCTGGCGGTTTCGACGGCCTCACGCTGCTGCGGATTTAATTTCGAGAGATACGACAAATCTTGTTCCTGAAATTCTGGGTGCGCTAATTCGCCGCCAATTCTAGAAATTGTCATCCGGAGCGGAGTCGAAGGACCCCTTTAGCTGACATGAGTACGGCACAATCAGTTCGGCTTGCTGCCCTTCGCGACCGCGTCCATCAACCGCTGCGCTTTGCACTCCTGGCAGGGACAGTTCTCGCGCAGGAATTGCCACGAGTAGATGCCGTGCTGATGGCCGTCGTTCCAGGTAAACCGGATCCCGTACTTGCCCACCGGCTCAACTTCAGTGGGACGCGCCAGCGCCTTAAACATCGGCAGCACGCCCGCGACTGGTTTCAGCGGATCGCCGGGCTGGCGGCCATCCTTGTCGCGCTCTTCCTGACACAGAGCGCATGGGCAGGCATCGCGCAGAAACACAAAGGTGTATGCGCTGCGATGGCCGTCCTTCCACTCGATGTCCATCCCCGTGCCGGCGGACTTGTTGACCTTAACCGACTTGGGATCTGCTACCAGTTCCATAATTGCATTCTTCTTCGCGCACATTCCTGCGACAAGCTACCCTCCAGTATCGCAGATAACCATGGCGGGATGCCGCGCGTGCGCCGGTCCTTCTGCTTGCCAATAAAAAGGTCCGGACTCGCGTCCAGACCTTTCTATTCACTTTTGTAAATTGGCGCCCAGCGATGCTTTCGTCACGCTAGCTCAGGCGCAGAGCCGGAACGTCCTACCTGTCATCGCCGTGTCCCTGGCGCTTGTAGCTGTGCCATTTGCCTTTGCGGTCGTACCAACCTCCGGGGTCGGCCTGCGAGCGGCCGTATTGGTCATGCCAGCCACCTTGGCCGTAACCCGGCGCGTTCCCGTAGTAACTGTTGCCGCGCGCGTAATACTGGTTCCGATAGCGATCGTCATCGCGACCTCGCCAATAACAGTTGCGATCGTCCCGGTCGCGATCGCCATCGCAGCGGCGATGATTGTTCCAATCCACTTCTCGCAGCAACCCTGCGCTCTGGTTTGGATGGTAAATCGCGTAATCAATCCGCGCGTTCCCGCGATCGTTGATTTGGGCCATGTTCTGCGCCGCTGCCGGGACGCTCAACATCGCGGCGCCCATCGCCATCAGCAATACGAAATCCAGTTTCCTTTTCATCGTGCCCTCCCGATCCATCTGTCTCACCCTCGACGATCAGTGGCGCCACCACACCGTGTACATCCATGCAAACCCTCCGATTAACGCATAGTTGAGTTCGACGCCCGGATTTCAGCATTCTTAACAATTCCTCGGGAATACCCATCACCTGATCGACCTGTATCTGAAGCCAAGCGTAAGAAGCCTCCGCTGGGCTCCAGTCAGGACGACAGCCGCGCGAAGGCAAATCACAAACTGCTAAGCTAGGAATTCGCAGATCACAACGGAGACCGCATCATGCCAGACTTACGTCGAGGCCTCATCATCGTCAATACCGGACCTGGCAAGGGCAAAACCACGGCAGCCATGGGGACAGGCCTGCGCGCCGTCGGCAACGGGATGAAAGTGCTGATGCTGCAGTTCCTCAAAGGCTCCTGGCATTACGGTGAACTCGATGCCGTGAAGGCCTTTGGCGACAACTTCATCATGAAGCAGATGGGCCGCGGCTTCGTGAAGGTTGGCGGAGCCGAGACCGATCCCGAAGACGTGCGCATGGTGGAAGAAGCCTGGGCCGAAGCTGAGCAGGCCATCCTCTCCGGCGCGTGGGACCTGGTGATCCTCGACGAAATTAACTACGCCATCAGCTACAAGATGCTCGATCCTGAGAAAGTCGTTGCCGCCCTGAAAAAGAAGCCGGAAATGGTGCATGTCATCCTCACCGGACGCAACGCCCATCCCAGCATCATCGAAATCGCCGACACCGTCACCGAGATGAAGGAAGTCAAGCACGCCTACACCAAGGGCATCGAGGCGCAGCGCGGCATCGAATACTAAGCACATCATGAAAACAGGCGACAGAGTCAGACTGATTAGAGTTCCCGACGCCGTGCGGGACGACCCGAATTTCCCGGCGCGCACCGTGTTCATGCTGTGCATCGGCAGAGTGTTTCCGGTCGTGGGCTTCCAGCATGTGGATGGTTTGCCTGCTGACTTGATCGAGCTAGAGGTAGGGGAAGTGGTCGGAAAGGCTGCCTATGAGGAAACGATTTGGGTCGAGCCCGATTGTGTCGAAGCCGTCGAGATTTCAGGCTGACACCCCAAGCGCCCGCTTTTGAATTCTGTCTCTAAGACAACTCTCACCCCTGTCGGCTACACTGAGGAACGACTATGGCATGGTTTAAGCGGGAACAGGCAGACATCGACGCCTCGGGCGAGAAGCGCGTCAAGACCGAGGGACTCTGGGTCAAGTGCGACCAGTGCCGCCAGATCATCTGGAAGAAGGAACTCGACCAGAACTTCAATGTCTGTCCCAAGTGCGACCGGCACTTCCGCATCGACGCTCGCACCCGCCTCGCCTTCCTGCTTGACGACGCCAAGTACGAAACCGAAGACGGCAACCTCGTCTCGAACGACCCGCTGAAGTTTACCGACCTGAAGTCCTACGCCGATCGCCTCAAGCGCGCCAAGACCGACACCGGACTGAACGACGCCATCATCAACGCCCGCGGCAAACTGAACGGCAAGCCCGTCATCGTCAGCGCGATGGAGTATGCATTCATCGGCGGATCGATGGGCTCGGTGGTTGGCGAGACCCTTACCCGCGCGATTGAGCGGGCCACGGCCGAAAAAATTCCACTGATCATCGTCTCGGCTTCCGGCGGAGCGCGCATGATGGAAGGCGTAGTCAGCCTGATGCAACTGGCGAAAATTTCCGCCGCGCTGGCCCGCATGGACGACGCCAAAGTCCCCTACATCTCCGTCCTCACCGACCCGACGACCGGCGGCACAACCGCGTCCTTCGCCATGCTCGGAGACCTCAACATCGCCGAACCGGGCGCGCTGATTGGTTTCGCCGGGCCACGCGTGATTGAGCAGACCATTCGGCAGAAGTTGCCGGAAGGCTTCCAGCGCAGTGAATTCCTGCTGCAACATGGAATGCTTGACGCCGTGGTGCATCGCCGCGAGCTCAAGAACTACATCTCCCGCGCCCTCGACTTCATGCAGACCCCCAAGCCCTCTTAGCACGTTGCCTCAATCGCTCATCACTGAATTGTTGGGGTAGTGCGGCGCTTTACCGCCGCGTTACGGTTGTTTTTTTGATTGGAGCCGGCTTCAGGCGGCGGCACCACTTGTGCCCTACGTCACCGCCGCATTTTCACCGATGTTTTACACTCGCTGCGGGAGTGAGCCATGAAAGCTGTTGTCGTCACCCGTCTGGGTGGTCCTGAAGTT
>ODAK010005909.1_pt1 | contig 12373 bp, 10 predicted proteins | sample 1539591 | NCBI WGS metagenome assembly ODAK01 (sample SAMEA3539303, study PRJEB22396) | soil metagenome | biome: tundra; feature: field; material: soil | place: USA | collected 2010-05 | depth 0.15 m | reverse complement strand
TAACTGGCGCGACGCCCCAGGCCACCTGGGGTGCTCACGGGGGCCGTGGGGCCTCCAGGTTGTGACAAATGTCGCCCACAGACGCCGTCTGGACGGGATGGACTGGAGTGCGTCTCCAGCGACATTTTTCGAGAGTGGGCCCGGATGCGTCGCCAGCCGAACACCGGCGTGCGGCCAGCACTGGACCGAGTTCTTGACAGATTCCGCCACCAGCCGCGCTATGGTCGGTGGCGGCCGCATTGGCGTCCGAATTCGTTGGGATCAGGCCGGCCTCACGCACGAACCGCCCCTGCTGTGGTCGTCGATCGCCTCCAAGTTGGGGTCGCTCTGACCGTAGCGCGGCTGGTGGCGGAATCTGTCAGCAGCGGCCCGTCGGGAGCGCGGGTCCCTGTCGGAATTAGCCCGCCCGGGCTCCTGGCGAGCGCGCGCTCCTGCCTGCACGGCCGCTCACGTCCGACACGCGCCTCAGCCCGGGCGCCTGAGCCACGACGGGACAACGGCGCCGACCCGCAAGAGCGCTGCCCGGGCGCCGACCGCACAAGCGCTGCCCGGGCGCCTGAGCCGCGGCGGTTCGCGGCGGGACAACGGCGCAGTGGCGCTGCCCGGGCGCCGACCGCACAAGCGCTGCCCGCGCGGCGGCCCCCACTGTGCGTTTGGGCCGGATGATCGATCATCTGGAGCATGCATTCACTCGCACACCTTGAGGCGGCCGACGCGATCATCCGGGCCGGCGTGCGGCTCGGGGCCCGCGGCCTGATCGTTGCCGCCGAGGGCAACCTCTCGATCCGGATCGGGGACCAGCTCCTCGTCACACCGTCGGGCCGGCGCAAGGACGAACTGTCCGTGGCGGATCTCCTGCTCGTGCCGATCGACCCCGGCGATGCCGCCGCGGCCGGCGACCCGAACGCCCCGCGCCCGAGCTCCGACATCGCGGTCCATCGAGCGATCTACCGGGCCCGACCCGACGTCCTGGCCGTTGCCCACGCGCACCTCGCGGCATCCCTCGGCCTGACCCTCGCCGGAGAACGACCCGATCCCGAGGACCTGCCCGAGACGCGCCTGCTCCTGCCCCGGCTGCCGTTCGTGCCGCTCCTGCCGATGGGCGGTCCGGAGATCACCGCGGCGGTGGTTGCCGCCCTCGTCGAACCACCCGAGCCACTCGCGACGGCTGTCCTCCAGGAACGCCACGGCGCCGTAACGGTGGGCGCGACGATCGAGGCCGCGGTCAATCGTCTCGAGCTCGTCGACCTGCTCTGCCGGGTGCGCCGCGATGCCTTGCTGATCGGGGCTAGTCGCCGGGCTCGCTGAATCGGCGAGTCGCGCCCATCTGGGGCCAGACCCGGGCCTGCGTCACGGCCAACGCCTGGCGGACATGGTTGCGATCGTGGTGGACCCACTCCCCGAGGAGCTCATCGATCCGCAGCGGGCCGATTGCCGGATGGATCCCGACGCGGCCGAGATCGGCCGGGGACAGGGCCCGGACGAGGGCGATCCCCTCGCTCCGCCGGGCGGCGAACGCCTCGACGAGCTCGATCGGATCGGCCTCGTTGTCGCGCCGCCCGATCGCCACGGCGGCTGGGTCCCACCCGCTCAGCGGCACCCCGTCCGTCTCGAGGATCAGCCGGATCCGGCCGGCAAAGGAGCGCTCCTCGCACTCGAGCAGATGGCCGACGCACTCGTTGACCGACCACTCCCCCACGGCCGGTTGCCAGCACGCCTCGCTGCCCAGGCCGCGCACCTCCGCGCGCAGGGTGGCGACCGTCGCGGCCAGCAGCGGCGCGACCCGATCGGGCTGGAGCGCCTTCATGATGCCGGCGCCGGCTGCGCGGCGGCGGGCGCAACGGCGGCCTCCGCAATGGGGATCAGCGCGGTAGCGGGGGTCAGCGCGGCGGCGGCGGCGGGGGTCAGCGCGGCGGCAGCCGGCACGACCGCTGCGATCGGCAGTGTTGCCAGCCCGGGTCGAGCCGGGAACGGGGGCAGCTCCCGGCCACCTTCGGCCAGCCAGCAGGCGGCCTGCTGGCCGCCGCCCATGTCGAACAGGGGCGGCTCATCCACCTTGCACCGCTCGAACGCCAGCGGGCAGCGCGGATGGACGCGGCAGCCGCTGGGAATGTAGGCCGCGTCGGGCGTCTCGCCTTGCAGGATGAAACGGTTCGCGCGGGTCGCAGCATCGGCGGGCTCGGGGGTCGGCGAAACGCTCACCAGGGCCTTCGTATACGGGTTGCGCGGCGAGCGGATCACGGCTTCGGCCGGGCCGATCTCCATGATCTTGCCGAGGTACATCACGGCGATCCGGTCGGCGATCACCCAGGCCAGCGACAGGTCGTGGGTGATGAACAGGTAGGTCAGCCCGTAGTCGCGGCGGAGATCCAGCATCAGGCGCAGGAGCTCGGTCCGGATCGATACGTCAAGCATCGAGACGGGCTCATCGGCTACGACCAGCTCGGGGTTCATCACGAGTGCCCCCGCGATGACGACCCGCTGGCGCTGGCCACCGGACAGCTCGTGCGGGTAGCGGAAGGCGAACTCGCTGGCAGGCCGCAGCCCGGCGCTCTCGAGGGCGGCCGCGACCCGGGTCTCCTTCTCGGCAGCCGACTTGACCAGGTGGTTGACCTCGAGCGGCTCGGCCACGAAATCGTGGATCGTCTGCTTCGGGTTGAGCGTCTCGTATGGGTCCTGGAAGATGATCTGGACCCGCCGGCGGTACTCGCGGAGCTTCGACACGCCCCACCGGTCGCTGACGTCCTGGCCATCGAAGATGACCTGGCCGCCGGTCTGCCGGGTGAGCTTGACGATCACCCGGCCGGTCGTCGTCTTGCCCGAGCCCGACTCCCCCACCAGGGCCAGGACCTCGCCCTTGGCGATCGTCAGGTCGATCCCGTCCACGGCCCGGACGTAGCCGCGCGGCCGGCGCAGGAGCGCGTCGAGGATCCCGCCCCGAATCGGGAAATGGACCTGCAGGCCGGTCAGCCGCAGGAGCTCGCTCACTGGATCTCGTCCATCGAGTGGTCATCGGTCAGCCCGTGACCGGGGCTGAGGACGTGGGCTGGGGCCGGCAGCGCCGCTTCCTCGAGCTGATCGATGACCTCGTCGCGGTCGCCGAAGACCCCGGCACCGAACCCGCCGGCGCCGTCCTGGCCGGCCCCGCCGAGCGCGTCCTTCGTGGGTCGGGTGATCGGCACCCCGGTGCTGCCCCGCGGGTAGAGGTGGCAGGCAACCCGGACGCCGTCATCGAACGTCACCTCGGGCGGCACGTCGACCAGGCAGACCGGCATGGCGAACGGGCAGCGCGGGTGGAAACGGCAGCCCGGCGGCGGGTCGCGCAGGTCGGGCGGCGAGCCCGGGATCACATCGAGCGTGCGCCGATCGGCATGGATGTTGGGGAATGCTCCGATCAGCTTCTGGGTGTACGGATGGCGCGGCGTCCGGAAGACGATGCTGACGGCACCCTCTTCGGCCACCTTGCCCGCGTACATGATCATCACCCGGTCGCACGTCTCGGCGATCACCGACAGGTCATGGGTGATCAGGATGAGCGACAGGCCGAGCTCCCGGCGGAGGCGTTCGAGGAGCTCCAGGATCTGGGCCTGGACCATCACGTCGAGGGCGGTCGTCGGCTCGTCGCCGATCACCACGGCCGGGTCGCAGGCGAGGGCCATCGCGATCATCGCCCGCTGGCGCATCCCACCCGACAGCTCGTGCGGGTACGCTCGGCCGCGTTTGGCCGGAATGCCCACCAGCTCGAGCAGCTCACCGGCCCGCTTCAGCGCGTCGGCCTTGGTGGCCTTGAGCCGGAGCTCGACCGGCTCGGCGATCTGCTCGTTGACGCGGCGAACCGGGTTGAGGGCGTTCATGGCGCCCTGGAAGATGATCGAGATCTCCCGCCAGCGATATCGCCGCAGGGCGTCCTCGGACTTCTTGGCGAGGTCGATCCCGAACAGCTTGACGCTGCTGTCCTTGCCGATCCGGCCGTTGGCCGGCAGGAGGCGGATGAGTGACAGCGCGGTGGTCGTCTTGCCGCAGCCGGACTCGCCGGCGATCCCCAGCGCCTCGCCGTCGTTGAGCCGGAAGCTGACGTCGTCGACCGCCTTGATCGAGCCGCCGGCCATCTTGAAGCGGGTGGTCAGGTGCTCCACGACGAGCAGGGGGGCATCCGGATCCGCCTGCCTGGGCAGCGGCCACTGGCGCCGGCCTCGGATGATCGTCTGGGCATCGAGGGCCGCGGATCGAGCCGCCGTTGCCGCGGCCTCCTCCTCCGTCTCGCTCGAAGCTGGCCCGCCCGAGGGCAGGCGGGGCTCGATCATCGGCGAACCCTCAGGCGCGGGTTGAGGACGTCGTCGAGGGCCGAGCCGACCAGGGTGAAGGAGAGGACGACGAGGACGATGCAGACCGATGGTGGCACCACGTACCACCAGGCGCCCAGGCCCATCGCGCCGGCCGATTCAGCACCATTGAGGACCTGGCCCCATGACGGCGCGAACGGATCGCCCAGGCCGATGAACGACAGGGTCGTCTCGGTCAGGATCGAGCCACCGAAGACGAGGACGGTATTGGCCACGATCAGGTTCATCACGTTGGGCAGGATGTGCCGCCACATGATGTGGCCGGCGCCCGAGCCGATGACGCGGGCCCGACCGACGAACGCGAGCTCCTTCACCGACAGGGTCTGCGAGCGGATGATCCGGGCCGTGGAGGCCCAACTCGTCACCCCGATGACGACGACGATCACCAGCAGGGTGACCCGAATCCCGAAGATTGACGAGTCGGCACCGATCAGGTCGAGGATGATCGGGGCCAGGATCAGGGCGAGAACGAAGGTCGGCAGGACGAGGAAGAAGTCGGTGATCCGCATGAGGAACACGTCGACCCGGCCGCCGACGTACCCGGACACGATCCCGACAAGGGCGCCCAGAAGGATCGTGATCAGGGTTGCCAGGAGCCCGATCACCATTGAGATCCGGGTCCCGTGGATCGTCAGGTTGAGGATATCCCGGCCGAGCTCGTCCGTGCCCAGCAGGTTGGCCGCACTGGGCGGGGCCAGCGACGGTCCGGTCGCCGTGGTGGCGGTCTGCAGGTCGCCCACGAACAGGTTCGGCGCAATCGCCAGGATGACGAAGACGAGCAGAACGAGCACGCCCACAACGCCGTCAGGTCGGTTCGCGAAGCGCCGGGCGAACGACCGGATCGCTTTCAGTCGGAGGCGCAGTCGCTCGTTCCGGATCTTCGACTCCGGGATCGCGCCGGCGGTCATGAGCGCACCCGCGGGTCGAGCCGGCCGTAGATCAGGTCGGCGACCAGGTTGGCCACCACGACCGAGATGCTCAGGAGCAGGAAGATCCCCTGGAGGACCGGGTAGTCGCGCGCCTCGAGGGCACTAACCGTGAGCGTCCCGAGACCGGGCCAGTTGAAGACGACCTCGACCGTGATCGCGCCGCCGATCACGTAGCCCAGGTTGATCGCGATCAGGGTCACCGCCGGCAGGAGTGCGTTGGGCAGGGCATGCGAACGCAGGATCCGGCCCGAGGTGAGGCCCTTGCCGCGGGCCGTCGTGACGTAATCCTCGCCAAGCGTCTCGATCACCGACGAGCGCATCAGGATCGAATATTGGCCGATCAACCCGATCGCGACCGTGGTCACGGGCAGGGCCAAGTGGCCCAGGAAGTCCGGCAGCTGGCTGACCAGGCTCTCGTCGCCGCCGCCGATCGTCAACATCCCGCTGGTCGGGAACCAGTGCAGGCCGATGGCGAACACGCCCAGGATCAGGATGCCGATGACGAAGTAGGGCATCGAGTACAGGACCAGCGAGATCCCGTTGCCGATGTAGTCGATCGGGCCGCCGCGTTTCCAGCCCGAATAGGCGCCCAGGGCGAGTCCGAAGATGATCGCCAGGACCTCGCCCAGGCCAAACAGGATGACCGTCGGCCAGAGCCGGCTGAGGAGGACGTCGGTCACCTGCTCGCCGTGGAACTTGAACGAGTAGCCCAGGTCGCCGGTGGCGGTTGACTTGAGGTAGTCGACGAGCTGGATCGGCAACGGATCGTCGAGGCCCCAGCGCGCTCGGGCCGCCGCGACCGCCGCAGCCGAGACATTCGGGTTGCGCAGCAGGATCCGGTCGGGTGACCCGGGCATCATCCGGAACAACACGAAGTTGAGGATCACGATCAACAGGATCGTGAAGGCGGCACCGACGACCTTCCGGACGAGGTAGCGGCTGCCCATTGCGTCAGGCCGGCTGGTTCACGCGGGCGGGGGGCTCCTTCGAGCTGTCGGTCACTCGTCGTCCTCTTCGGTCGCCTTCCGCCGGCGCTGGGTCATCAGCAGGATGACCACGAGCAGGGCGGCGATCGCGACGATTCCGATGATCAGGGGCAGCGGGCTGCCGCTGCTCGTGTCGGCCGGGACCGGCGCCGGCGCAACGCTGGCGGCCGGACCGCTCGAGCCCGCGGTCGGTTCCGCATTGACCGTGGCCGTCGGTGCGGGCGTCGCCTTCGTGGCGTCGGTCAGGACCGTGTAGTTGATCGAGCCGTCGACGAAGAAGGGCGAGCCACCCTGGGCCGGCTGGGTCTGCCAGCCGCCGAACTTGTCGGTGTGGTAGGCGTCCAGGTTGTTGTCGTAGTACAGGATGTGGTACGGCGCCTGGTCGTAGAAGAGCTGCTGCATCTGGGCCATGTAGGTCTTCCGCTCGGCGTCCGTCGCAGCCTGGTTCTGCTGGTCGTAGAGCTGGTCGTAGTGGGCATTCGACCACTGGCTGTCGCTGGTGTTGCCGATGGTGGATGTCGTCAGGATCACGAGCAGGGCATTCGGATCCGGGTCACCCTGCCAGGCCCAGATCACCATGTCGTAGTTGAGCTGGCCCTTGAGCGGTTTCGAGCCGTCGAGGTACTCGTCCGTGGCCAGGGTGTCCGCGTCGAGCCCCTGCGAGCTGACCTTGATCCCGATCTGGCTGTACCAGTCCTGGATGAACTGGGCATCCTTGGCGTAGCTCGGGTCGGTGCTCGGGAAGTACAGCCGCAGGTTGAGCGGCTTGCCCTGCTTGTCGACCCGGGTGCCGTCGCTGCCGCGCGGATAGCCGGCAGCGTCGAGCTTCTGATTGGCGGTATCGATGCTGAACTGGCGGACGTCGTTCGGCTCGACGTGCCAGTTCCGCTCCCAGGCCGGAACCTGGGTCGTGCCCACCGAGCCGTAGCCGAGGAGGACCTTGTCGATCAGGGTCTGCTTGTCGATCGCGTAGCCGACGGCATCGCGGAAGGCCGGGTCCTGGAGCGCCGTGGTCGATGCGCCGCCGCTCGGGATCGGCTTGTTATACGTGTTGAAGTTGAGCTGCGTGAACCCGTTGCCCTCGGTGGCAAGGGTGACCGTGTTCGGGGCGGTCTTGAGCTGGTTGAGCTGCTCGGCGCTGGGGCTGTGGATGTAGTCGAGTTCGTTGTTCTTGAAGGCCGCAACCATCGTGTCGGGCGCGTTCGGGAAGAACTGGATCACGACCTGGTCCGCGGCACCCTGCTTGCCCCAGTAGTAGGGATTCCGGACGAGGCGGACGTACTGGCCGCTCTTCCACTCGACGGCCTGGTAAGGACCGGTGCCCACGATCGGCGGGTTGTTCTTGAAGTCGCCGACGTTGGCCGGCGTGACGGTCTTCCAGATGTGCTGCGGCAGGATCGGGATGTAGGACGAGACCAGTTTGCTGGTCGGCCGCGAGGTCTTGATCACCACGGTCGACGGATCTGGCGCGGTGACGCTGCTGACGAACGAATCCCTGAGGTACGGATCCAGGTAGCCCAACCCCACGCTGCCGCCGCCCTTCGTCCCGTTGAGCTCGAGCTGGTACGTGTAGACGACGTCTGCACTGGTCGCCGGCTGCCCGTCCGACCATTTCATTCCGTCGCGGATATGAAAGGTCCAGGTCAACTGGTCGGCTGACTGCGTCCACGAGTCGGCGAAGCCGGGAACCGGCTCGTTGTTCTGCCCGAAGTTGACGAGGAGGTCGTAGTTGAGGGTGAAGACCTCATAGCCAAGCTCGAGCGCTGTTTCGAACGGGTTGAGCGAGTCGAGGTCGTCCACCTGGCCGATTCGCAGGACGAGTGGGGTGGCCGCGCGGGCCGAGGCCGCGGGCAGCAGCACGGCCAGCGCGAGGCCGAAGGCGGCGAGCGTACGCGCGAACCGGTCGCGCAAGGGCGATCGCATCGGGTGAGTCCTCCTCCGCGCGGCCCCAACTCCTCCGCCGGCTCCGGCCGCATCGTTCCGGCAGGGTTGCACACCCGCGCTGCCGTGCGCAAGGGCAAACCACGTGGCGAACGCCTGTTGCACCCGCCGGGACAGCCTCAGACCATGAAGCTCGTCGGCGGGTTCTCCTGCAGGAGAATCTCGCGGTCGATCCGGAACCGCTCGATCTCGCCGGCCGATGGCGTCCCACCGTCCACGGCAAGCTCGGCCAGGATCCGGCCGATGACCGAGGCAAACTTGAAGCCGTGGGCGGCGCCCAGCGCGACGAGGACGGCCGGGTGATCGGGCAGGCTGTCGATCACGAAGTCGCGATCGGGCGGCAGCGTATACAGGCAGGTCTTGGTCAGGAGCTCGGGTCCGACACTGCCCGGCAGGTGGGCGGCAAGGAACGCGTCGAGCCGGGCCCCCGCCGCTCGATCCGGCTCGAAGCTGCGCCCGCGGGCCGTGGTCGGTTGGCCACCCACGTCCTGGGCCGCCTTCGGGCCGGCCTCGCCGTATGTCGGGAAGCCATAGAAGCAGGGCTCGTCCATCCAGATCCAGACCGGGAACCGGTCGGGCGCGAAGTCGGCGGGCCGGGGGCAGGCGTAGTAGGTCACCTGTTCGCGGGTGATCGTCAGGGGCAGCCGCCGCCCAAACGACCCGAGCAGCTCGTTCGTCCAGGCGTCGGCCGCCAGGATCAGCCGGCCGGCCCTGAACGTGCCGCCGGCCGTCTCGATCTCGATCTCGCCGCCCCGGTCGCGCAGGGCCGTCACCGGCGTTCGGTCCAGGAGGGTGGCCCCGTGCTCCCGGGCCAGCCGTTGATGCGCCGCGTTCGCCCGGTTCGGGTCGGCCAGGCCGCCGGCCTCCTGGAAGATCGTGACGGTGTCGTCAGCCAGCCGCCACTGCGGCCAGCGGCGCATCGTTTCGACCGCGTCGAGGGTCTCGAACGGGACGCCCTCGGCGGCCAGGCTCCCGGCGTAGTCGGCCATCGGGATGCGGGCGCCGGCCGGCCACAGGTCGAGGCCCCCGGTGGTCGTCACGACCTGGACCTGGGACTCCGCCTGGAGCAGCTGCCACGTCTCGTAGGCGCGCTTTGCCAGGCGGACGTAGTCGGGCCGGTGGTACGTCAGGCGGATGATCCGGGAGTGATCCTGGCTGGCGCCGTTGGCGTGGCCAAGCTCGAACTGCTCGAGGCCCAGCACGTCTGCCCCGAGCCGTCGGCTCAGCCAGTAGGCTGCACCGCTGCCGATGCCGCCCAGGCCGATCACCGCGACCGCGTACTCCCGCCGGACCGTTGGCGGCGTCGCGGTCATCGGCGGAGCCGGCCGACTCGCTCGAGGGCGGCAATCGTGAGCAGGTCCGTGATCCGGCCATCGTCGATCATTGCCAGGGCCTCGTCGAAGGCAACCCAGCGCAGGCGCAGGTCCTCGGTCGCGTCCGGGGCAGCCTCGCCCTGGCTCAGGTCCGTGGCCAGGAAGATCGTGCCAAGCTCGTCGGTGACCGAGTTCGAGACGGCGATCCGGGCGATCTCCCGCCACTGCCCGGCGGACAGGCCAGTTTCCTCGTGCAGCTCGCGCTGGGCGCCGTCGAGGGGCGACTCGTCGGGCGGCACGCCACCCTCGGGCAGCTCCCAGGAGTAGGCGTCGATGGTGTAGCGCCACTGGCCGACGAGCACGACCCGGTCGGCGGCGTCGACCGCCACGATGGCGACGGCATGATTCTGGAAGTGGATGACGCCGTAGATGCCCGGCTGGCCGTCGGGTCGATCGACCTCATCGTGGAGGACGCTGACCCAGGCGTTCTCGTAGACGAGTCGGCGCGAGCGCTGGCGCCAGGGCGAGTCGGTCGGATCGGGATCGGTCATCCCCGAATCGTACGTCCCGGGCGGCGCGTCGCGTTGATGGGGCAGCCCCATGGCTCGGTAGACTCGGTCGATGGCGAACCCCAAGGCCCACGTTGAGCCCGACTCGCGGCCTGCATCGCCGCCCGCCTGTGGCATCGAGGTCCGGCGCGACGTCCGGATCCCGGTCCGCGACGGGCTGGAGTTGTCGGCGAACCTGTGGCTGCCGATCGCCGCGCCTGCTGCGCCGGACGCAGCCACCGATGCGCCCGCGGCGCGCGTCCCGGCGATCCTCGAGATGATCCCCTACCGGAAGGACGACTGGCGCTGGGCGAGCGACGAGGCCCGCGGCCAGTGGCTGGCCGCTCGCGGTTTCGCCTTCTGCCGGCTCGACGTCCGTGGCACCGGCAGCAGCCCGGGAATTGCCACCGACGAGTACTCCGCCCAGGAGACCTCCGACGGCTACGACGCGGTCGAGTGGCTGGCCGGCCAGGCCTGGTGCAACGGCAACGTCGGGATGTGGGGGATCAGCTACGGCGGCTTTACGGCGATCCAGGTCGCGCTGCTCCGCCCGGCGCACCTCCGGGCGATCGTGCCGGTCTATGCCTCGGACGATCGATACACCGACGACGTCCATTACATCGGCGGCTGCGCCACAGCCAGCGAGCTGAGCCAGTACGCCGTGAGCATGGTCGGCTCGAACGCCCTGCCAGCCCGCCCTGCCTATCGCGGACCGGCCTGGGAAGCGGAGTGGCGCGAGCGGCTCGAGCAGACGCCGGTCTGGCTGTTCGAGTGGCTCCGCCAGCAACACGACGGGCCCTACTGGCGGCAGGGCTCGCTCGCCCCGGCGTGGAAGTCGTTGGCTGTGCCCGTCTTCCTGATCGGCGGCTGGATGGACGGCTACGTCGACTCCGCGGTCCGAATGCTCCGCTACTGCAAGAACGCACCCCGTCGGGCATTGATCGGGAACTGGGTCCACGCCCTGCCCGACGAGGCCTACCCCGGACCGAACCTCGACTGGCTGCACGAACTGGTCAGGTTCTTCGACTACTGGCTCAAGGGCATCGACAACGGCGTGATGGAGGAGCCGGCGCTGACCTACTTCGAACGCGAGTACGCCCGGCCGGAGGCTTTTCCGACGAGCTGGCCAGGCCGCTGGCGGAGCGAGCCGGTGCCGATCCCCGGCGACCCGGACCGGATCCTGTACCTGACGCCGGCCGGCGGACTCGCTGGGTCCCGACCGGCCAGAGGGATGGCCCGGCTCGGGCACCGACCAACGATCGGCACCCGCTCGTCCCTGTCCTGGGGTGCCGGCTGGCAGCCGAACGGGCTGGCCCGCGACCTCCGTCCCGACGAAGCGCTCCTGCCGACCTGGACGAGCAAGCCGCTGACCGAGGCGGTTCACCTGTTCGACACTCCGGTGGCCCACCTGGCGATCAGCTCGACGATGCCGGTGGCGAGTGTCGTCGTCAGACTGAGTGATGTCGCGCCGGACGGCACCGTGGCCCAGGTGACCGCCGGCATCCTGAACCTGACCCATGCCCACCTGCACAACCGGCCCGAACCGCTTGAGCCGGGCCGGGTCGAGGAGGTCACGGTCCCACTGCGCGCCACGGGCTACCGCTACCTGCCCGGGCACCGGATCCGCCTGTCGGTCGCTTCGGCCTACTGGCCGGTCATCTGGCCATCGCCGTACGCCGGAGAGCTGACGATCCACCTCGGGCGGTCCTACCTGATCCTGTGCACGATCCCGGCCGAAGCCACGCTGCCGACCCCCGCCTTCCGAACCGAGCCGGCAGGCCTGCCCGACGTTGGGGCTCGTAACTCCGAGGACGCCACTGTCTGGCAGATCACCGACGACGTCCTGGCCGGGACCTTGACGGTGACCACGGGCAGCGGCGAGACCACCGTCCTGCCCGACGGAACCTCGCTCTATTCGTCCGAACTGCTCGAGATGACCGCCTCGGACGACGACCCGGCTCATGCCCGGATGCGCACGGAGGTCGTGTACCGGCTGGACCAGGACGGGCGCGCGATCAGCGTGCGGGCGAATGGCCTGATGACCTCGACCGAGACCGACTTCAACCTGGCCGTTGACCTGGACGTGACCCTCGACGGGGCTCCGTTCCACCACGGCAGCTGGGCCGAGACAATCCCGCGCAAGCTGGTCTGAGGGTTCGACTCGGAAGCGCGCGGCGCGACGAGCGCCGAGCTGACCGCCGCCGTCGGCGCTGTCTCGTGACAAATTCCGCCAGCAGCCGCCTTATGGTCCAGGTTGGGGTCGAAATTAGATCGGAAGAGCACACGTCTGAACTCCAGTCACTGACCAATCTC
>ODAK010005908.1_pt1 | contig 12374 bp, 9 predicted proteins | sample 1539591 | NCBI WGS metagenome assembly ODAK01 (sample SAMEA3539303, study PRJEB22396) | soil metagenome | biome: tundra; feature: field; material: soil | place: USA | collected 2010-05 | depth 0.15 m | reverse complement strand
ATTTCCTCAACAGCGTTTGCACGCACATCGCGGATATCGATTACCAGACGATCATCACCTACAACGGCGGCTATGACGACATGGTTCTGGCGAAGACCCAAATCCGCTCGCGCATCGAATCGCAGACCGCGCAGCGTGAAAAGAAGATCGCCCAGCTCAACGAATTCATCGCCCGGTTTTCCGCCGGTACGCGATCGAGCCAGGTGACTTCGCGCAAGAAGGAAGTGGAGCGGCTGCAGTCCGGCGAACTGGCGAAATCGAATATCGCGCGACCGTTTATCCGTTTCGATATGAAGCGGCCCTCGGGGCGGCATCCGCTGGAGATTCGCGGGGTTTCGAAGGCATACGACGGCCATTCGGTGATTAAAGATTTCACGGCCAGCGTTTCACGCGGTGAGAAGATCGGGCTGCTGGGCCGCAACGGTGTGGGTAAGACAACGCTGCTGCGGTCGTTGATTGCGAATGCGCCGGGTGCGGAAGACGAGCCGTTCGCGATCGATGGCGGATCGGTGGAGTGGGGCCACGAAGTCGCGGTCGGATTTTTTGCGCAGGATCACCGGCAGAGTATCCAGCCAGGGCTGACGGTGCTCGATTGGCTGCAGACATACGATCCTACGGCTGGCACCGAAGAACTGCGCGGGCTGCTGGGGCAGATGCTGTTCATGCGGGACGAAGGCATGAAGCCGACGGAGGCGCTGTCAGGCGGCGAGGCGGCGCGGTTGCTGTTCTGCAAGCTGATGCTGCAGAAGCCGAACGTGCTGGTGCTCGATGAACCCACCAACCATCTCGATCTGGAATCGATCAACGCGCTGAATATCGCGCTGCAGAAGTACGAAGGCACGCTGTTTCTCGTAACGCACGATCACGATCTGCTGGAAGAAGTGGCCACGAGGATCTGGCACTTCGACGGCACGGGGATCGAGGATTTCAAGGGCGCGTACGAGGAGTATCAGGCGCAGACCGCTACGGCTTAGGGCTGACGGGTTTCGCTTCGCCAGGTCCGCTCCCTTGCCGTCGCGGCTCTGTTCATTGTTTGAAGGGGACCGGGAAGACTTTGAAGGGGCCCGGATCCTGGTCCTTCAGCTTCGGGTCATTCATGTAGTTGAGCTTGCCTTCGAGCACCCACGCCGTGTTGCCTGTGCGCGTGACGGCGGTGGGGCCGTTGAAGCCGTCTTTCAATACTTCAATCTTTGCGTCGTCGCCGGTCACTGTGACGTGGTCCAGGCGGCCTGCGCCTTCGATGAGCAGGAACCGGTTCTTGCCCAGCGGCCGCATGCCGTCGGGGCGTGAGAGTGGCTGGGATGGGTGCAGTTCAACGAGGTCTCCGGCTGAGCCGTCACTCTTCACGGGCACGCGGAAGAGATGGCCGGTGGTGACGGTGTTGAAGACGATGGTGGTGTTATCACCGAAGGCGATGCCGTCGATGCCGGCAAGTCGATCGTCCTTCACCCAGATGTCGAGCGCGGTGGCTCCCTGTTTCAGGCGGAGGATGCGGTTGGCAGTGGTGTCTGTCGCGTAAGCGGTGCCGTCGGGCCCGATGGCGATGTCGTTACAGAGGCCGATGTTGCCGGGGAAATCAAAGCTGCCTTTGGCGGCGCCGGATTTGAGATCGAAAGACTTGAGCGCAGTAGGCGCGCCTTCGCCGACTTTGGAAGAGCAGACCCAGAGCGTGTTGGCTTTCTGATCGACGAGCACGCCGAGCACACGCTGGAGGCCGTTCGTGCCAGGCTTGATCCAGGGTTCGGCAGTGGTTGCGCCTTTCGGGGCTTTGAAGACTTCGCTGTGGGTGACGCTGCCGATGTAGAGCGTGCCGTCGGAAGTGGAACTCAGGCTTTCCGGGAAGGGCTTGTCTTCGTGGATAGTGATTTCAACAGGAGCGGACGCGGCGAAGCCGAGCGCGGCGGTCGCGAGGATAAGACAGAGATTCCGTTTCATGAGACGTCTTAATTTAATCACGCTCGCGCATTCCATTCGTCGCGTGTGAGTTCCCAGATTTCGGTGGGGAAACGTCCGCCGACGTAATCGCGGTCTTCAACGGCGATGACGCGCATACCTTGTTTCTCAGAGATCCGTCGCGAGGAGGTGTTGGGGATGGCTTTCGGAACACGCAGAACCGGCTTCCCGAGTACATTGAACCAGCAGTCCGTGACCGCGTGAGCGGCCTCGGTCATCAACCCCTGACCCTGCCAGGCCTCGCCAAGCCAGAAGCCCCGGTTATTGTTTTCGCCCGTCGAGAGGCTGATACTGCCAACTATAAGATCGGCGTCGCTTTTGAGGCGCAGAGTCCACTGCCACCAATCGCCTTTTTCCATTGCAGGAAGCGCAACGTCGCGGATGAAGCTGAGGGCGCCATCGGGAGGATAGGGCCAAGGGACGCGGCTGGTCAGGTAGCGGACGATTTCCCATCGCGGGAACAGAAGCTGGAAGCGCGGCGCGTCATCCAGTTGCAGTGGCCGCAGTACGAGGCGAGGCGTTTCGAGCGCCGGGATCATGACTGCCGATGATAGCGAATTATTCCGTTTCGATTTTGCGGAGAGCGTAGGGCGTGGCGATCCAGGGTGAGACCAGGCTTTCGTGGCCCGCGGTGTCGATGGCTTTCACGCCGAAGATGATGTCGTCGATACTGACGCCAGGGAGGGTGTACTCGGTGACCTTGCCGACATAGCTTTGCTGCTCCCAGTAAGGCGCGGTGCTGGAGCGGATAACGATGGCGTAGCCGGCGAGGTTCGGAGATGGGGCGTCTTTCCAGCGGAGGACCGCATCGTAGCGGGATTTTCCACGCGCGACGGTGGGAGTGCGGCGGCCTTTGGCAGCGCCGGTGGTGATTTCGCGCGTGGTCTCGGGCGGTGGAGGTGCGAGCGCGAGGCTGGCCAGTGTGGCTGCGTTCACGCGCGCGACATTAGTGGCGTAGTCGGGTGAGCTCTTGTCGTAGGTGTCGTTGGCGGTGTGCTGAATGCCGAGGTTTTCAGCAGCCGACGTGAAGCGAACGGCGCTGAAGCCGTTGGCGTTGAAGGGGCTGTGGTCGCCGCCGCGGGAGAAGCGGTCCTGACGGAAAACGGGGTCTGCTTTGAACGCGGGAACGTAGCGCTGCGCAGTTTCGCGGATGTAACGGGCGAGCTCGCGCGAGGGCGAATCGACAGGCTCTTCGGAGAAGACGCGGACGAGTCCGTTTTCAGAATGGCCGTCACCCGCGACCGAGACGCCAACGACATCGTTGTTCAGTACGGCTTCGATCTGAACTTTTTCTTCCTTCTGTTTCGCGGCGTATAGGCTGCTGCCGACGAGGCCGATTTCTTCGCCGGAGAAGGCGATGAAGACGATGGTCTTGTCGTACTTGTACTGGCTCATGACGCGGGCGAGTTCAAGGACGAGAGCGGTTCCGGCGGCGTTGTCGGTGACGCCGGGCGCGGGAGCTTCGATGGATTTGTCGAAATCGATGATGTCATCGGCGGCGGGTTCGTTGCCTTCAGGTGTGACCTCGGGAGCGTCGGGTTTACGGACTATGTCGAGAGAGTCGTAGTGCGCGCCGACGATCAGGCGCTTCTCCGGCATGGTTGTGCCGGGGAGCACGGCGACAACGTTTACCACTTCCACGTCCCGAAGGATGCGGGTTCCCTGCTTTTTTACTTTGTACGGATCGAAAGAGACTTCGAGGCGCGGACTGTAGCGCTGGAATTGTTCCAGTATCCAGCGGCGTGCGGCGCCGATGCCCCGGTCCGTCTGGGTGGGGTCGGAGAAATTGCCGCGCGTCTGGAACGCCGCGAGTTTCTGCATGGGAGCGGCGATGTTTTCGCGCGAGATCTCGCCGAGCATTTTTCGGATAGCGGGGTCAGGCTGGCCGAAGGTTTGGGCCGGGAGCGGAATGGTGGCGAGCAGGATGGCGAAGAGGCCGACGAGGGCGTCGGCCGCAGGCCGGGGGGCCCGCCCCACAAAGAGTCCAGGGATTCTTGGGTTTAAGTGCATAGTGGTTCAGTCCAGAGGAGGAGGAACGCGGCGTTTGGTGGCTTGTTCGAAAGCGTAGGCGAGCCCGAGGAGACGGGGTTCGGCGCAGGCCATCGCGGTGAAGCTCACTCCGAAGGGAGCGGGTTTGGCCTTGAAGGTGTCGGGCAGTGATCCGTTGGGGACCATGCCGAACGGAACGATCACGGTGGGATAGCCGGGCTTCGCCGCTATGGCGGCACCGTTGGGGCCTGGAAAGAGCAGCGCGTCCAGATTGTTTTCTTTCATTGCCGCATCGATACCGTGGGTCGCGCTGAGGTCGAGGTCTTTGGCGCGGTCCGCTTCGTAGCGGGTTTTGTCGGCGATGACGTCCATTTCGTCGGAGATGTCGAGATCGGACTGGCCGTATTTGATGGAGCCGGCTTTGGTGTGGGTGATGTTCCATTCGCGCAGCGCGGTCAGTGTGGGGACCGGCGCGGAAGGTCCGAGACTAGTGAGCCAGCTATTGAAGTCGCGCTTCATGCCGTACTTGAGAACTACGGAACAGCCCGCGTCCTGGCCTTTGGAATCGGTGACGCCGGAGCAAGTGCCCCATTGCAGGAAATTGTGGTCGGGGTCGGTGGAGACGATGCTGGGAATGTCGGCGGGGTCGACGATCGTCGCGCCCTGCTGCCTGAGGACCTCGATGGCGTCAGTCATGACCTTCGCCTGATCGGGATTGAGCCCCCCGCGGCCATTGATCGTGTCGTAAAAGAAAGCGCGGGGAATGCCGATGCGCGCGCCTTTGAGCGCGCCGGGATCGAGGTAACGGGTGTAGTCCTGCTGCGGAGGACGCATGCAGAGAGAAGTGGCGGGGTCGTTCGGGTCGGGCGCAGGACCTTCGAGCACGCCGAGCATGATGGCGGCGTCGGTGACGGTCTTGGCCATGGAGCCGGGGGTGTCCTGATCGGCCGTGATGGGGATGACGCCGTAGTGGGAGATGCGGCCGACAGTGGGCTTGATGCCCGCGAGCATGTTCTGATTCGAGGGGCTGAGAATGGAACCGGAGGTTTCGGTACCGACGTTGGCGGCCCAGAAACTGGCTGCGGTGCCGATGCCGGAGCTGGAGCCGCCGGTAGTGAGGACGGGGCGGCCGTCGAACGTGGCGTCGCGGGGATCGCGGCGCGGGTCATAGGGGTTGAAGCCGTAGCCGGCGATGGCGTTGTAGTTTGCGGGCATCGGAGAGGGCGAGCCTGCGACCCAGTTGGCGAGTTCGGTCATGCCTGTCTTGGCGATGATGATGGCGCCGGCGTCGCGCAGATTTTTCACCAGTGTGGCTTCGAAAGGAGGAACGAAACCGTCGAACGCGAGCGCGCCTCCGGTGGTCGGCATGTTCGTGGTCTGGATGTTATCTTTGACGGCGACGGGAATGCCATGGAGCGGCCCGCGAAGTTTGTGCTGGGCGCGTTCGCGATCGAGGACATCGGCTTCCTCGAGGGCTTTGGAGTTGACTGTGATGGCCGCGTGCAGCTTGTCCTCGTAGAACGCGAGGCGGACCAGGTACTGGGTGACGAGCTGGCGGGAAGTGACACGGCCCTGTTCCAGAGCTTCGCGCATCTGCGGAATAGTCGCTTCGACAACGTTGAACGGGGGAGCGGGTGCAGGCGCGGGCGGAGCTGCGGGGGCCGTCTTTGGCTTGTGTGCTGCGGACGCGAGGGCGGCGAGTGCCGCCCCGAGGAAAATGGCGCGTGCCTTCATGGCAATCAGAAGATCAGCTTCATGACAAGTTGGAACTGACGGGACGTGCCGCCATCTCCCGCCGGGAAACGCGTTCCGCCCGTGATTAAACCAGTTGTCGACGAACCGATTGTCGTGACCGGGTTCGTGAAATTGGTCTGGTTGAAAAGGTCGAAGGCGTCGGCGCGAATTTGAAGTTTGGGTCCGCCTTCCCCTCTGATCCAGGTGTTCTTGACCACGGCCATATCCACATTGAAAAATCCGGGGCCCGTTATGGCATTGCGGCCGAGATTGCCGAAGGCATTACCCTGATTGACAAAAACGGATGGGTTCTGGATGTAAGTGATGGAGGTTGCGCTGCCGTTGGTGGCGGGGCTGAAGCCGGTCACCGGGATGCCGATGACATTGGGGCGCAGATTGGTGGAGCCTGTAAACGCGGCATTACTGGTATGAAAGTTCAGCGGATTGCCTGTCTGCGCCTGATCGATGAGCGAGATTTCCCAACCCTCTTTCAGACGATTGCCTTTGAAGGGCACGGCATAAACGCCGCTGACGACGACACGCTGGCGCACGTCGAAATCGGAATTGCCGCGGTCGCCGCGGATGTTGTTGCTGTCCTGCAGGACGAGCCCCTGATTGTTACGGGAGTTATCGTCGATCGAATGCGACCAGGCATAAGAGACGTTGAACTGCAGGCCGTTTTTGAGACTCTTCTTACCGGTGACCCACAAGCCGTTATAGCTGGAATTGCCGTCACTTTCATACACAAGAACGTTGCCGAGGGGCAGGCCCGGGTCTATGGGGCTGCTGGTGGAAAGCGCAGGGATGGGGCGCGCGCCGTTCACAAGCTGGTTGTAGTTACGTTCGATGTTCAGCGCTGTGCCCTTGCTGCCATAGTAGCCGGCCATGAGGGAGAAATCGCCGGAGAACATCTGCTGCACATTGAAGTTGTATTGGGAGACGTAGGCATCGCGATAATTGTGCGCCACGGATACGGGCGCCACGCTGCCTCCCGCCACGCTGAAGGCATTGCCCAGCGTAACGAACGGGGTCGCAGTGGTGGGCGAGTAGGAGACCGGAAATGCGTAGGGCGGATTCGCCGCAAGACCGGTAACCAGCCCCAGCGTGGGCTGGTCGGTCATGATCGCGTAGGCAGCGCGGATGACAGTCTTTTGATTGTGGAAGGGATCGTAAGCGAAGCCGACGCGCGGCTCGAAATTTTTCGCGCTCTGATTGTAAGCGAGGGACGGGCCTGATCCCTGCCCGACGTGCTGCAGAGTGTTGGTAGCAGGATCGTAGACGACGAAGCGGTTTTCGGCCTCGGTTGGTGTTCCATACCAGTCGTAACGCAGTCCGAGGTTGACGGTAAAGACCGGGGAAACTTTCCAGGAATCGGTAACGAAAGCGCCGATGGAATTGCTGTACGTGCGATTGGAGCGATTGGAGGCGTTGGCGGTAAAGGAGTTCGCCTGGTCTGCAAGGAACGTAGCCACGCTGGCGAAGCTGAAAGTGCCGGGGGTATAGGAGAAGTTGTCGGAGTTGGCCCGGCGATATTCGGCGCCCATTTTGACCGTGTGGTTACCGTGGATCCAACTCAGGGTGTCGGATGCCACTTCGGTGTTGTCGCCGCGACCCTGAGGGAAGCCGCTGATCCCGCCGAACTCGATGCCGCCGCCGGCAAAACCACCGGCAATGCTGATCTGAGGCAAGCCGATAAGCGCGTTGACCCCGCTGTTGATGCCGAAGGCGGCGGCGTTCAGCGTATTGTCCGCAGCGAAGATAATGTGGATGCGGTTAAAACCGAGACGGGCTTCGTTCACGAGGTTGGGGCTGATGACCCACGACTCGTTCAGCGTCAACAACTGGCGCTGACCGTTGCGCTGATCGCCGCCGCCAGGGTAGCTGTTGGCATCCGTGTTCGGTGGCTCATTACGCTGGTCCCGCTGTATCGCGTAATAGAAATTCAACGTGTGTTTATCGGAAATGATCTGGCTGATGTTCGCGGTGCCTTGCTCGATGTTCACGGGCGCAACTGCGGAGGATACGAACTGGTTTGTGCCGGAGTTCACCGGGGGAAGCAGAGGGAGCAGGCTGCGAATGATGGAATCGCTCGAAGTCTGCGCCTGGGCGACCTGAGCTGCGGTCAGCGTGGTTGACGTAATGGGAACAGCCTGGCGCTGCCGGAGACCTTCGTAGCTCAGGAACACAAAGGTCTTATCTTTCCTGATTGCCCCGCCGCCATCGCCGCCGAACTGATTGCGCTTGAAAGGCGCCATCGCAATACCCCGTGGATTGCCGAAGTTGCGGGCATCGAGATCGTTGTTGCGAAGGAACTCGTAAGCCTCGCCGTGCCAGGTATTGATCCCGCGACGCGTGGCGATATTGACGATAGAACCGGAGTTCCGGCCGTATTCGGCGCTGAAGGTGGAGTTGTCGATTTTGAATTCCTCGACGGTGTTGATTGTGGGCTGGAATGTGATCTGATTCTGATTGGGATCGCTCAGGTTGATCCCGTTGATCATAAAGTTGACGCTGTCTTCACGGGCCCCGGCGGAGTTGAAGGAGAATGAACCCTGACCGCGCAGGGGAGCGGTGAGAAAGCCGTTGGCCGGGGGTGTCACGGTTCCGGGCGTGAGAAGCGCGAGGTCCACGAAGTGCCGCCCGTTGAGAGGGATCTCCTGAACCGTGGTCTGATTCACCACGGTGCCGACCGAAATGGTGGCGGTATCAACCAGCGGCGGCGTCGCCTGGATTTCTACAACCTGTGACGACGAAGCGACCGCAAGGTTGAAGTTCTGGACGACAGTGCTGCCGACGGAAAGCTCAAGATGCGTGGCGGCGGTGCTCGCCATGCCGCTGGCTTTTACTTCGACGCGCCATGTACCAACAGGAAGTGAAGGCACGGAGTAGAAGCCGGATGAATCGGTGCCGAACATTCTTTCCTGACCGGTGTTTTCATCCCGGACCGTGATGCTGGCGTTGGGAATGGCAGCGCCCGTGGCGTCTGTAACGGTGCCCTGAATAGTACCGGTGGATTGAGCAGTGGCGGGGCCTGCAAACGACACAAATGTCAGCACCGCAAGGGCAAAGACTGAGCGTTTAAACATTTCGATCTCCTGAACAATCGCCATGCTGCAGCGAATCGATTTAAACAGGACCAGGTGAGGTCCAACGTCCGGAAACCGTTTAAGGCACCGGTCAGCAACGGGGCTGAAAATCCATCTGCGGAGATAGAGTGGTCGTCGGAGACGAATGCTGAACGAAGCCCCTTTTTTCTGATTTTACAGGTTCCTGATGTAACGATGTTGTAAAAGATCGACCGGGCCCGGCAAGCAGTATTTGTACGATTTGGCACATTGCGCGAATCAACCCAGGTGCGATGGGTGAGGGCGCGCAAAGCTCGTGATCTTCGCCAGATTCCGATGGGATATCCCGCCTGTTTGCATCGCGATGCGAAAGACAGCAGAGCAGGCGGGTACTGGCGCCCCGCCTGCACTCTGGCAGGTGGTTCAAAGTTTTAGGGAAAGGAAGGATTGTATGTTCAGACGCAGTGCGATGGCCTGGATGGGAAGCGCCGTGCTCCTTGCCGGTGGCTTCATGTCATTTACTTCGCCGGCTATTGCCAAGGCCGGAGACGTTTCAGATTCCGAGCAGGTGTCGAAGCTCCTTTCGGAAGCCAAAACGATGGCTTATCAGTTGAAGGAAGATGCTGCAACGATGGAAAGCTTCTCCCGCATGGACGTGAGTTGGGAGAGCCACAAAGCAGCGATCAATCAGATCAAAGAACATGTAAATGTACTCGGTAAGCAAGTTGCGAAACTGAAGGCAGCGGAAGCCTCCGCGTCACCGTGGCAGAGGACCGCAATTGACCGCATCAATCCATATCTGGATGAAATGTCCGGATATACGACCGCGGTGATCGAGCATCTCAACGGCGACAAAAAACACACGCTGACGGAGTATAGAGACTACCTGGAAGCCAACGCCGACTATTCGGCGGACCTGGCTTCGATGGTAGCCGACTTTGTCGATTACGGGAATGCGAGACAACGAGTGGAACGCCTTGGCGACAAACTCGAAGTAGCGCCGTTCAGGTAAGGGGACAGGCGGAAGGTTAGCCGGTTCCTGCGCAGCGTTTCGGGCGGATTCCACATGAGATTCCGCCCGTTTCTATTTTCAGGTGCAGAGTTGCTCACACTTTGCGGGCAATAAATGCGCCAGCCCAACAGGCCAGCCAGCCAAGCAGGACGCTTGAGACTGCATAGAAAACCGCCAGGGGTGGCATCGATCGGCCCAGGGCGAAAGTCTCCCATTCGAAAGTCGAGAAAGTCGTGTAGCCCCCGAGAAAACCAGTCACCAGTAAGGGCCGGAGGTTGGGATGAAACAGGTCTTCACGATCGAGCAGCACGAGAAGAAGGCCAATGAGGAAGGAACCTGAAACATTGATCAGGAAGGTGGCTGCGGGAAAACGCCCATCGTAATGTTCATTGATGCCGAGAGCCGCGAGATAGCGTACCAGCGAGCCGACTGCACCGCCAGCGAGAACCAGTAAAGAACGTGTCAGCAATCGACCGATTTTAGCGCGGAACTGGTACACTTTCGGCTTGGCGATTGGTGTGGTCTGCAGCGTCGTAGCGATCCGGGACGCGCGACAGCATCTATAAATGGGGACGACGGAGATTAACGAGATAACGCCATCGCTTGGTATATATGGCCGGGAAGATGTTCGCCGCATTGCGGATGTCACGGAGCGGCAACTGCGGACGTGGGAGAAGCAAGGCCTCGTCGAGCCGCAGGAGACGTTCGGTTTCTCCGATCTGCTGGCGCTGAAGACGCTCAAGAAACTCCGCGAACTGCGCATTACTCCGAAACAGATCCAGAGCGCGATCAGTTCGTTGAAATCGCGGCTGGAAGGTATCGACAGGCCGCTGTCGCAGTTGCGCATTACGGCGGATGGCCGCAGGATCACGGTGCATGTCGCCGGCGACATGATGGAGCCGATCAGCGGGCAACTGCTGCTGAACTTCGACGCAAAGGAAATCGAAAGGCTGCGGTCGTTTCCGGTCTCAACGGTTTCCACCACGACCGCTGACGAGGCGAAAGAACGGATTGCTGAGCATTGGTTCCAGCGCGGCCTGGCGCTGGAAGAAACGGGCGCGCCCGCAGAAGATGCAGTCGTGGCTTATCGAAAGGCGATCGAGTCGAACCCGCACGCATCGGGCGCTCTGGTGAATCTGGGGACGATCGCGTTCAAGATGCGGCGGATGAAAGAGGCCGCCGATTATTACGAAAGGGCGATGCAGGCCGATCCGGCATATCCGCTGGCGCATTTCAATCTGGGAAATCTGAACGATGAGTTGGGGAACCTGGAGACGGCGCGTAAGCATTACCTGGAAGCAGTCCGGCTGAACCCGCGGTATGCGGATGCCTTCTTCAATCTGGCGCTGCTGTGCGAGCGGAATAACGAATTGCTGCAGGCTATCGGGTACTGGAATACTTATCTGAAGCTGGATTCGTCCAGCTCGTGGGCGGGCACAGCGCGGAAGCAGCTTGAGCGGCTGAAACGGGCCGTGCGTTCGAAGTAGTTTCGCTCTAAAGATAAGAGAACGCGACTGAACTCGCGTGTACCTAACTACTTAAGTTCGTTTTTGACCAGCGGCGTGACCGTGGCCAGGTCGAAAATGCCGTTGTACTTTTTGCCGTTTACGAAGAACGTGGGTGTTCCGCCGACGCCGGCAGCTTCGCCTTCCTGCTCTTCCATGTGAACGCGCGTTTTGTACTTGTGGCTGTCCATATCGGCGGTGAACTGCTTCACGTCGAGACCAATCTGTTTGGCGTAATTGAAGACTGTGCGGCGCGAAAGGTCCGGGAATCCGGCATACATCAGATCGTGCATCTGCCAGAATTTGCCCTGGGCCTGCGCGGCGAGTGAAGCCTCAGCGCCGAATTCAGCATCGGCGTGCGAATCGAGCGGGAACTGTTTGAACACCAGGCGAACGTCTTTCGGGAAGGCGCGGACGATGGCATTGGCCTGTGCCACAGCGGTGGAACAGAACGGGCACTGGAAGTCGGAGAATTCGACGATAGTAACGCGGGCGTTGTCAGGACCTTTCTGCGGATCGCCGGCGAGAGAAATCTTCACGGGCTCTTCAAAGAGAGGCGGCGGTTCGGACGCGGCCTGCTTCACGTCGGCACGTACGGCGGCGGCGTTCTTACCTTCGGCGAAGCCTTTCATCGCTACCGAGGCCAGCTTCTTCGAATACGTGCAGCCGGGATCTTTCATGCGGCACTCGGCGATCTTCATGGTGCAGCCGCAGGTGCACTGCTCTTCGCGGATGAACTTGAGGGCGGCAGTTTTTTTGGCGCCGGAGATGTTGTGCCAGTCGACGCCGGGAAGGTCAGTGGCCGTCTGCCAGGTGGTGCCTTCCGCGAGGCACAGGACACCAAGGAAGAATATGAGGCCGAAGTTACGAATTCTCACGTCCTCATTATCGCCTAAAGCATTGATTGCCGGGGCTCGGGCGTGCCATTGCTATCCTGACGGTTTGGAGCAAATTCAACTTTGAATCGTATAGTGCTGGCTTTCCGCGCATTTTTTGCGCTTCTGTTCAATGGCAAACTGTCCGACGACCTTCTCGCCGAGCTGGGGTTAAACGCCAGGACCGCACCCAAACCCGCGGCTCCGGTTAAACCGGTCGCCCCGGAATTCAAACCGGCGG
>ODAK010005906.1_pt1 | contig 12377 bp, 8 predicted proteins | sample 1539591 | NCBI WGS metagenome assembly ODAK01 (sample SAMEA3539303, study PRJEB22396) | soil metagenome | biome: tundra; feature: field; material: soil | place: USA | collected 2010-05 | depth 0.15 m | reverse complement strand
CGAACCGCTGGTCCAAACGGCGCCCCAAGTTCCTGTAACCGCCGACAACACCGGCGTCTACACCGCAGTCCCTGCGGGCGGAACGCAGCCGGAAGAGACCGACCGCACCGTGCCGCGCTACCCGATGATCGCCCGCCGCGCCGGAATCCAGGGGCCGGTCGTCGTACGTGGCATCGTCCGCAAAGACGGGACGATCGACAACGTCGAAGTGATCAAGGATCTCCCCTACGGGCTCGGCGAAGCGGCGCGCGAAGCGGTGAGCCAATGGCATTTCCGGCCGGCCACGTATCGAGGCGATCCGATCGATGTTTACTACACGGTGACGGTGAATTTCCGCCTGCAGTGACGCGTTCTGCGGCGCGTCTACCCACCCGGCTCAATGTCCCGCTTCGCTTTCCCTGACACTTACGGCGATCTCCTCGGCGCTCACATTTCAACGAAAGGCGGTCTGCACACCGTCTTCGAGCGCGCAGGCGAGATCAACGCCTCAGCGATTGCACTCTTCGCGAAGAACTCGAATCAGTGGAAGGGAAAGGCTATGTCGGATGACGACGTCGCGCTATTCTCGGGCAAACGCAACCTGCGCCCGATCCTCACGCACGCTTCGTATCTCATCAATCTGGCCACCACGAACGCGGAGTTTCATCGCAAGTCGATCGACGCCATGATCGACGAGCTCGATCGCGCCGAGCGGCTCGGCATTCACGCTGTCGTTCTCCACCCGGGCGCGCACCTCGGCGCCGGCGCAGATGCGGGAGTGGAGCAGATCGCGCGGTCGCTCGATCAGATTCACGCCGCCATCCCGAACCATAAGGTCGTCACGCTACTGGAGACCGCCGCCGGACAGGGCTCCTGCGTCGGCTGCACGTTTGAAGAGCTCGGGCAGATTCGCGCGCGCGTCGATGACAAGACCCGTGTCGGCATCTGTTTCGACACCTGCCACGTCTTCGCGTCGGGATACGAGTTGCGCAATCGGGATGACTACGAACGAACCATTGACGCTCTCGACGAGCATGTCGGAATCGACAATGTCGGCGCATTTCATCTGAACGACTCGAAAAAGACGCTCGGCTCGCGCGTCGACCGGCACGAGAACATCGGCGACGGTCAAATCGGCGTCGATGCCTTCGCCTTCCTGCTCAACGATGAGCGCTTTCGCGGTATCCCGAAAGTCATCGAGACGCCGAAAACGGTGGAACATGAGTCCGACCGAAAGAACTTGACGCTGCTTCGATCGCTGCTGTCGCGATAGACTCTTCACTCTATGGCAGACCGCATTCCCAAGCCGCAATCCGGCACGCGCATCGACTTCAAAGACGGCAAGTTGATCGTCCCCGACGATCCGATCGTTCCATTCATCGAAGGAGACGGAACCGGCGCCGATATCTGGCGCGCCACTCGCTACGTGCTCGACGGCGCTGTGGAGAAGGTTTACGGCGGAAAAAAGAAGTTCCACTGGCTCGAAGTGTTCGCCGGCGACAAGGCCAGTACGCAGTTTGGCGAGTACCTGCCGCAGGAAACGCTCGACGCGATTGCGCACTACCGCGTGTCGATCAAAGGTCCGCTCTCCACGCCGGTCGGCGGCGGTATCCGCTCTCTCAACGTGACTTTGCGCCAAGTGCTCGATCTTTATGCTTGTGTACGGCCGGTGCGGTACTTCGAAGGGGTCCCTTCTCCCGTGAAAGAGCCCGGCAAGGTGGACATGGTCATATACCGTGAGAACACCGAGGACGTTTACGCGGGCATCGAGTGGCCGGCGGAGTCCGAGGGGGCGCGAAGCATCATCGGATTTGTGAACGCGATCGAGCGGCGCGGCGGCGCCAAGATCCGCGAAGGCTCGGCCATCGGCATCAAGCCGGTTTCAGAGTTTGGCTCGAAGCGGCTCATCCGCAAGGCGATCGAATACGCAATCGCTGCGAAACGCGATTCCGTCACGATCGTGCACAAGGGCAACATCATGAAGTTCACCGAAGGCGCGTTCAAGGACTGGGGGTACCAGCTTGCGCGCGAAGAGTTCGGCAACGCCACGATTCCTGAGTCGGAAGTGGGTGCGGAAGGCGCCGGCGGGAAAATCATCATCAAGGACCGGATCGCCGATTCGATGTTCCAGCAGGTGTTGCTGCGCCCGAGCGAGTACTCGGTCATCGCCACGACGAACCTGAACGGCGACTATCTTTCCGATGCCCTCGCCGCGCAGGTGGGTGGCCTCGGCATGGCTCCGGGCTCGAACGAATCCGACGAAGTGGCCATCTTCGAAGCGACGCACGGCACGGCTCCGAAGTACGCCGGCAAGGACATGATCAATCCGGGCTCGCTGATCCTCTCCGGCGTGATGATGCTTCGTCATATGAAGTGGTGGGACGCGGCCGATGCCATCGAGCGCGCGATCGCGGCAACCATCGCTCAGAAGAAAGTCACCTACGATCTGGAGCGCCAGATGACCGGCGCAACGAAAGTCTCGACGAGTGAGTTCGGAAGAGTAATCGTGGGCAACATCTAGCTCCGGGAGGCTGTCATGAAACGTCTGCTGCTGGCCGCGGTTGTAGCGGCATTTCCTCTCATGGCGGCTGCGCAAAGCGGCGCTCCCGATCTGATCATCCATCACGGAAAGGTCTTCACCGCTGATCCGGCGCACCGCTGGGCCGAGGCCGTGGCGATCCGCGGAAACCGGATCGTCGCGGTCGGAACGAACGCCGAGATCACGGCGTTGGCGCAGGATTCGACGAAGCGCGTCGACGCCGGCGGCCGCGTCGTCGTCTCCGGCTTCAACGATGCGCACACGCATCAGGGGCCGAAGCCGGATGGTTTCGGGTTGTCGCTGGAGAGCGATCCAACCTGGGCATTGACGAGTGCCGCCCTCGTGAATAGCGCCGAGGAGACCGCAGGCGATCTCTGGATCTTCGGAACGATCGGTCCCAAACTTCTCGCTGATCCATCGGTGACCGCGCAGGCGATCGACAAAGCTGCCGGCGGACGGAAAGTGGTGCTGTCATCGTGGACGGGGCACGGCCTGATTTTCAGCACCGCCGCGATGGATGCATTGCGAATCAGGGACACAGCCGCCGATCCTCCGGGCGGCTGGTTCGAACGCGACGCCAAACAGCACGTCACTGGAAAGATGTTCGAGTACGCCGGCTGGAACGCACAGCGGCGGCTGGCAGACTCCGTCTCCGACAACGATGCAATCGAGCAATTGAAGACCTTCTCCGATCAGTCGCTGGCCTTCGGCATCACGTCGGTTCAGAACATGTCGATGCTGCCGTTGGCGCGCTACGAAAAGATCGAGCGACACGGCCCCGCGGCGATCCGCATCCGTATGATCCGTTTCCCGATGACGGAAAACGGCCGTGTGACGGAAGGAACCAACCTGTCAGCCACGGACAGGGAGCGGCCGCTCTCGATCATCAGCGGAACGAAGTGGATCCTCGACGGCACGCCAGTTGAGCAGGGCGCTGCGATTCGCCGGCCGTATCCGGGCGGCGGCGAAGCAGTGGGGAAACTCGACTTTCCGCCTGATGAGATCAAGGCCATCCTGAAGGAGGCCTTCGAATCAAACGAACAGACACTGCTTCATGTCGCCGGCGATCGCACCGCAGCGGCGGTGTTCGATGCCATGCGCGCTGTTGGACCTGCCGAGGAGTGGCGCAAGAAGAGGCTGCGTTTTGAGCATGGGGATGGACTGGAGCCGGATCTCATCCCGCTGGCGAAGGAATTCGGCATCGTCGTCGTCCTCAATCCGTCGCATATCGTTGCGCATTCGCTTTATCCGGCTGGTGGATACATGCCGTTCAAGTCGCTGCTGAAGGCCGGAATCCCGATCGCGATCGGCTCCGACGGCCCTGCAAATCCCGGCCTCAACATCATGCTTGCCACGACGCTTCCGGGCAATCCTGCCGAGGCGCTTACTCGCGAGGAAGCGGTCGAGGCGTACACTCGTGGCTCCGCGTACGCCGAGATGATGGAGAACGATAAAGGAACGCTCGCCGCAGGCAAGCTCGCCGATCTGGCGATCCTGTCACAGGACATCTTTCGCGTTTCCGCGGACAAGTTGCCGGATACCGTGAGCGTCATGACGATCATCGACGGCAGAGTCGCCCTCGACAACGGGACGCTCAAGCGCGAAGGCTTCCCCATGGCCCCGAGAATCAGAGGGAATCAGTAAATGTTTGGTCGTTCCGTACGCCGGATTCTTATCGCTTCCGCTTTCGGGCTTGCTCTCATCGCGGCGCGGCAGCGCGCCGTGCTGCATCCGGCTCCGCCACAGGTCACGAACGGGCCGACGTTCAGCAACGAAGTCGTGCGCGTCTTTCAGAACCGCTGCCAGAGCTGCCATCACCCCGGCGACATCGCTCCGTTTTCGCTGATGACCTATGCGGACGCCGCGCCTCACGCCGACGCCATCAAATACATGACGCAGACGCGGCAGATGCCGCCTTGGAAGCCGACGCCGGCCTGCGGCGACTTCGCCGACGCTCGCGTCCTGGGGCAGGATGAGATCGACCTCCTCGCGAAATGGGCCGACAATGGCGCGCCCGAAGGCAACGTGGCCGATCTTCCGCCGGCGAAAAACTTCGACGGCGGCTGGGCTCTCGGTGAGCCGGACCTCGTGCTCTCCTACGCCGAGCCGTATACGCCGCCGCTCACCGGCGACGTATATCGCTGCTTCCCGATGCCGACAAACCTGCCTACGGACAGCTACGTTTCTGCCATCGACATCAAGCCCGGCGACCGGCAGACGGTGCATCACGTGATCGCCTACATCGACACCAACGGCGACTCGCAGAAGCTCGACGAGGCAGATCCCGGCCCCGGCTACACGTCCTTCGGTGGACCCGGCTTCTCGCTCAACAGCCTTTCCTCAACCCTCGGCGGTTGGGCGCCGGGCGCAAGGCCGGCAGTTCTTCCGGACGATGTGGCCATGTCGCTGCCTGCGAATTCGCGCATCGTGCTGCAGGTCCACTATCACCCGCACGGCGTCGCGGTCGTGCCCGACCAGACGCAGATCGGCATCTACTTCGCGAAGAAGAAGCCGAGCAAAATCGTCTACATGCTGCCGCTGATCAATCAGAATTTCACGATTCCGCCGAACAATCCGAACTATCTGGTGTCGGCCAGCTACAACGTCGCGCTACCCGTGCATCTCTACCTCGTCTTCCCGCACATGCATCTCCTCGGACGCAAGATGCACGTCACCGCGACACCGTTCGGCGGCAACGAGCAATGCCTCATCAACATCGACGACTGGGATTTCAACTGGCAGGGGCAATACAAATTCAGCCAGCCCATCGCCGTTACAGCCGGGACGCGGCTGTCGCTCGATGCCTATTACGACAATTCCACCGACAACTGGCGCAACCCGAACAACCCGCCGAAGCCGGTGTCGTGGGGTGAGCAGACGACCGATGAGATGTGCATCTCGTTCTTCGGTTTCACCATCGACAGCCTCTTCGCGACAGATCAGCCGCCCTCGGCGACACAGATATTTCGTGCGGTCCGGTAGTCGAACCGACGCCTATATGATGCGCAATCTGGAGAGCGCGGCCAACTTTCCGGCGTGCCCACCATATCTCCGGGCGTACACTTCGCCATCCCCATGACGTCCGATCGCGAGAGCGTGCTTCGTTTCGATCTCGCAGTGCAGAAGAGCCGTGCGCTCGTCTACACGGCGGTGTTCGCAACTGCGCTGGTCGCACACGCGCTCGGCGTTTTTGTACTGAGCCTTCCCGCCTCAATCGCAATCCTGCTCATCGAGTTTGTCAGCGCCGGAACCATCTACACGCTTTTCCAGCGAGGGGGCGACCGCCGCATCCTCAATCCGATCTGGATTGGAACGGACATTCTTCTCATCAGTGTTGGTGTCTATGCGACGGGCGGCATCAGCAGCCCGTGGTTCATCTGGTACCTGGCCACTGCCGCAGCGACGGCGTTCGCGGTGGGCAAGAGGGCGGCGTACATCGTCAGCATCCTGAACGCGGTCTCGTACGTGGCGGTGCTGCTGTTCATGGGACAGGCGGCCTTTGTGAACCCGGCGCTCCTTCTTGCGACGGTACGGATGCTCTTTCTCCTCGGCGCATCGCTCTTTTTTCTGGCCGGGATTGCGAATCTTCAGCAGAAGCGCCTGCAAGTCCGCGAATTGGAAGCCGAGCAGGCCCGTGAAGTCGCCGAGCTCACCCGGCTCACGCAGGAGCTCCAGCGGCGCAGCGCCGAGCTGGAGGATGCCAGTCTGCGCGTGCAGGAGACCGATCGCCTCAAGAGCCAGTTCCTGGCAAACATGAGCCACGAGCTGCGCACGCCGATGAACTCGATCATCGGCTTCTCCGAGATCCTGATCGAGCGGCTCGGCGACAAGATCGAAGAGAAGCACCTCGGCTTCCTGCGCCACATCCTGACGTCCGGCCAGCACCTTCTAGGCATCATCAACGATATCCTCGACCTTTCCAAAATCGAGGCCGGACGGATGGAGATCTACGCCGAGAAGTTCGACGTACGTCCGGTCATCGAAAGCGTCTGCGCCGTCATCCGCGGAATGGGCCGCACAAAGGTGCCGGTGTTCACCATCGACATCGGCTCACGGCTTCCACCCATCGAGACCGATCTGACCAAATTCAAGCAGATCCTTTTCAACCTGCTGTCGAATGCCGTGAAGTTTTCGCCCGGCCACGCTCCGATCGCCATCTCCGCGTTTCACTCGGGCAACAGCCATGACGAGGGGACGATCACCGTGTCCGTGCGGGACGAAGGAGTCGGCATCGATCCGAAGGATCACGAGGTGATCTTCGATGAGTTCCGGCAGATCGACGGAAGCGAGCGCCGCGAGTTCGGCGGGACGGGCCTGGGGCTGGCACTCGTCAAGAAATTCGTGCAGCTCCAGGGCGGCTGGGTGCGCGTCGAAAGCTCGCCGGGCAAAGGAAGCACGTTCTCGTTCACGCTTCCCGTCCGCTCGCGCGCCGCCGTCGTCAGCGGGCCGCAGGAGCTCGCACCAGCTGAGTCGCGCACCGAGCCACGCGCGGAGCGAGTGCTGGTGGTCGAAGACGACGCGCAGGCCTACGCTCTGATCTCGTCGGCGCTCGGCTCGGCCGGCTATCTGTCGATTCGCGCGCGCCACGGCGAAGAAGCTCTCCACCTGGCTCGCGAAATGCGCCCAGTCGCGGTGACGCTCGATCTGGTCCTTCCGGGTCTCGATGGCTGGGATGTGCTGAAAACGCTGAAGAGTGACGCGGCAACGCGCGACATCCCGGTCGTCATCATCTCCCGCGTCGACGAACGCGACCTCGGCGTCGCCCTCGGCGCCAACGACTATTTCGTCAAGCCCGTCGATCGCGACCGCCTGCTCGACCGCGTCCGCCGGCTCACCGGCTCCAGCCAATCAAAGGCGCGTCTGCTCCTGATCGACGACGACGTCTCCCTACACGAGCTCCTCGAAGAAGAGCTGACCACCCTCGGCTACACAATCGAAAGCGCATTCACCGGCGAGACCGGCTTCGCTGCCGCAAAAGCCAACGCCCCCGACGTCATCATCCTCGACCTCATGATGCCCGGCATGAGCGGCTTCGAAGTCGCCGGCCTCCTCAAAGACGACCCCTCCACCGCCAAAATCCCCATCCTCGTTCTGACATCAAAAGAAATCTCCGCCGACGACCGGCGCGACTTGCAGACGAAGGTCGCGGCCTATGTGCAAAAGGGAGGGAGCGCGCGCGATCACCTCGTGGCAGAGATACGAAGGTTGCAGAGGGGGAGCGCGTAAATCACGGCGAACGAAACGCCCTCTCATACCCCGTCATTTCGACGTATCCCTGGCCATTGATCGCAACATTGCCGAACGAGCCGGCGACGTCGACGGCGCCTTCCCAGTAGGTGACTTGCGTCGAGCTCCGCGTGACCAGTTCCTGATCCTTCATCAATGGTTGAAGCACGAGCGCGATCCCGAACGATGGAACGGCGACGCGCCAGCCCATCGGATACGTCGCACCAGATTTCTTCGAATGCCACGAGCCGAGCGGCGTGATGACCATCTGATCGCGGCGAAGGTGGATGACGTTTCCCTCGCTACTGATGAGCGAGCCGGCCGACGGCGCGTCGGGCGTCCCGTCCTTGCGCCGGATCTGATACAGCATCAGCTCCGCGTCGTTGTCGAGCTGCACGGAGAACCAGTCCCAACCCTGCTGGCTCTCGCGAAGCTGGGAGCTACCGAACTCGTGATCCATCCACGCCAGACCGTGGCAATTCGCGCCGTTCACGCGGCCATGAACTTCCAGCCGCGACATCGAGTAGTAGTGCGACGCGTAGCCAACACCTTCGGCCTTGATGCTGATGCCGTTCTCGCCGTGAATCGCCGGCGCTTTGCGCGAGGTCATGACGAGATCGATGGCGTCCTTGGCGCCGTACGCGGCAATCCGCCACGAGCCATCCGCAAGCGTCGTCGCCCGCCATCCTTCGTTGAAGACATCGAGCACGCCGGCCGACGCTCCGGCAGTGAATGACGATGAGCGATTGAGCTTCTCGTAGTAGCGGAACTCGCCGGCGCCGATATCGCTGATCGCGAAGTGCGCCAGCGACAGATTGCGCAGATCCCATCGTGTCGCAGCCGGATTGCCAGGAGGCACGATCCCGACGCGAAAGAACGTCAGTTCGAATCCGTAGCGCCTTCCAGCATCGGTCTCGAGATGGCCGGTGTAGTACCACCACTCCGTCTTGTACTCGTCATGCGCGCCGTGATCGCGCGGAAAGGAGAAGTCGTAGCCGGGCAGCGCAGGGACAAACGCGGGCTCCGCGGCAATCGCGGGAGTGAGAATCCCGAAGATGGGCAGCAAGAGCAGGAGGGCCGCCCGGCACACCCGTCCAACGGAACGTGCAACATTCGGCATCCGAAGCTCATAATATGCGCTCGCCATGGCGGAACAGCCGGTCACGATGCCTCCTCGCGCGCGCTTCCGCACGCTCGCGGCGGAGACGAGCATTCCCATCAGCGCCGATGAGCTGATCGCGCTGGCGCGGCGCTACGCCGATCAGGGGATGTACGATGAGGCCATCCATCTGTACGAAATGGCCGAGAAGCTGAAGCCGGGCTCGGTGGCCGTGCGCATCAACCTGGCGCGCACACGTGACCAAAAAGAGAAGGCCGAGGCGTCGCGTTACGAGGCCGTACGACACGACGTCGATTCGCAGCGCGCCCGCGACGAGATCGACGCCTCGCAGTACGTTGGTCTGGCTCAGTACTACATGGCCAAAGATCAGACTTCGAAAGCGATCGAGCTCCTCGAGATCGCCAAGCTGAAGACCCCGAACAACTACCGCCCCTACGAGATCCTCGGGCGCCTCCACTACTCGCAGGGCGAGTGGGACTCGGCGCACGAAGAGATCGTCAAAGCGCGCAAGCTCAATCCCTTCGACCGCGGACTGGCGGAGATCTCCGGGCGCGTCGAGTTCGAGAAGCGCAATTACGAGCGCGCCCTCGAAGACTTCATCGACGCCTTTCTTCTCTCCACCGATCAGAAAGGCGAAAGCACCGAGCCGGTCCGCCGGATGATCAACACGCTCAAGCGCATCGAGACCATCGAGACGAAAGATCTGAACGCCCGCATCAAGCAGCGCGTGGAACAACTTCAGAACTGCACCGAGCGGCTGGAGCTGCGCAAGGACAACCTCTTCAAGCTGGAGTCGAAGAAGAGCCTTCGCGAGATCGTCGACAAGATCTCGCGCGACGCCGAGACGCGCGACAGCCTCATCACGATGGCGGCCGATCTGCGCGGCCTGGCCGTCTTCCAGCACATCAAAGACGAGCATCTGATCCGCCTATCGAAATTCGCGCGCGTCGAGCATCTCGCCGAGGGTGGGCAGGTGTTCAAGGAAGACGACCGCTCGATGGATTTCTATGTCGTCAAGGACGGCCGTATCGAGATTCGCAAAGACACGCCGTTCGGCCCGCAGATCCTCGGGTCGCTCACGGCGGGCGTGATCTTCGGCGAGATGAACTTCATCGACCGCACGCACCGCTCCAGCGACGCTGTCGCTGTCGTTCCGTCGAGCTGCTACACCTTTTCCTTCAGCGCGCTCGATCAGTTGATGGACGAGGACAAACAGCTCGCCGTCGGCCTGCACTGGGCGTTCTGGCGCTCGCTCACGGAAAAGGTTCGCGACGCCAACGATCAGCTCAAGCTCTTTTTCCAGGAGGACGCGAAGAAGGGCCAGGGCCGCAAACGCGCTATCGAAGGAAAGCGCGAGATACAGCAGATCACCGTCAAGTCGGAGGACAAGGTCGACCTCTTCAAGGAGCGCGGCCTCTCTGCGGGTGAAATGAAGCTGCTGGCGACGTTCTCCAGCGAAGAGCGTATCCGCGACGGCTCGATGGTCTTCCGCGAAGGGGAATCGGGCGACAAGCTCTATATCGTTCTCGACGGCCGCGTGCGCATCTCGAAATTCATCCCCGGCGTCGGCGAGGAAGCGCTGGCCGTGCTCGACCGCGGCGACTTCTTCGGCGAGATGGCGCTGATCGACGACAAAGTGCGCTCCGCCGATGCCAAGGCGCACGACGGCGACGCTACCGTTCTCTCGATCGACCGCGCCACGTTGAACGAGATCCTGTCGATGGATCCGCACGCCTCCCTCCAGTTCCTCAACCTCCTCTGCCGGATGATCAGCCGCCGCCTGCGTGAGATCAACGAGAAGATCGTGCAGTGGAAGTACATGAGCGGCGGATTCTGAGCTGGGAAGCACAGACAAGAGTGTCTGTGCCCCAAGAACCGGCTCCATATGGCACAGACACTCTTGTCTGTGCTCCTCCACCGCAAGTGACAAACTTCAACGAACCCCCTAGAATCCAAAAACACCTCATGCGCGTTCTGATCGTCGGTCAGGGGGCACGCGAACATGCTCTCGCGTGGAAACTCCGCCAGTCTCCTCTTGTCAGGGAGGTCTATGCGGCCCCGGGCAATGCCGGTATCGCTGAGATCGCCGACTGCGTGAACATCGGCGTGGCCGACATCATCGAGCTGGCTGATTTCGCCGAGAAGCTCAAGATGGATCTCACCATCGTCGGTCCCGAGCTCCCTCTCACCCTCGGCATCGTCGACGAGTTTCAGAAACGCGGCATGGCTATCTTCGGCCCGACGCGCCTGGCAGCCGAGCTGGAAGGCTCGAAAGCGTTCTCCAAAGAGTTCATGCGCAAGTACGGGATTCCGACCGCCGAGGCAAGAGTGTGCTCGTCGGCGGATGAAGCAAAGGCGGCGCTGAAAGAGTTTCGCTATCCGGCAGTGCTCAAGGTCGACGGCCTGGCGTCCGGCAAAGGCGTCGTCATCGTCAACTCGAAAGCCGAGGGAGAGGAGTATCTCAAGCTCGTCTTCGAGGAGAAGAAGTTCGGCAACGCCGCCAACCGGATCCTCGTCGAAGAGTTCCTCACCGGGGAAGAGGTCTCGTTCATGGCGCTGACGGACGGGAAGAAGTTCGTCTCGCTTGCGCCCGCCAAGGACTACAAGAAAGCGTTCGACGGCGAGACCGGCCCGAACACCGGCGGCATGGGCGCGCACTCACCCGCGGTCGTCCTGAACGGCGAAGCGGCCGCCGAGATCGTGAAGACGATCATCATGCCGACGATTCAAGGGATGGCCGAGGAAGGCCGTCCGTACACAGGATGCCTCTACGCCGGCGTGATGCTGACGCCGAACGGCCCGAAGGTGCTTGAGTACAACTGCCGCTTCGGCGATCCCGAAACGCAGGTGCAGATGCTCCGCCTCGAAGACGATCTGGCCGATCTCTGCCTGAAAGTCGCCCAAGGTGACCTCGGCGACACCAAGCTAACCTGGAAAAAAGAGGCCGCCGCCTGCGTCGTCATCGCCGTCGACGGCTACCCCGACGATTTCCCCAAAGGCCAGGAAGTATCGATCGATCCGATCGACGACCCGAACGTCACGATCTTCCACGCCGGCACCATCCCCCGCAACGGCAAGATGATCAACGTAGCCGGCCGCGTCGCCAGCGTCTGCGCGAACGCACCAACGCTCTCCGAGGCGCTGGCGAAGGCCTACGAAGCCGCGCCGAAAGTGCGGTTCGAAGGGGCAAGGTTCCGGAAGGACATCGGGTACCGGGCGTTGGAGCTGAGGAAGGGATAGCTCCGTGGTTCGGTGGGAGCGATTTGATCCGGCTCGGAACTATGACTTCCCGCAAACGGAAACTCCTGGATGACCAGATCGAAGCCGAAGTCATCGCAGATCTCGATGATCCCTCGGCTTGGGAAGAGCCTATTTTCGTGCCGCCGTTAAAGTCGCCTCTTCCTGAGCGCGTGAGACGGCCGGACGGAAGAATACTGCGTGCCGGCCGCCGCAACAGCGGAAGAAGTACGTAGCAAACGTTCACGGTATCGTCGTACCGCCCGACCGAATTGC
>ODAK010005905.1_pt1 | contig 12377 bp, 12 predicted proteins | sample 1539591 | NCBI WGS metagenome assembly ODAK01 (sample SAMEA3539303, study PRJEB22396) | soil metagenome | biome: tundra; feature: field; material: soil | place: USA | collected 2010-05 | depth 0.15 m | reverse complement strand
GCCGCGGCGCGAAGCCCCGGCAGAAGGGTCCATCCGCCAAACAGGGAGAACGTTGGGTCAATGGCGGAGCCGCTTCTGGACGTGCGTGGAGTGACGGTCCGCTTTGGCGGCGTGCTCGCCCTGGATGATGTGTCTTTTCATGTCGAGCAAGGGCAGATCCTCGGACTGATCGGTCCCAATGGCGCCGGCAAGACGACTTTGTTCAATTGCCTGAGCCGGCTTTATCAGCCGAGCGAGGGAGAAATCCGGTTCGAAGGCGTATCGGTGCTGGCGACGCCCAGGCATTTGATCGCCAATCTGGGCATTGCCCGCACGTTCCAGAATGTGGCGTTGTTCGACCGGCTGACCGTGCTGGAAAACGTCATGGTCGGGCGCCACGGCAAGACCTCGTCCAGCTTCTTCGCCAATGCGCTGCGGCTGCCGTCCGTCGTCGCGGAGCAGGCCGCCGCGCGCCAACGGGCGATGGAACTGATCGAATTCATGGAACTGGGTGCGTTTACCCACTGGCCCGCCGGCGGACTGCCGTTCCCGATACGCAAGCGTGTCGAACTGGCCCGCGCGCTCGCCGCGCAGCCGAAGCTGCTGCTGCTCGATGAGCCCGCCGCCGGCCTGAACCATGACGAGGTCGCCACCCTGGAAGGCCAGATCCGCCGCGTGAGGGATGTGCAGGGCGTGACCGTGCTGCTGGTCGAGCACCACATGAGCCTTGTGATGTCGGTGTCCGACAAGGTCGTGACCGTCAATTTCGGTCGCAAGATCGCCGAGGGCACGCCGGATCAGGTCCGCCGCGACCCCGAGGTCATCCGCGCCTATCTCGGGACTTCCGGCTGATGGCCGCGATCCTGGACGTCAAGGGACTGAGCGCCTGGTACGGACAAATCCGCGCCTTATACGAGGTTGATTTAAGCATTGAACAAGGCGGCGTGACCGCGTTGCTGGGGGCGAACGGCGCCGGCAAGACCACCACATTGCGCGCCATTTGCAACGTGGTGCGGCGGTCCGGCGCGACGTTTTTCGATGGCAAGGACATCGCGCGCCTCGCCACCGAGGACATCGTTCGACTGGGCATTGGCCAGGTGCCCGAGGGACGCGGCACGTTCACCGGCCTGACAGTGGAGGAGAACCTCCGGCTCGCGTTCCACACCCGCAAGGATCGGGCGGCCGCGTATCGCGACATGGATTTGGTGTTCGAGTTGTTCCCCCGGTTGAAGGAGCGTGTGCGGCAACAGGCCGGCACGCTGTCGGGCGGTGAGCAGCAGATGCTCGCCATTGGCCGCGCGCTGATGCTGGCGCCGAGGTTGATGCTGCTCGATGAGCCGTCGTTCGGCCTGGCGCCGCTGGTGGTGCAGGAGATCTTTCGGATTCTCCGCCGCATCAATGAGGAAGGGAAAGTGTCCATGCTGATCGTGGAACAAAATGCCGCGATGGCGCTGGAACTCGCGGATCATGTTTATTTGCTGGAGACGGGACGGGTGGTGACCTCCGGCCCATCGGAAATCGTGCGCAACGATGAGACGCTGCGCCGCGCATATCTGGGGTACTGACGGTGGAATTCTTCATCCAGCAACTGGTGGCGGGCCTGACGAGCGGCGCGATTTACGCCTGTGTCGCGCTTGGTCTCGTGATGATTTTCGTTTCTACCGATCATATCAATTTCGCCCAGGGCGAGATGGCGATGTTCGCGACATATTTGGCATGGGCGATGATCGATGCCGGCGTGCCATTCTGGTTGGCCTTCATCCTGACGATCGTCATCGCGTTCGCCGGTGGTTTGTTCATTCAGCGGGTCATCCTTAAACCGCTGGAGGCCGCGCCGGTCTTGTCCCTCGTGGTTTGTTTCATCGCGCTGTTGTCGTTCTTCAACGCGCTGGCGGGGATGATCTGGAGCTTTACGATCAAGCAGTTCCCCTCGCCGTTCCCGCCGCGCGACGTGTTCGGCAATGGCCTGGTCAGCATCCAGCAAATCGGCGTCGTCGCCGTGACCTTGATCATGCTGGGCATACTGACCGTGTTCTTTCGCTACACGACCTTGGGTCTGGCGATGCGGGCGGCGGCGCAAAATCCGGCGTCCGCGCGGTTGATGGGCGTGCGCGTGTCGTGGATGCTCGCATTGGGCTGGGGGCTGGCGGCGGCGATCGGCGCGGTGGCCGGGATGCTGGTCGCGCCCATCGTATTCCTGGATCCGAACATGATGACGGGCATCCTGGTTTATGGCTTCGCCAGCGCGTTGGTCGGCGGCATCGGCAATCCGATGGGCGCTGTCGCTGGCGGGTTCATCGTCGGCGTGCTGGAAAACCTTGTCGGCAGTTACGTGATCGGCAACGAACTGAAGCTGACGTTCGCGCTGGCCGTGGTGGTGGGCGTGCTGTTGCTGAAACCGGCGGGCATCTTCGGCCGCGTCATCGTAAGGCGGGTCTGAGCATGGCGGCGATTACCGATAGCTGGGCGACACGGGGAAGACCCGGCTGGATCGTTATCCTGTTCTGGGGGCTGCTCGCCGCGCTGCCGTTGGCCGGGCTGTTCACCAACGACCCGAGTTTCGATTATTATATGTTCATGGGTCAGGCGATGCTGATCAACGCCATCGCCATCCTGGGCCTCAATCTTCTGATCGGCTTCAACGGACAGATCTCGCTCGGCCATAGCGCGTTTTTCGCTGTCGGCGCCTATACCGCCGCGATCCTGATGAACTTCGCCGGATTTCCGTACTGGACGACGCTGCCGATCGCCGCCGTGATTTGTTTCGGCGCGGGATTTTTGTTCGGCTTCCCCGCGCTGAAGTTGGAAGGCCATTACCTGGCGCTGGCGACTTTCACGCTGGCGATCGCCGTGCCGCAATTGCTGAAATACAAGCTGATCGCGCCGTGGACCGGCGGTGTGGGCGGCCTGATCCTGGACAAACCTGACCCTCCCGAGGTACTGAAACTGAGCCCGGATCAGTATCTTTACTACCTGTGCCTGGTGGTCGCGATGCTGGCGTTCTGGATCGTGCGCAACATGCTGCGCGGCCGCAGCGGGCGGGCGATGATGGCGATCCGCGACCATGCGATGGCCGCCGCGACGATGGGGATCAACACCGCGCGGTACAAGACCGTGACGTTCGGCATCAGCGCGGGCATCACTGGCGTGGCCGGCGCGCTGTCGGGCATCACCGTCGCCTATGTCGCCCCCGACAGTTTCACCTTGCAGTTGGCGGTGTCGTTCCTGGTCGGGCTCGTGGTGGGCGGGATCGCCTCTTTGCCAGGCTGCATCGTTGGCGGCGCGTTCATCGTGCTGATCCAGAATTCCTCCCAGTCAATCTCCGACTGGATGAAAGTAACATTCTCACTCCGTTACGACGTCCCAGCCTGGGCCATCTACGGAGTTCTGCTGATCCTGCTTATGTATTTCATGCCGCGAGGCATCATGGGCGGGATTGAAACTCTTTGGCTGAGAGTGACCAATCGAAAGGAAGCGTCGTCATGAAACTCACGCGCCGGACCGCGTTATTGGGTGGAGCGGGCATCTCCATCATCTCTCGCGCGGGCCGCGCCGAGAAGAAATACAGCACCGGAGTGACCGATACCGAGATCAAGGTCGGACAGACGATGCCGTACAGCGGCAACGCCTCGGCGTACGGTGTCGCGGGGCGCAACCAGGCCGCGTATTTCCGGATGCTCAACGAAACCCAGGGCGGGATCAACGGGCGCAAGATCAACTTCATTTCGCTGGACGATGGATACAGTCCGCCCAAGACCGTCGAGCTGGCGCGTCAGTTGGTGGAGCGGGATCAGGTGTTCTGCCTGTTCTATCCGCTCGGCACGCAGACCAACACCGCGATCCACAAATACATGAACCAAAAGAAGGTGCCGCAGCTTTTCGTGGCGAGTGGCGCGTCGAAATGGGGCGATCCGAAAGAGTTTCCGTGGACGATGGGTTGGCAGCCCGACTATCACACGGAAGGCTCGATTTATGGGAAGCATATTCTGACCACCAAACCCGATGCGAAAATTGGCATCCTGCGGCAGAATGACGACATGGGCGTGGACTACATGAGCGGATTTCGTGAAGGCCTGACCGAGAAGGTCAAGAAGAATGTCGTCGCCGAGGTATCCTACGAGGCCACGGATCCGACGGTAGACTCGCAGATCCTGCAGTTGCGCAATTCCGGGGCGGACGTGTTCTTTGAGATCACAACGCCGAAGTTCGCCGCCCAGGCGATCAAGAAGGTGGCGGAGATCGGGTGGAAGCCGGTGCATTATCTGGTCAGTGTCGCGGCCTCGGTCGGCGCGGTGATGCGGCCGGCTGGCGTGGAGAACGGGCAGGGCATTATCACAGCCCAGTACCTCAAGGACGTCACCGATCCGAAGTGGGACGACGAGCCGGATGTGAAGGAATGGCGGGCGTTCATGGCGAAATGGAACCCGGCGGCGAACGTGCTGGAGGGCTCGAACGTCAGTTCCTACGCCGCCGTGCATGGCTTCGTGCATGTGCTAAAACAATGTGGCGACGAACTGACCCGGGAGAACCTGATGCGCCAGGCGGCGAACATCAAGGATTTGACGGTTCCGCTGATGCTGCCGGGCGTGAAGGTCAACACCAGTCCGACCGATTTCTACCCGCTGCAATCGCTGCAAATGGCGCGGTTCGAGGGCGATCATTGGGTACTGTTCGGCGAAATGCTGTCGCTTGACAATAAGGCGTAAGGCCGCTTGCACGATCCCTGGCGAGTCCGGCATGATCCCGGCGCCGCCAGGGAGGCAAGAATGGACGCGATCTCGGCCGAGCAACACTTGATCCGCGACGAGGCCACGCTGAACACGCTGTACGGCGAGGTGTCGGCTGGCGCGATCGCCAAGGAGATCGACTACATCCACCCGCATTACCGGGCGATGATCGAGGCCTCACCGTTCCTGGTGCTGGCGACCTGTGGGCCGGAGGGGCTTGACACCTCGCCGCGCGGCGATCCTCCCGGGTTCGTGCGGGTGGTCGATGAGAAGACGCTGCTGATCCCGGACCGGCGCGGCAACAATCGCGTGGACAGTCTGCGTAACATTATCCGCGATCCCAGGGTGGCGCTGCTGTTTCTGATTCCCGGCGTAGGCGAAACGTTGCGCGTGAACGGCACCGCGGTGATTTCCACCGATCCGGTGTTGATCGAGCGGTTTCCGTTCCACGGCACGCTGCCACGCACCGTCATCGTGGTCACGGCCGAGCGGGTGTACTTCCAGTGCCCGAAGGCGCTGGTGCGCTCGGACCTGTGGAACCCCGATAAGCGCGTCGACCGGAAGTCCGTGCCGAGCGCGGGCACCATCATGGCCGGCATCACTGATGGCAAACTTGGCGGGGAGGCCTATGACCGTGCCTATCCGGAGCGGCTGCGCACCACGATTTACTAAGCGGGCCTGACCTCTCCTCGTCATCCCCGGGCTCGTCGCGGGGTCATATGACCCCGCAACGAACCCGGGATGAAGATGCGGGAAAATCGGCCGGAATGAGACAGAAGCGCAGCCTGCATGAGATGGAAAAGCGGCCTGCACGCAATCATTCCACGGTGTCGCCTGGCGCAACGAAAATCGTGGAAACAGCATCCGCTGGACCGCTTGTTCGCCATCATCGCTGATCGATGCGCGAAATTCCGTCATTCCGGACGGCCAAACCCCGAAGCTGTCCGGACTGACATCGTAACGACAGTCCCCGCTTGAGATCAGCCTTGGTTTGTTCTCCCGATTGACGCGGCGTCCGTCTGTGTTCAACAACCATCAACGCTGAGACAGGAGCCGTCGTCATGGATTACACCCCCGCGCCGCATGTCACGCAGAACTGGTTGCTGACCAAACCGTCAGCGAAAGGCACACGCGGCATGGTGGTTTCCCAGGTTCGCGCCGCGGCCGAGGCCGGGGTCGCCGTGCTCGACGCCGGCGGCAACGCGATCGACGCGGCGGTGGCGACGGCACTGGCCCTGGCGACGGTGGAGCCGTGGAATTCCGGCCTCGGCGGCATCGGCTTCGCGCTGGTGCATCGCGCGGGCGAGCGGCGCGCCGATGTCGTGGATTTCGGCCCGGTCGCGCCACGCGGACTGAACCCGTCGGCGTTCAAACTTACCGGCCGGATGAAGCAGGACCTGTTCGTGTGGCCGGAGGTGGAGAAGGACGCCAACATCCACGGGCCGTTGTCGTTCGCCATTCCGTCATCGACCGCCGGTTATGCGCGGATGCACCAGACGTGGGGCAAGCTGCCGTTCGCGGAGGTCATCGCGCCCGCGATCGCGCTGGCGAAGCGGGGCCTGCCGCGGGACTGGTACACGACGTTGAAAGTCGCCGCCTCGGCGGCGGTGCTGCGGAATTACGCCGAAAGTGCCCGGGTCTACCTACCGGGTGGCCTGCCGCCGATCGCACCGTACCAGGGCAAGCCTGGCTTCTTCCGGTTGGGCAACCTGCCAGGCACGCTGGAACAACTCGCCAAAGCCGGCCCGCGCGACTTCTATGAGGGAGACATCGCCACCAGCATCGCCGGCGACGTCAAGGCGATGGGTGGCGTGCTTTCGGCCCAGGATTTGCGGGATTGTCAGGCTCGGATAGTGCCGGCGACCGAGTACACGTGGCGGGGCCGGACGTTGCAACTGGCGGGTGGGCTGACCGCGGCGCCGACGATGATGCGGGTGCTCGATCAGATGGCGTCAGCGCGTTATGGCACCGCGCCCGATCCGGCGTGGTTCGTCGCCCTCGCCCGGGCGTTGAAGACCGCCTATGCCGAGCGGCTGGCAGGGCTTGGGGACGCTGATCCTCTCGCGGCCGAAACCTGCACGACGCATCTGACGGTCTGCGACCAAGAGGGAACGATGGTGGCGATGACAACGACATTGTTGTCCTCGATGGGGAGCCGGGTGGTGCTGCCGACCTCGGGCGTGCTGTTGAACAACGGTGTGATGTGGTTCGATCCGCGGCCGAACCAACCCAACTCGATCGGCGGCGGCAAGCGGCCGCTGACCAACATGTCGCCGATCATCCTGAAGGACGGTGATCGGCCGTGGCTCGCGGCGGGGGCTTCGGGCGGGCGGCGCATCCTGGCCGCCGTCTCCCAGGTCATGAGCTTCATCGCCGATTTCGGGATGACGGTGGAGCAGGCGGCGCATCAACCACGCATCGATGTTTCGGATCCGGACAGCGTCTCCGCCGATCCGCGGCTGCCGGCGGATGTGCTCGCGGCGCTGCGCCAGGACGGCCCGGCCGAGGTCGTGGAGCATGGCGTCATGCCGATCAATTACGCCTGCCCGAACGTGATCCTGCGCGCCCAGGACGGCAGTGTCACGGGGATCAGCGATGCGGCGTCACCCTGGTCGTCGGCGGTCGCTCAAGCCTGAGGGATGCGTGCGGGCGGTCATACTCTTCTGGCCGTTCAAGAGGGGGTCAGGGGCCTGACGACCAGGGGTGTCGCCCGACGGCTCCGGCGCTCTCGGGGCATCTTGTTTTGTTGCTTCATGGCACTGACCAACGCGGCCTCGGCGCGTGCGCCGTTGTTGCTGCCGGACAGTCCGCCACCCAACCTCACGACACTGGATACCGACGCCCTGCGCGCAAAGGCAACAAAAGGGGACGCCGCGGCCGCGGCCGATCTCGGGGCGCTCTACGCGCATGGGTGGAAACTGCACCGCGATCCGGCCGAGGCGATCCGCTGGCTCAGCCGCGCCGCCACGCTGAAGAACAAAGTGGGCCGCCGCGAGCTTGGCCTGCTGCTGCTGCGAGGCGACGGTGCCGCACGCGATCCGGAGCAGGCGGTTGGACTTCTGAAGTCGGCGGCGGAGGGCGGAGACATGGTCGCCGCCGCCGCCCTCGGCGCCGCCTGCGCGAGTGGCGACGGCACGCCGCAAAGTTGGGCCGAGGCAGTGCAATGGTCGCGCAAGGCGGCCATCGCCGGCATTGCCGCCGCGCGGACCAACCTCGGGATCATTTACGAACTTGGCATTCTGGGGCAGGCGGATTCCACGGAGGCCGCCGCCTGGTACAAGAAAGCCGCCGCCCAGGGCTTCGGTCCGGCTGAGGTGCGACTGGGCGACCTGTATCGCGATGGCGCGGGCGTCGACAAGGACTCCGACAAGGCGTTTGCCCTGTACCTCAGCGCCGCGAGGCGAGGCAGTCCAACCGGCGAACGGGCCGTTGGGGAAGCCTACCGTCTGGGCATTGGTGTCACCGCCGACCCTGGCGCGGCGAAGAACTGGCTGCGCCGAGCGGCCGATCAGGATGACGCGGACGCGGAGTATCGCCTGGCCATGCTGCTCGACGGGGCGGTTGGGTATCCCCACGATCGGCTGCAGTCGTGGCTTTACCTGCTGCGTGCCGCCGACCATGGCGACACGCTCTCGGCCGCGCTGGTTGGCACCGGCTACATGACGGGCAAGTACGGGCCGGAACGGGATCGTGCCAAAGCCGCCTACTGGCTGAATGAGGCGGTGGAGCAGGACGGCGTGGCGATCCCGGGCATCACCCAGGACCCGCGTTCGGATCTGGGGCAGGAGCTGACCCTCGCCAGGTTTGAACTGGGTTTGCTGCTGCTGGAGGGCGACGGCGTGCCCGCCGACCCTGATCGCGCCGTGCGGCTGATCGGCAATGCGGCCGATCACGGCCTGTCGCAGGCGCTGTTCCAACTTGGTTTGATGACCCACACGGGTCTTGGCGTGGCGCGGGACGATGCTCGCGCGACTCAGTTGCTGCTGCGCGCCGCGGAGCAGGATTCCGGGGCCGCCGCCTCGCTGCTCGGCGCTGGTTACGTCGATGGGTGGGCCGGGGCCAAGGATGACCAGGAGGGCCTGCGCTGGTTTCGCATCGCCGCGGCTCTGGGCGATCCCGACGGCTGGCTCGGTCTGGGCAGGATGTACGAGGAAGGGCGCGGCGTCCCGCGGGACGGACAGGAGGCCGCGGTCTGGGACACGCTCGCCGCCAATGCCGGCCGGCCCGAGGCACAGCGGCGGATGGGCGACGCGGCGCATCTGGCCCAACTCGGACAACGCCGGGACGATAAGGCGGCGGTGCGGTGGTATCGCCTCGCCGCCGATCAGGACGCGGAGGCGGCCTGGCGTCTGGGCACCATGGCGGAAGTCGGTGAGGGGATGGCGCAAGATATCGCGCGGGCGTTGACGTGGTATCGGGCGGCGGCGGCCAAGGATCAGCCGGATGCGTTACTGCGGCTCGGGGAGGCGGCACGGGACGGCTCGCTTGGTCAGACCCGGGATAAGGCGGAAGCGGACCGGTTGTTCCACCGCGCGGCGGAATACGGGCAATCGCTGGCGCTGTTGGAGCTCGGCGCGATGCTGGAGGCCGGCGGGGCGGACCCGCAAGCAGCTTTGGGCAGCTACCGCGAGGCCGCCGACCACGGCGTGCCGGAGGCGTGCGACCGGTTGGGCCGTGCCTACCGCGATGGCGACCTGGGGCTGACGATCGATCAAGGGGAGGCTCGGCGCTGGTTCCGGCGCGCGGCCGACCTGGGCGATCCGGGTGGCGCGCTGAACCTGGGCGCGATGATGATGCTCGGCCGCGGCGGGCCGGTGGATGAGGCGGCGGCGCTGGGGTTGTACCGGCGGGCGGCGGACCAAGGCAGCCCCACCGCCGAGGCGAATATCGCCGGGGTTTACTGGGTTGGCACGGCGGGCGTACCGAAGGATCGCGCTGAGGCGGTGCGGCACTATCAGATCGCCGCCAAAGGCGGGAATGTCGTCGCCGAGCGGATGCTGTCGGTCGCCTTTGGCACCGGTGACGGCGTGGAGCGGGACGACGCCCAGCAACTCGCCTGGGCGCGCAAGGCGGCGGAGCACGGCGATGCGGTGTCGCAGAACACGGTGGGGTATTTGATCCTGACCGGGGTTGGTGGGACGTACGATTATGTCGAGGCGGCGATGTGGCTGACCCTGGCGCTGGAACGGTCGAGCCCAGGGGAGTTGCACGATCTGGCGACGGAGAATTTGCACACGGCGATGGCGCAATTGAAACCGGAGGAGCAGGACGAGGTGGCGAAGCGGGTGGCCCACTGGCACGAGGCCAACGGCGGGGCGTGATCGCTCATCGTGACGGGCGGCCCGAAGACCGATCGGCATATTCGCGTCAAACAGGATGCGAGGCATGGTGCCTTGCGAAATTGATGATGCGGCGTGCGATCTCTGGCGTAATCCCTTGCAAGATCTCGGTTGCGATCTCGTCAGGAGTGTAATCGTCGGCGGTAGCGAGGATCGCGTCTACCGGGAGGCGCGTGTTCTTCACCCGGCAGGCGCCGGATACCTTGCCGAGGATCCTTTCAACGTCGGGGCAGTCGTTCCAGTCGATCATGGTGACCCCGGGAGTTTCACCGTCGTCCTCGGGGCTGGTCCAGGCATCGATTTTGGCCAGCAGGTATTTCGCCCGGTCCCGCGGGCATTCAGTCTCCGGCGACCGCCATCGTCGGGGTCGGCGGATGCGTTTGGCTGGCAGACGGCAAATCGAGGTCAGGTTCCGCCGCGGTTCGCGCCGCGGCGGCGGCTTTTGCCCAATTGGTTGCCTCCACCAGCGCGAACACCGCCGCCGTCCGGGCAACCTGCTGTTGGGCGGCGAGAGCGGCGGGCGTTTCGAGCACCGATTCCTGGTAGGGCTCATCCTGCCAGGAGGTTTCCGAGACCGTTGGCTCCGGCGCGGGTGGTGGTTGCGAGTCGGACAGGGCCTGAAGCGGCACGGGCTCGGGGGAGGCGGGGCGTGTGGCGACGACCGGTGGCTGGTGGGGCGGCTCGGCGGCGGGCGCTTTGGCCGCGGGGGCGGGGCGTTGCGCGGGCTGAGGGGCCGCGACCTCGGTTTGGTACGGCTGGCTGCCGCGCTTCGCCAGCCGGTCCAGGTGACCCTGGGTGAGGCGGCCCATGGCAATGAGGCTCGACTGGGTGCGCTGCTTGATCGTGTCCGCCATCCCGTGCAGCACGTCCCGCGTGGCGTCGGCGAACACCGTGTTGAACGCGATGAGCTGGCCGGTCAGCATCAGGTCGATGGCGTCGCGCGGTTGAAACGACTCGATCAGGATCCAGGTGTCCTCGGCTTTGGCCTCGTACTCGGCCGCGGTCTGGCCGGTGCGGTCGGATATGGCGCGGACGATGTCGGTCAGAGCCGGCTCGAGGAGTTGGGAAACGTGGTGCGGGTGGGGGGTTGGCTGGCTCAAATGTTGGGACCTTGGGCTGGGAGGCGGGACAGGTTTGGAGGTTTATGGTCCTATGGCAGGACCGCGCCAAGGGGATTTTGGGGGAGGGGGTCATTGGGGTCACGTTGACGGAGAGAGTTGAGAGCCGTGACCAATGCGCATGGCCCTGGATCTCCGCCCTGAAGCCCAGAGGGACCTGGCGGACGTGCCCAGGGCCGAGCGGGACAGACTTCGGGAGAGATTGGAACCAATCGCCGCCGACCCATATGGCAGTCATCCCGGGGCGAAGCGGCCGCGGGGCACTTCGGGTTTCAGTGTGCGGCAGGGGGACTGGCGTGCGATCTACAGAATAACCGGAACGGGCGATAGTTTCGTGATCCGGGTCCGGCACAGACGAGAGGTTTACCGATGAGCCACATCAAGCCGCTAAGCGAAACGCCAGAGAGCGTCACGCTCAGCCGCGCGGACTTTGATGCGATGCTGGAAGAACTTGAGGACGCGGAAGATCGGATGGCGGTGCTGGAGGATTGCCTGCTCGACATGAAGCCGGAGGAGAGTCGTTATCTGCTGTCGATGGTGGACACCATGCGCATCATTGATGGGGCGAGTCCGATTACGGTCTGGCGGGAGAAGCGCGGGTTAACGCTGACCCGGCTGGCGCGTGCGGTTGGTTTGGGGGAGAGCGACCTCGCGGCGATTGAGAGTGGTGGGGCAGCGGATTCGTTGGTGGCCGACAAGATTGCCGACGCGCTGGATGTGCTTCCGGGAATGCTGGCGGCGGTCAAGGCCTGCCCACCCGGCTGACGAGGCCGGCGGGCTTCCCCGGCGGAGGCCTAAGCCGCGCCTTCGACGATACCGCGCCGTACCTGGACGATTGGGCTTTCCGGCTTGCTTGGATCGAGCACCTTCAACAGTCGAAGCACCGGTCCGGACGGACGCTTCGCGCCTCGCTCCCACTGGGCGACCGCGGACTTTTCAACGCCCAACAGCCGGGCGAACACGGGTTGGCTCATTCGGGTCGCGGCCCTGATGCGCTTGACTTCCGGGCCGCTGTAGTCAGGCCGCGGCGGAAGACAAAGCTGATCCATTTCCCGCATGCTGACCGCATCCATCGCGCCGGCGCGATCGAGTGCCGCCGCGAGACCGTGCGCGGTCGCGAGCACGTCATCTTCCACTGCCCGCGCCGTTATCCGTTTCGAGGGCTTGGCCTTGTTCGTTGCCATCGCACTCTACCTCGCTGACGTCACCTGAGG
>ODAK010005904.1_pt1 | contig 12377 bp, 9 predicted proteins | sample 1539591 | NCBI WGS metagenome assembly ODAK01 (sample SAMEA3539303, study PRJEB22396) | soil metagenome | biome: tundra; feature: field; material: soil | place: USA | collected 2010-05 | depth 0.15 m | reverse complement strand
AGTCCGGCCTGAGCGAGCGGCCCACGCGAGTGCGCACCTGGGCGCCCAAGGGCCGAACGCCAATCATCCCTCGTCGAAGCAATAGGATTCGCAAGCGAAGGGTTGATGCGAGCGGCATAACCGAGCATTCGATTTGAAGCATGGCGATCTGTTCGAGTGGCGTCATCACTCTAAGCACAGACGGCGATGAAATTTCGGGAAAAATCATCACCATGCGCGCCGCCTCCATTGGTCGACAACCACTCGCGGACACGGCGCAACACGTCGCCCGAGGCGCGGACTGCAGGAAGCATCGCGTCGAGGCTCGCCACTCGAAAGTCAAAGTTGTGGCCTGTCGGCAACGAACAAACTGCGCAAGGTTTTTTCGGACACGACTCGGACACGGGCGTTGATAAAAGAGAAAGGGTCAGTCGGTGCTAACCGGCTGACCCTTGATATCGCTGGCTCCTCGACCTGGGCTCGAACCAGGGACCTACGGATTAACAGTCTTCGTCCTCAGCGCGTCAAGGTGATCGGCCCAAGCTTGCATCATCTTGCGTCGCTCGGGCAGATGCAGCGCATGGTTGTACGAGGCGGAGACCGCGTTGCGCTCCTGATGCGCCAGCTGAAGCTCGATGTGCGCGTGCGGGAAGCTCATCTCGTGGAGCATCGTCGATGCAACGCCGCGAAAACCGTGCCCCGTCATCCGGTACTTGAACCCCATCCTCTCTAGGGCGCCGAGGATCGTGTTGTTCGACATCGGCCGCATGTGGTCCCGTTCGCCCGGGAAGACGTAGGGAGACAGGTTCCGGATTTCGTGCAGGCAGCGCAACTCATCCAGGGCCTGGCGTGACAGCGGCACGATGTGCGGGGTCCTCATCTTCATGCGCTCGGCAGGAATGCGCCACTCCGCCGCGTCGAGGTTGAACTCGTCCCACGTCACCTCGATCAGCTCGGAGGTCCGGACGAACGTCAACGCGATGAGCTTGAGGGCGCTGCGCGTGTAGGGCGAGCCGTCGTAGACCGCGATCTTGCGCAGCAGCTCTGAGAACTCTTCGCCTTCGACCCGGGCGTAATTCGTCTTTCTGTAGGACTTCAAGAAATCCGAGGGCCTGATGTCGGTACTGGGGCTGCGATCGATGTAGCCGAGCGCCACGGCGTAGCGGAGGATCTGAGCGCAGGTCTGCAGCGCCCGCTTCGCGAGATCCAGGGCGCCGCGTGCCTCGATCTTCTTTGCCATCGCGACGAGGCGGGGTGCCGTGATCTGCGTGATCGGGAAGCGGCCGAGAGCCGGGAAGACATCGCTCTCGAGGCGGCGGATCACGTACTGCGCATGATGGTCGGTGCGGCTCGACTTCCAGTACTCATGCCACGCGCGGGCGACAAACTCGAACGTGTTGTCGGCGTCCAGACGCAGCGAGAGCTTTGCCGCGCGCCGTTCTGCGGCGGGGTCGATCAGATCCCTGAGCTTGGCCTTGGACTTTTCCCTTGCGATCCGAGCCTGGGCCAGGCCGACCGACGGGTAGGGGCCAAGCGCCAGTCGCTTTTCCCGGTCGGCGAAGCGGTACTTGAGGCGCCAGTGCTTGCGGCCGTTGGGCGTGACCTCGAGGTACAGACCGTGTCCGTCGATGAGACGAACACAGGCCTTGTCGGTCGGGCACGTCGCGTTGCGGCATGCAACGTCGGTAAGAGGTGTGGCGGCGCGTGGCATCTCATGCCCCTACGATTTTTCCATCTATGCCCCTAACTTTGCTCGCAAAAGGGCCGGGTGTCAAAAAACCGCTAGAGATCTTCTGAGACCGATTTTACCTCGTACGTAGGGGCAAAAACGGTGCGTTGGAAGGGTGCTTCAGAGGTGCTTCTGGCGGAGAGGGCGGGATTCGAACCCGCGGGGGGTATTTAGCCCCCACACGCTTTCCAGGCGTGCGACTTAAACCGCTCATCCACCTCTCCGGCGGCGGCGCGAATCTTAGCCGAGGGCGGGCGCTCAGGCCGGGCGAGGCATGGGCAGCTTCATCAATGCCATCGCCGTGCCGATGAGCCCGGAGACCTCGGCCAGGTTGCTCGGCACGATCATCGTATTGTTCTTCTGCGCAAGCTGGGCAAAGGCCTCGACGGCCTGCTGCGCAACCTTCAGCTGCACGGCCTGCTCGCCGCCCGGCTGGCGGATCGCTTCGGCGACCTTTCGGATCGCGTCGGCCGTGGCGTCGGCGACGGCGACGATTGCCGCGGCTTCGCCCTGCGCCTTGTTGATCTCAGCCTGGCGCTGCCCTTCGGATCGCGCAATGAAGGCTTCGCGCTCGCCAGTGGCGATGTTGATCTGCTCTTGCTTGCGTCCTTCGGAAGCGGCGATAAGGGCGCGCTTCTCGCGCTCCGCCGTGATCTGCGCCTGCATCGCGCGCAGGATCTCGGCCGGCGGCGTCAGGTCCTTGATCTCGTAGCGCAGCACTTTGACGCCCCAGTTCGTCGCCGCTTCGTCGAGGGCAGTGACGACATGGGCGTTGATCGAGTCGCGCTCCTCGAACGTTCGGTCGAGCTCCATCTTGCCGATCACCGAGCGCAGCAGCGTCTGCGCCAGCTGGGTGATCGCGAAGACGTAGTTCGACGAGCCGTAGCTCGCGCGCATCGGGTCGGTGATCTGGAAGTAGATGATTCCGTCGACCTGCAGCTGCGTGTTGTCGCGCGTGATGCAGACCTGACTCGGCACGTCGAGCGGCACTTCCTTCAGCGAATGCTTGTAGGCGACGCGCTCGATGAAGGGCATGACGAAGCTGAGGCCCGGCGTCAGCGTCCGATCGTACTTGCCCAGCCGCTCGATGACCCAGGCGTGCTGCTGCGGCACGATCTTGAAAGTCTGGAAGACGAAGATTACTGCGATGACGGCGATGACGAGGGCGATTTCCATGAGGCGATCTCCGCAGGAAGTGGAATGGTTCAGTGGGGCGAGCGCGGCGACAGAACGAGCCAGTTGCCTTCGACGGCGGACACCGTGTGCTCGCCCGCCTTCGCCACGGCACCCGGCGCCAGTCGCGCGCCCCAGCTCGAGCCGCGGTATTGCACCCGCGCCGTCCTGTCGCCGGCCCAAGCGTCGACATGGACGTGCTCGCCGATATCGAGGTTGACGTCGCGGTTCTCGCGTGCGGCACGGTCGCCGCCGCCATGCGTGCGCCGTCGCCAGTGCCAGAGCACGGTCGCGCCGCCGCCGACGATCGCCGCGGCGACGATTTGAATCGGCGTCGACAGGCCGAGAGACGCCGCCATGGCGCCGGCCGCAAGCCCGAGCCCGACCATCAGCAGATAGAACGTTCCGGTCGCGAGCTCGGCAGCGACCGCGAGGCCGGCCGCGACCCACCAACCCGTGGCAGCGGATACATCCATCGCAAACTCCCTTGGCCCGACTTCGGATGCAAGTGTAGGGCGCCACCCGGAGCCCTACACTGCGCGCTTTCCGCTTCGCCCCCTTTTGAGGCCCGCCGATGCTGCGCTTCCAGTTTCCCATCGTCATCATCGACGAAGACTTCCGCTCCGAGAACGCTTCGGGCCTCGGCATCCGGGCGCTCGCCGCGGCGATCGAGAAAGAAGGCTTCGAGGTGCTTGGCGCGACGAGCTACGGCGATCTTTCGCAGTTCGCGCAGCAGCAAAGCCGAGCCAGCGCCTTCATCCTCTCGATCGACGACGAGGAGTTCACCGAAGGCCCCGACCTCGACCCGGCAGTGCTGAACCTGCGCAAGTTCATCACCGAGGTCCGTTTCAAGAACGCGGACGTGCCGATCTACCTCTACGGCGAGACACGCACCTCGCAGCACCTGCCCAACGACATCCTGCGCGAGCTGCACGGCTTCATCCACATGTTCGAGGACACGCCGGAGTTCGTCGCCAGACACATCATCCGGGAAGCCCGCAGCTATCTCGATGGCGTCGCGCCGCCGTTCTTCCGCGCTCTCGTCGACTACGCGCAGGACGGCTCGTATTCGTGGCACTGCCCCGGCCACTCCGGCGGCGTCGCCTTTCTGAAGAGCCCGGTCGGCCGGATGTTCCACCAGTTCTTCGGCGAGAACATGCTGCGCGCCGACGTCTGCAATTCGGTCGACGAGCTCGGCCAGCTGCTCGACCACACGGGCCCGATCGCGCAGAGCGAGCGCAACGCGGCGCGGATCTTCAATGCCGACCATTGTTTCTTCGTCACCAACGGCACGAGCACGAGCAACAAGATGGTGTGGCACCACACCGTCGCGCCGGGTGACGTCGTCGTCGTCGATCGAAACTGCCACAAGTCGATCCTGCACGCGATCATCATGACGGGCTCAATCCCCGTGTTCCTGCGGCCGACGCGCAACCACTACGGGATCATCGGCCCGATCGCGCAAGGCGAGTTCACGGCGGAGGCGATCCAGGCCAAGATCGCCGCCAATCCGCTGCTCGAGGGCGTTGACCCAAAATCGGTCAAGCCGCGCATCCTGACGCTGACGCAGAGCACCTACGACGGCGTGCTCTACAACACCGAGACGATCAAGCACGCGCTCGACGGCTACATCGACACGATGCATTTCGACGAGGCCTGGCTGCCGCACGCGGCATTCCACAAGTTCTACGGCGTCTTCCACGCGATGGGCAAGAGCCGGCCGCGGCCGAAGGACCAGATCGTCTTCGCGACGCAGTCGACGCACAAGCTGCTCGCCGGGATCAGCCAGGCCTCGCAGGTGCTCGTCCAGGACTCGCAGACCCGAAAGCTCGATCCGCACCTCTTCAACGAGGCCTATCTCATGCACAGCTCGACGAGCCCGCAGTACGCGATCATCGCGTCGTGCGACGTCTCGGCGGCGATGATGGAAGCACCCGGTGGCCGCGCCCTCGTCGAGGAAAGCATTGCCGAGTCGCTCGATTTCCGGCGCGCCATGCGCAAGGTCGACGCTGAATACGGCAAGGACTGGTGGTTCAAGGTTTGGGGCCCGGAAAAGCTGGCGCCCGCGGGCATCGGCAACAGCTCCGACTGGATGCTCAAGGCCAACGCCAAGTGGCACGGTTTCGGCAATCTTGCCGAAGGCTTCAATCTGCTCGACCCCATCAAGTGCACGATCATGACGCCCGGGCTCGACGTGTCGGGCAAGTTCGCGAAGACAGGCATCCCGGCGGCGATCGTCACGAAATTTCTCGTCGAGCACGGCGTCGTCGTCGAAAAGACGGGCCTGTACTCGTTCTTCATCATGTTCACGATCGGCATTACCAAAGGCCGGTGGAACACGCTGGTCACGGCGCTCCAGCAGTTCAAGGACGATTTCGACCGCAACGCGCCGATGTGGAAGATCATGCCGGAGTTCTGTGCTTCGAACCCACGTTACGAGCGCATGGGCCTAATGGACCTCTCGCAGAGCATCCACGAGCTCTACGCGAAGGACGACATGGCGCGCCTGACGACCGACATGTACCTGTCCGACATCCAGCCGGCAATGAAGCCCAGCGACGCCTTCGCCTGTATCGCACATCGCAAGACCGAGCGCGTCGAGATCGACAACCTCGAAGGCCGCGTCTCGACGACGCTGCTCACGCCTTATCCGCCGGGCATCCCGCTCTTGATTCCCGGCGAGTGCTTCAATCGCAAGATCGTCGACTACCTGCGATTCACGCGCGAATTCAACCAGGCCTTCCCGGGCTTCGACACCGACGTGCACGGCCTCATGGCCGAAGGCATGGGCGTGACCGCGGGACGCTACTACGTGGATTGCGTCCGCTGAACCTAAGCCGCTCCGCCCATGACGTGGCTGAAGCCGGCGTCGACGTAGGTGATCTCTGAGGTGATGCCGGCCGCGAGATCGGAGAGCAGGAATGCGGCGACGTTGCCAACGTCGTCAATCGTGACGTTGCGGTGCAAGGGCGAGTTTCTTTCGACGACCTCGAGGATCTTGCCAAAGTCCTTGATGCCCGAGGCGGCGAGCGTCTTGATCGGACCGGCCGAAATGCCGTTGACGCGGATGCCCTTCGGGCCGAGGCAGGAAGCTAGGTAGCGGACCGACGCCTCCAGCGAAGCCTTCGCCAGCCCCATGGTGTTGTAGTTGGGAACGGTGCGCAGCGCCCCCAGATAAGTGAGAGTGAGGAGCGCGGCGGTGCCGTTGAGGCGCGGCGCCGCCGCCTTGGCCATGGCCGCAAAGCTGTAGCTCGAGATGTCGTGGGCGATGCGGAAGCCCTCACGCGAAAGCCCTTCGAGGAAGTCGCCGGAAATCGCTTCCTTCGGGGCGTAGCCGATCGAGTGGACGAAGCCGTCGAAGGTCGGCCAGACTTCGCCCAGACCGGCGAACATGCGCTCGATCTGCGCGTCGTCGGCAACGTCGCAGTCGAAGACGAGTTCGGAGCCGAACTCGGCGGCGAACTCCGTGACGCGCGGCAGGAACCGTTCGCCCTGGTAGCTGAAGGCGAGCTCGGCGCCTTCGCGGTGGCAGGCGCGGGCGATGCCATAGGCGATCGAGCGGTTCGAGAGCACGCCGGTGATCAGGAAGCGCTTGCTGACAAGAAATCCCATCGTGGGGCTCCGGGAAGGCAGGGAGGCGGCGGATTCTGGCATGTGCCCCAGAGGCGCTGCCGCCTCTTGACAGCCACCGCTCTTGCCGGTAATCGCGAGGAAGGATACAATTCTCGTTTTCCCAGATAGCGTCAAGTGGGCGGATCTTCCGGCCCATTTTTTTTGGCTGATCGCTTTTCGTCACGTTCTCTTACTTGCAACCTCAGGCAGAACCTCGCTTCATGGCCCAACACGCCGTCATAGACACGACCGTCCACGGGCTCGGCTACGAGCTCGTGGACGTCGAGCGCGCGCCGGGCGGCCTCTTGCGCGTGACGATCGACCATCCGGCGTCGGGCGGCGCAGAGCGCTTCATCACCGTCGACGATTGCGAGAAGGTGACGCGTCAGCTGCAGCACGTTCTGGAAGTCGAGGGCCTGGCCTACGAACGGCTCGAGGTCTCGTCGCCCGGCCTCGACCGGCCGCTCAAGAGCGCTGCCGATTTCGCACGTTTCCAGGGTGAGCAAGTCGAGTTGACGCTGAAGGTTCCCTTCAAAGGCCGCACGCGCTTTCGAGGCGAGCTGCTTGGCCGTGGCGATGGCTGGCGAATCATTCTCGAGCCGACCGCCGCAGCGGTCGCGGCGACAAGGCACGCGGCGAGCAAGTCGGCGAAAAGAGCGGCCGTGGCATCCACAGCGCCAGGCCCGGCACCGAGTGCCGCCCAGGAGGTGAAAGTGCTGGACTTTTCGCTGGACGAGGTGCGCGAGGCGCGGCTCGTCCCGGTGATCGATTTCAAGGGGCGCCGGTCCGCCCCGCAGGGTGCGGTGGCACACGAGGCGCGCGCGCAGGAAGAGATGAACGGAGGTCGGAGTCAATGAACCGTGAACTGTTGATGCTGGTGGACGCGATCTCGCGCGAGAAGAGCGTCGACCTTGAGATTGTCTTTCAGGCGGTCGAGGCCGCGCTCGCATCGGCGTCGAAGAAGCTGCAGGGCGGCGAGGTCGACATTCGCGTTTCAGTCGACCGCGAGACGGGCGAGTACGAGACCTTCCGCCGCTGGCACGTCGTTCCGGACGAGGCCGGCCTGCAGCTGCCTGATTCCGAGATCCTCCATTTCGAGGCGGTCGAGCAGATTCCCGACATCGAGGTCGACGACTACATCGAAGAGCAGATCGAGTCGGTCTCGATCGGCCGGATCGGTGCGCAGGCGGCCAAGCAAGTCATCCTGCAGAAGATCCGCGACGCCGAGCGCGAGCAGCTGCTGACCGATTTCCTCTCGCGCGGCGAGAAGATCTTCGTCGGCACCGTCAAGCGCCTCGACAAGGGCGACATCATCGTCGAATCGGGCCGCATCGAAGGGCGGCTGCGCCGCTCGGAGATGATTCCGAAGGAAAACCTGCGCACCGGCGACCGCGTTCGCGCCTATATTGCAGAGGTCGACCCGACCCTGCGCGGGCCGCAGATCCTTCTTTCGCGCTCTTCGCCCGGTTTCATGATGGAGCTCTTCAAGCAGGAAGTGCCCGAGATGGACCAGGGCCTGCTCGAGATCAAGTCCTGCGGCCGCGACCCGGGCTCGCGCGCCAAGATCGCCGTCGTCTCGCACGACAAGCGCGTCGATCCGATCGGCACCTGCGTCGGCGTGCGCGGCTCGCGCGTCAACGCCGTCACCAACGAGCTGGCCGGCGAGCGCGTCGACATCGTGCTCTGGTCGGAAGACCCGGCGCAGTTCGTCATCGGCGCCCTGGCGCCGGCGAACGTGCAATCGATCGTCGTCGACGAGGAGCGACACGCGATGGACGTCGTCGTCGACGAGGAAAACCTGGCCATCGCGATCGGCCGCGGCGGCCAGAACGTGCGCCTCGCCTCGGAGATGACCGGATGGCGCATCAACATCATGACGGCGGAAGAGTCGGCGTCGAAGCAGGCCACCGAATCCGACTCGGTCAGGAAGCTCTTCGTCGACAAGCTCGACGTCGATGCCGAAGTCGCTGACATCCTCATCGCCGAGGGTTTCGCCAGCCTCGAGGAGGTCGCCTACGTGCCGATGCAGGAAATGCTCGAGATCGAGAGCTTCGACGAAGACACGGTCAACGAGCTGCGCACGCGCGCCAAGGACGCACTCCTGACGATGGAGCTGGCCAAGGCCGAGCGCGGCGGCGAGGTCTCGCAGGACCTGCGCGATTTCGATGGCCTGACGCCCGAGCTCATCAGCAAGCTTGCCGAAGGCGGCGTGCACAGCCGCGACGAACTCGCCGACCTCGCGGTCGACGAGCTGATGGAGATTTCCGAGGTCGACGTCGAAAAGGCCAAGGAACTCATCATGAAGGCGCGCGAACACTGGTTCGCCGCAGAACCCACGCAAGGATAGACACCCTATGGCTTCGACTACCGTCGCCCAACTTGCCGCGGAGCTGAATCGCCCGGCCGCGGCGCTGCTCGAGCAGCTGAAGTCGGCCGGCGTCAGCAAGGCCTCGACCGACGACTCGGTGACCGAGAGCGACAAGGCTCGCCTGCTCGACCATCTGCGCTCTTCGCACGGCGCCACGACCGCCGGCAGCGAGCGCAAGAAGATCACGCTGACGCGCAAGTCGACCAGCGAGATCAAGCAGGCCGATTCGAGCGGCAAGGCACGCACGATCCAGGTCGAGGTGCGAAAGAAGCGCACGTTCGTCAAGCGCGATGAAGTCGCCGCGCCCACCGAGAACGCAGAAACCGCCGAATCGCACGAAGCCGATCTGCGCCGTCGCGAGGAAGAAGCGCACGCCGAAGCGGAGCGCCTGCGCGTGCAGGAAGAAGAGCTCAAGCAAGAGCAGCGTCGCCGCGAAGCGCAGGAACGCGCCGAACGCGAGGCTGTCGAGCTGCGCGCCCGCGAAGCGGCTGCGAAGCAGGCCACCGAGGCCGCGGCCGCTGCGGCAGCGGGAAGTGAAACGGCGGGAAAGCCCGGCGTGGCAATGGCCGTGGAAGCTGCGCCCGCGGAAGCGAAGGCACCGGCCGAGCCGCCGAAGCCGGCGCTGCGGGTCGTCAAGGCGGGAACGCTCGAGAACGAGGAGAAGCAGCGCGCCGCCGATCTGGCCAAGCGTCGCAAGGCCGCCGAAGACGAGGCTGCGGCGATCCGCACCATGATGTCGGCACCGAAGAAGGTGCTCGTCGCGAAGAAGCCCGAAGAGGCCAAGCCGGCCGAGCCGGCCAAGGAAGCGATCAAGGGAACGATCCACAAGAAGGCGGGAACGCCCGGTGCGGCGGCTCCGGGTGTGACCAAGCCGGGCGACAAGAAGTCGATCAAGTCGGAGAAGCTCTCCTCGAGCTGGGCCGATGACGCGGCGAAGAAGCGCGCCCTCAAGGCGGCGCCACGCGGCGCTCCAGGGGCAGGGCGTGCCGGCTGGCGCGCACCGCGCGCCGGTCGCCGCGGCGATCGCAACGACGGGGCGCCGAGCGCCTTCGTCGCGCCGGCCGAGTTCCAGGCCCAGGAAGTGCATATCCCGGAGACGATCAGCGTCGCCGATCTGGCGCACAAGATGTCGGTGAAGGCTTCCGAGGTCATCAAGCAGCTGATGAAGCTGGGCCAGATGGTCACCATCAACCAGCAGCTCGACCAGGAGACGGCGATGATCGTCGTCGAGGAGATGGGTCACACGGCGATGGCCGCCAAGCTCGACGATCCGGAAGCCTTCCTGGAAGAAGACACGCAAGCCGAATCGACACACGAATCCGAGCCGCGCGCGCCGGTCGTCACGGTCATGGGCCACGTCGACCACGGCAAGACCTCGCTGCTCGACTACATCCGCACCAGCCGGGTCGCGGCCGGCGAAGCGGGCGGCATCACGCAGCACATTGGCGCCTATCACGTCGAGACGCCGCGCGGCATGATCACCTTCCTCGACACGCCGGGCCACGCCGCGTTCACGGCGATGCGGGCGCGCGGCGCAAAGGCGACCGACATCGTCATCCTCGTCGTCGCCGCCGACGACGGCGTCATGCCGCAGACCAAGGAAGCGATCGCGCATGCCAAGGCGGCGAAGGTGCCGATCGTGGTCGCGATGAACAAGATCGACAAGCCTGAAGCCAACGTCGAGCGCCTGAAGTCGGAGCTTGTCGCCGAGCAAGTCGTGCCCGAGGACTTCGGCGGCGATTCGCCGTTCGTCGCGGTTTCGGCGAAAACGGGGCAGGGCATCGACACCCTGCTCGAGCAAGTGTTGCTGCAGGCCGAGGTGCTCGAGCTCAGGGCGCCGAAAGACGCCATGGCCAAGGGCCTCGTCATCGAGGCGCAGCTCGACAAGGGGCGCGGCCCGGTGGCGACCGTTCTAGTGCAGAGCGGCACCTTGAGGCGCGGCGACGTCGTGCTCGCCGGCTCGAGCTTCGGCCGGGTTCGGGCCATGCTCGACGAAGACGGCAAGCCGGTCAACGAAGCCGGCCCCTCGATCCCGGTCGAGATCCAGGGCCTCACCGAAGTACCGCAGGCCGGCGACGAATTCATGGTGCTGGGCGACGAGCGCCGGGCCCGCGAGATCGCGACCTTCCGCCAGGGCAAGTATCGCGACGTGAAGCTGGCCAAGCGCCAGGCCGCGAACCTTGAGAACATGATGGATCAGATGGGGCAGGGCGCCAAGCAGGTGCTGCCGCTCATCATCAAGGCCGACGTGCAAGGCTCGCAGGAAGCGCTGGCGCAATCGCTGCTCAAGCTCTCGACCGACGAGGTCAAGGTGCAGATCGTGCATGCCGCCGTGGGCGGCATCAGCGAGAGCGACATCAACCTCGCGATCGCATCGAAGGCGGTCATCGTCGGCTTCAACGTCCGTGCCGATGCAGGATCGAGGAAGCTCGCCGAGAACAACGGCGTCGATATCCGCTACTACAACATCATCTACGACGCGGTCGACGAGATCAAGGCAGCGATGACCGGCATGCTCGCACCGGAGCAGCGCGAAGAGACGATAGGCACGGCGGAGATTCGCACCGTGTTCGTTGCGTCGAAGATCGGTACGGTCGCCGGCTCGATGGTCACTGCCGGCGTCGTCCGCCGCGGCGCGCGCTTCCGCCTGCTGCGCGAGAACGTCGTCGTCTATACCGGAGAGGTCGAGTCGGTGCGGCGCATGAAAGACGACGTGCGCGAGGTGGCGGCCGGCTTCGAATGCGGCATCAAGCTGAAGAACTACAACGACATCAAGGAAGGCGACCAGCTCGAGTTCTTCGAGGTCAAGGAAGTCGCCCGAACGCTGTAGGCGGACATGGCTTCATCCGAACCCCGCCCTCCAAAAGACGGCGGGGTTCTTGTTTGCGGGCTTGCGAGGACATCACCCATGCGACACAAACCATCGATTCCGAACCGCAGCTTTCGCGTCGCCGACCAGATCCAGCGCGACGTCGCCGAGCTGATCCGCGACCTGAAGGATCCGCGCATCGGCATGGTGACGATCCATGCCGTCGAGGTCTCGCCCGACTACGCGCACGCGACGGTGTTCTTCTCGGTCCTCGTCGGCGACGCGGCGGCGTGCGAGGAAGCGTTGAACGAGGCGGCCGGCTTCATCCGCAACGGCCTTTTCAAGCGCCTGCAGATCCACACCGTGCCGACGCTGCACTTCAAGTTCGATCGCACGACCGAGCGCGCTGCCGAGCTGACGGCACTGATCGCCAAGGCGAATGCGTCGCGAGCCAGGGACGACTGAAGCGTGAAAGCCGACCGCCCGCGCATCGTGCGCCGCGCCGTGCACGGCGTGCTGCTGCTCGACAAGGGGCTCGGCGCGTCGAGCAACGGCGCACTGCAGCAGGCCAAGCGCCTCTACCGCGCCGAGAAGGCCGGCCACACGGGCACGCTCGATCCGCTCGCGACCGGCCTGCTGCCGATCTGCTTCGGCGCCGCGACCAAGTTCGCACAGGTGAGTCTCGACGCCGACAAGCGCTATCTCGC
>ODAK010005903.1_pt1 | contig 12378 bp, 11 predicted proteins | sample 1539591 | NCBI WGS metagenome assembly ODAK01 (sample SAMEA3539303, study PRJEB22396) | soil metagenome | biome: tundra; feature: field; material: soil | place: USA | collected 2010-05 | depth 0.15 m | reverse complement strand
GTGGCATGTGCGACGGGCACCAACTCTATGCCTACCTGCCGGGCGGCGCTTCGGGCGGCATCCTGCCGGCCTCGATGGCTGACATACCGCTCGACTTTGACACGTTGCAGCCGCACGGCTGTTTCATCGGCTCAGCCGCCGTGATCGTGCTCTCGCAACACGATAGAGCACGCGACGCCGCCCTCAACATGATGCGCTTTTTCGAGGACGAGTCCTGTGGCCAGTGCACGCCGTGCCGTGTCGGAACCGCGAAGGCCGGCCGTCTGATGACCGAGACGGTCTGGGACCGGGCGTTGCTGGAGGAGCTGTCGCAGGCCATGGCCGATGCTTCGATTTGCGGCCTCGGCCAGGCCGCCCCGAATTCGATCCGTTGCGTCGCCAAGCATTTCGCCCATGAGATCAGCTGACGATAACGCGGTGATCCGGGAACCGGCCAAGGCGTCGGGCCGTTCGACGGCCGCGGCGACCCTGGCGCGGGCCACGTCGGCGGCCACATACACCGTATTCATTCGCGACCTGGAGGTCGAGACCTGCATCGGGGCCTTCGAACATGAAAGGACGACGTCGACCGTGCTGATGATGGACCTGGACATCGATGTGGCATGCCACGCCGGCACGTCCGATCGTCTGCGCGACACGGTCGACTACGGGGCCGTCGTCGCCGAGATCCGGCACGGCATGGCCGGCAAACGCTATTTCCTCCTCGAGAAGGCGTCCGAGTTCGTCGCCGCCCTCATTCTCGACAAATTCGGCGCCCTGCGGGTCCGGGTCAGCATCGCCAAGATCGGCATCATCGACGGCGTCGGTCGGGTGGGCGTGATGCTCGAGCGCCGCGGCGAAGGGTTCGAGGCCGCGTTGCGCGCCGCCTCGTCCGAAGCCGATCGCCAGCCTCGCGTCGGCTCGCCGATGCGGCGCCGTAGCCCATGAAGATGCCGAGCGCGACGTCCCGCCGAGCCGCGGCTGTGGCCCCGGTCGGGCAAGGCGGTCGTATCGAGTTCAAGCTCAATGGCGAGACCGTCTCGGCGACGCCGGGCGAAACCCTCATCGAGGTCGCCGATCGCCTGGGCGTCGAGATACCGCGCCTTTGCTACAAGGAGGGCTATCGGCCGGACGGCAACTGCCGCGCCTGCGTGGTCGAGATTGCGGGCGAGCGCGTGCTGGCGCCTTCGTGTTGTCGCACTGCGACCGCGGGCATGGAGGTATCGAGCCGCTCGGACCGCGCGTTGCATTCGCAGAAGATCGTGCTCGAGCTTCTCAAGAGCGATGCGCCTGCTGCCGACCTGAAGCCCGGCGGCAACGAGCTGCGCTATTGGAGTGATCGGCTCGGCGTCGGCGCTCCCCGGTTCGAGCCGCGCTGGCAGCCCTCGACGGACGCTTCGCATCCGGCCATGACGGTCAACCTCGATGCCTGTATCCAGTGCACACGCTGCGTCCGGGCCTGTCGCGAGGTGCAGGTCAACGACGTGATCGGCTACTCCTGGCGCGGCTCCGCAGCGAAGATCGTCTTCGATTTTGCCGATCCGATGGGCGAGTCGACATGCGTGGCTTGCGGCGAATGCGTCCAGGCCTGTCCGACGGGCGCGCTCGCGCCGGCCAAGGCTGCCTACGAGATCGAGGCCGACAAGACGGTCGAGTCGGTCTGCCCTTTTTGCGGCGTCGGCTGTCAGCTCACCTACCACGTCAAGGACAACACGCTCGTGCGCGTCGAGGGTCGCGACGGGCCGGCAAACCATGACCGCCTGTGCGTGAAGGGCCGCTTCGGCTTCGACTACGCCAATCATCCGCAACGCCTCACGAAGCCCCTCATTCGCAAGCCCGGCCTTGCCAAGCAAGGCGACTTCACCGTCGATCCGACCCGGTGGAGCGATGTGTTCCGCGAAGCGACCTGGGAGGAGGCGCTCGAATTCGCTGCGGGCGCCCTGGCGCGAATCCGGGACTCGGCCGGTGGCGGGGCCCTGGCCGGGTTCGGCAGCGCGAAGGGCTCCAACGAGGAGGCCTATCTTTTTCAAAAGCTGGTGCGCACGGGGTTCGGCTCGAACAACGTCGACCATTGCACGCGCCTGTGCCATGCCTCTTCGGTTGCTGCCCTGCTCGAAGGCATCGGCTCGGGCGCGGTGTCGAACCCGGTCTCCGACGTCGCGAAGGCGGATTTCATCTTCGTGATCGGCGCCAATCCCACGTCCAATCACCCGGTCGCGGCGACCTGGATCAAAAACGCCGCCAAGCGCGGCGCCAGGCTGGTCGTCGCCGACCCGAGGCGCACCGACATGGCCCGCCATGCATGGCGGGTGCTGCAGTTCAAACCCGACATGGACGTGGCGCTCCTGAACGCCATGATCTACACGATCCTCGAGGAAAACCTCGTCGATCCCGAATTCATTCGGAGCCGCACGACCGGATTCGAAGCGTTGAAGGAAAACGCGAAGGGCTTCAGTCCTGAGGCGATGGGGCCCCTGTGCGGGATTCCGGCGCAGACGATCCGCGAAGTCGCCCGGGCTTATGCGACGGCAGACGGCTCGATGATCCTGTGGGGCATGGGCATATCGCAGCATGTGCACGGCACCGACAACGCGCGCTGCCTTATCGCGCTCGCTCTGATGACGGGACAGATCGGCCGCCCCGGCACCGGGCTGCACCCGTTGCGCGGCCAGAACAATGTCCAGGGCGCGTCGGACGCCGGGCTTATCCCGATGATGTATCCCGACTATCAGCGCGTCGACAACGCGCAAGCCAACGCCCGCTTCGAAAAATACTGGGGCTGCAAGCTCGACATGCGGCCGGGCCTGACGGTCGTGGAAATCATCGACGCCGCCTGCGACGGGAGGATCCGGGGCATGTACGTCATGGGCGAGAACCCGGCGATGTCGGATCCGAACGCCCACCACGCCCGCGCCGGCCTTGCCAAGCTGGAGCATCTCGTCGTCCAGGACATCTTCCTCACCGAGACCGCCTATCTGGCCGACGTCGTGTTGCCGGCCTCCGCCTGGCCCGAGAAGACGGGGACCGTCACCAACACCGACCGGATGGTGCAGATGGGCCGGCGCGCCCTCGATCTTCCGGGCTCGGCGCGACAGGACCTCTGGATCACGCAGGAGATCGGCAAGCGCCTCGGGCTTGACTGGGCCTATGCCGGACCCGACAGCGGCGTCGCGCAAGTCTACGAGGAGATGCGTGGCGCCATGAATTCCATCGGCGGAATCTCCTGGGAGCGCCTGGAGGCCACCTCGAGCGTCACCTACCCCTGCCGCACCGAAGATGATCCTGGCCAGCCCGTGGTCTTCAAGGAGGCCTTTGCGACGGCGGACGGCAGGGCGCGATTCGTTCCCGCTGATCTCATCGCAGCCGACGAGCGGCCGGACGCCGAGTTTCCATTCATTCTCATCACCGGGCGACAGCTTGAGCACTGGCATACCGGCTCGATGACACGGCGCGCCAGCGTCCTCGACGCCCTCGAGCCGCATGCAGTCGTCTCGATGCATCCCCTCGACCTCGAGCGGATCGGGGCGCAACCTGGCGACGTCCTCACGGTGGCCTCGCGGCGCGGCGAGATCGTGCTTACGGCGCGCTCGGATGAAGGCACGTCGCGCGGCAGCGTCTTCATTCCGTTTGCCTTCTACGAGGCGGCTGCCAACCTTCTCACCAATGCGGCACTCGATCCCTTCGGAAAGATCGCCGAGGTGAAGTACTGCGCCGTGAAGGTCGCAAAGGGCGGCGAGCTCGGCGTCCTCATGAGTTTCGGCGGCGGCCGCGCAGAGCTCGCGTTCAGCTGACGACCCAACGTTTCTACCCGAGACCCCAGATGGAATCAGATATCCAGATCGCGCAAAAAGCGAAGATGAAGCCGATCGGCGAGATCGCCGCAAGCCTTGGCATCCCGGACGAGGCGCTCGAGCCGTTCGGGCGCAGCAAGGCAAAGATCTCGCTCGAGTACATCGATTCGCTCAAGAGCAGGCCGGACGGCAAGCTGATCCTGGTGACGGCCATCAGTCCCACCCCGGCCGGCGAGGGCAAGACCACGACGACAGTCGGGCTCGGCGATGCGCTCAACTACATCGGCAAGAAGGCGGTCGTGTGCTTGCGCGAACCCTCCCTCGGTCCGGTTTTCGGCATGAAGGGGGGCGCCGCGGGCGGCGGCTTCGCTCAGGTGGTCCCGATGGAGGACATCAATCTCCACTTCACCGGGGACTTCAACGCCATTGCGCTGGCGAACAACCTGCTCGCCGCAATGATCGACAACCACATCCATCACGGCAACGAGCTGGGTTTCGACGTGCGCCGCATCGCCTGGAAGCGCGTGATGGACATGAACGATCGCGCCCTTCGAGACATCACGGTTTCGCTCGGTGGCCCCGCGAACGGCTTCCCGCGCCAGGACGGCTTCGACATCGTCGTTGCTTCGGAGGTGATGGCCATCTTTTGCCTCGCCACTTCGGTCAAGGATCTCAAAACGCGGCTTGGAAATATTGTCTGCGGCTACACGGCGGCACAAAAGCCGATCCTCGCGCGTGATCTGAAGACGCACGGCGCCATGGCCGCGCTGCTGAAAGGAGCGCTCGCCCCGAACTTGGTCCAGACGCTCGAGCACACGCCGGCGTTCATCCACGGCGGTCCGTTTGCCAATATCGCGCACGGCTGCAACTCTGTGCTGGCCACGCAGACCGCGCTCAAGCTGGCCGACTACGTCGTGACCGAGGCCGGTTTTGGCGCTGACCTTGGCGCCGAGAAGTTCGTCGACATCAAGTGCCGCAAGGCCGGCCTCAAGCCTTCGGCTGTTGTACTCGTTGCCACCATTCGCGCGCTGAAGTACCACGGCGGCGTCGAAGTCAAGGAGCTCGGCACGCCCAACCTCATCGCTCTCGAGAAAGGCATCGCCAATATAGAGCGGCACGTTAACAACATCCGAAACCACTACGGGCTGGCTTGCGTCGTGGCGATCAACCACCGCACCGAAGACAGCGAGGCGGAAGTGAAGCTGTTGATGGACAAGTTGGCGCATCACGGCGCGAAGGTGGTCCTGGCCCGCCATTGGGCTGAGGGCGGGAGGGGCGCAGCGGACCTGGCGCGCGAGGTCGTCGCGATGTGCGAGCAACCGACGGATTTCAAGTTCGTCTACGAGGAGGATGCGTCGCTCTGGGACAAGATGAAGGCGATCGCAGTGAAGATCTATGGCGCCTCGGATATCGCTGCCGATTCGAAAGTTCGGGCGCGGATCAAGAACCTTCAGGAGTCGGGCTACGGCCACTATCCAATCTGCGTGGCCAAGACCCAGTACTCGTTCTCGACCGATCCGAAGTTGCGCGGCGCGCCCTCGGACCACATCGTGACGATTCGCGAAGTTCGCCTAGCGGCTGGCGCCGAATTCGTCGTGATGATCTGCGGCGACATCATGACCATGCCAGGCCTGCCGAAGGTCCCCTCGGCGTGCTCCATCGATATTGCCGACGATGGGAAAATCGTCGGCCTGTTCTGAGCGAAGGCCACAGCGGATGACTGCGAAAATCATCGATGGCGTGGCCATCGCCAAGAAGCTCCGCACCGGGTACGCCGAGCGCGTACGTGCCCTGGCGCCACGCGGGATCGTGCCGGGTCTTGCGGTCATCGTCGTCGGGGACGACCCAGGATCCAAGGTGTACGTGCGAAACAAGGTCAATGCCTGTCGCGACATCGGCATGCACTCGCGGGTGCATTCCTTCGCGCACGATTGCGGCGAAGGCGAGGTCCTGTCTTGCATTCGCACCTTGAACGAAGACCCGGGAATCCACGGCCTGATCGTTCAGCTGCCGGTGCCGGCCGCGTTCGACATGCGGCGTATCCTCCAGAGCGTTTCCCGGGCCAAGGACGTCGATGGATTTCATCTCTACAACGTCGGCAGCCTCGTCTTCGGACAGACAATTTTCCCGCCGTGCACGCCCTTCGGCGTGCAGCGCCTCTTGGAATGCGAGGGCATCACGGTCGAAGGCAAAAACGTCGTCGTCGTCGGGGCCAGCAACATCGTCGGCAAGCCTATGGCGATGATGATGCTGCAGAAGGATGCCACGGTGACCATCTGTCACGTCAAGACACGGGACCTGGCTCAGTACACGATCCTCGCCGACATCCTGATAGTGGCCGCGGGACGCCCCAACCTGATCCTGCCGCAGATGGTCAAGACTGGGGCGGTAGTGATCGACGTCGGTATCAACCGGCTTCCCGATGGACGGCTCGTCGGCGACGTGGACTTCGAGGGTGTGCGACAAAAGGCATCGCACATCACGCCGGTGCCCGGCGGTGTCGGTCCGATGACCGTGACGATGCTGCTGCAAAATACGATCGCGGCCGCGGAGCGTGAGGCGAATTCCACTCCGATCGAGAGCCCGGACTTTCATGACTTCGAGCGCGCGATTGCATGAACTCCCAGATCCGGTTCGTCGGCTCCGGAGACGCCTTCGGTAGCGGCGGCCGGTTCCAGACCTGCATCCTCGGCGATATCGGTGGCCGGCGATTCCTTCTCGATTGCGGTGCCTCGTCGCTGATCGCCATGCAGGCACAGGGGATCGATCCGAACAGCGTCGAGACGATCTTTCTGACGCACATGCACGGTGACCACTGTGCAGGCGTTCCCTTTCTGCTCATGGATGCGATGCTGGGGAGCAAGAGACGCACGCCGCTCGTTGTCGTCGGCCCCGACGGGACCGCCGCCAGGATGGAGCAGCTCCGAGAGGCTCTCTTTCCCGGCAGCAGCGGCATGGCGCCGAAGTTTCCCTACGAATACCGGGAGATCAAGACCGGTGTGAGAGCAGAGATCAACGGCATCGCTGCTACTGCGTTCGCGGCCTCGCATACACCTCAGACCAACCCGACCATGCTGCGGGTCGAGTGCGCCGGCAAGACAGTGACCTATACGGGCGACACGGAGTGGACCGACGCCATCATCGAGGCAGCCGATGGCGCCGACGTCCTGGTCTGCGAGTGCTGCTTCTACGACAAGCCGGTCCGCTCGCACATGAACTATCTGTCCTTCAAGACGAACCGCTCGAAGATCAACGCGCGATCGGTCGTGCTGACGCATATGGCGCCCAATATGTTGGAACATGTTGACGAGATCGAGGAGCGCTGCGCCTTCGACGGCATGGTCGTGGAGCTGTAGTTCACGATTAACGAATGGCTGCGGCGGTGAGGACCGCCGTTGCGCCGACGCGCTCTTGCCGCGGCTCGGCGGAGCATCACTGAATTTGCCGACGCTGCAATGCGAAAGGCGCAGGGCGGATTGGCGTTTCGAAGGGGTGCTCACCCTTGCAGAGCGCAATTCGATCTGCTTAAATCTATGCTGTTGGTGCCCGTGAAGGTGCGACCGAGGCGACGGAAGTCCTTTATCGCCTGGGCGCCGAGGATCGCGTCGTCGGCATCTCGGGCTACACCGTTTATCCGCCGCAGGCCCGCCGGGAAAAGCCGAAGATCAGCGGCTTTTCCACCGGACATATCGATCGCATCCTTGCCGTCCAGCCCGATCTGGTGATCGGCTTTTTGGACTTGCAGTTTCCGCTGCTCCGGGAGTGCCAGGCCGCAGGACGCCCAGTCCTGTCCGAATGATCATGCCGACGCGCAACAAGGCCGTGTTCGGCGCGTCCGATTCAAGCCGCTCGCGTTGCGCTCAAAGAGCGGCTTGCCGCAGCGGGGTCTGGGTAGCCTCGAGCGGGTGCGATTCGCGCAAGAGCATCAAAATCGCGACAGCGAAGAAGCCCAAGGTCGCCGAAACCCACAGGGCGTTTTCTGCCCACCGGTCAAGACACAGACCGAACAGCCACGGGGCCGAGGCTTGCGCGATGCGAGCGGGCACGGTCAGAACACCCTGTCTTTCGCCATAGCCTTGCGACCCGAAGAGGACGAGCGGAAGTGTGCCCTTGGCAATCGTCAGGATGCCGTTGCCTGCCCCGTGCAGAATGCCAAAGACGACTGCCGCCGGCGCGCCGACGAGTACGAGCAGGGTGGCACCCAAGGGATGCATGAACGTCCCCAGGCGGGCCGACTTCAGCGGATGAAAACGGCGCAGCAAGCCCAGCTCCAACAGTCGGCCTGCCACCTGTGCGGGCCCGATCAGCGCGCCGATGCCCACCGCGGCCCCGAGGGTCATTCCGCTGAAGACCAGCAGGCGGGGCAGGTGCGCCGCCATCGCCGTGCTGATGAACCATGTGATGGCATAGAAGACCGAGAGCAGGAGGACCGTGCCGATAGGTGTAGCCGAGGTGGGCGCGGCGACCGGCTCGGAGGAGATGCTGGCCTCCGGCCGCGAAACGATCGGCGGCTCTGCCTTCGGCAGCGACCAGTTCAATGGCAGGCCGATCGCCACGTGCAACGCCGCCCAGGCGAAGCAGGCGCCGCGCCAACCCGCCCGCGCTTCAAGCCATGCGGACAGTGGCCAGCCGACCGTGCTTGCCAGCCCACCGAGAAGCGCGATTCCCGTGATGACGTTGCGGGAGTCGTGGCCATAGAGTCGCACCAGCGCCGCGAAAGCCGCTTCGTACAGGCCGCTTGCCATGCCGATACCCAGGATCGCCCAGGCGGCAAACAGGCCTGTCGGGCCGCGAGCGAAACCCAGACCGACCAGGCCGAGCGCGAACACGACGTTCGAGCCGACCAGCACGGGACGGCCTCCGCGCCTGTCGATGGCACGGCCTGAACGGGGTCCCGCCAGCGCGGAAACGACGAGCGCAACGGAGAAGGCGCCGAACACCGTCGCGACCGACACGCGCAGATCCCGGGCCATCGGGACCGCAAGGACGGCCAACAGGTAATACGATGAAGCCCAGGCTAGGCACTGAGCAAGGCCGAGTGTCGTGACGACCCGTGCACGACTTGGGGTTGCCATGAGCGCTAGATCTCATTCTGGTTGACACGCTTGGTCAGTTCGGCCGCGGTCTCCTTCCGCTCGCTGTAGCGGTCGACGAGGTACGAGCTGACGTCTCGCGTGAGCAGCGTGAACTTGAATAGTTCTTCCATCACATCGACCACCCGGTCGTAGTACGCCGAAGGCTTCATGCGACCCTCATCGGTGAACTCGAGGAAAGCCTTGGCGACGGAGGACTGATTCGGGATGGTGATCATCCGCATCCACCGTCCCAGGACGCGTAACTGGTTCACCGCGTTGAACGATTGCGAGCCGCCGGAAACCTGCATGACGGCCAGGGTCTTGCCCTGGGTCGGACGTACAGCGCCCAGCGCGAGCGGGATCCAGTCGATCTGCGCCTTCATGATGCCGCTCATGGCGCCGTGACGCTCCGGCGAGCACCAGACCATCCCCTCGGACCAGCCCGCGAGCCGGCGCAACTCCTGCACCTTGGGATGCGTCTCCGGAGCTCCGTCGGGAAGAGGCACGCCGGCAGGATCGAAGACGCGAACCTCGCCGCCCATGGCTTGCAGCAAGCGGGCCGCTTCAAAGGTCAGCAGACGACTGTAGGAGCGCTCGCGCACGGAACCGTAGAGCATGAGAAAGCGTGGCCGGTGCTGCGACGGCTCCCGCACCGCAAACCTCTCCTGGGCCGGAACTTCGAAGAGTTCGGCGTCGAGCGCGGGGAAGGAAGGCTCAAACACCGTACTTGTCCTTGGCTCCCATGGCTTGTTCGGGTTCGTCTGCAAAGGGCATGTTCATTGGCAATGCACGGAGTTGAAGCATTGCCGGTGCATCGCGAAGCATTGCAAGCGCTTTGCAGGCAAGACTGCGCAACATATGAGTGTCAGACACGTGGCGACGCCACTGACTACTCCGCAGAGGCCGGTTTCGACGTCACTTCGGGAGCGACCGGGGCGCCTCTGAAGGCACGGTGGACCAGCACCGCAATTCCGGCGCCGACAAGCTCCGCCACGACGAAGCCTGGGACGCTCGAGGGGGCGATGCCGGCAAAGCTCTCGCTGAACATGCGACCGAAGGCCGCGGCGGGGTTCGCAAACGACGTCGAGGAGGTGAACCAATAGGCGGCGCCGATATAGGTGGCCACCATCGCGGCGACGCGAGCCGCCGGCGCGCGCAGGATGACGAGGACCAGGCCGAACGTTGCCACTGCCTCGCCGATCCATTGTCCGGGTCCGCTGCGCACCTTGGTCGAAAACTGAATGATGCTCATGTCGAACATCGCGTGCGCGAGCCATGCTCCGAGCATCGCTCCGACGAGCTGGGCAACGATATAGGGCGCGAGCAGCGGAGGCGCGAGCGCGCCGCGCGCAGTCATCACGAGCGACACCGCCGGATTGAAGTGCGCACCGCTGATAGGGCCGAACACCTCGATCAAGATGTACAGACCGCCGACGGTCGCCAGCGTGTTCGCAAGAAGCGCGATGGCGACGTTGCCTCCCGAAAGTCGCTCGGCCATGATTCCCGAGCCGATGACAACGGCGAGAAGCAACGCCGTTCCGAGCGCCTCTGCGAACAGTTTTTCGGCCGCGGTGACTGGCATGGTTCAACTTTCCGAAATAGATTTGAGTGCTGTCTGCAGTTCGGCGTTGCTCATGGATTCCAGCGGCAGCTGCGCCAGCTGAAGCATCCGGTAGGCGATCGCCTGTCGTGTCAGTTCGAACGCCTGGCGCTTGGCGGCATCGTCGCCCGGCGCTAGAGACGGGTCTGCGTAGCTCCAGTGAACCTTGACCGGACTGCCGGGCCAAAACGGGCACTGCTCGGCTGCGGCGCTGTCGCAGACCGTGATGACGACGCGCATCTGCGGCGCGTCGGCGGTGATGAACTCGTCCCAGCTCTTGCTGCGCAACCCGCTGACGTCGATGCGCGCAGAAGCGAGCGATTCGATGGCGAACGGATTGACCCGACCGCTCGCAGCACTGCCCGCGCTGTAGGCCTGCATGTCTCGCCCGAGCTTACCTGCCCAGTGGCGCAGCATCCCTTCGGCGAGCAGGCTCCGCGCGGAGTTGTGCGTACAAAGGATGAGGACGTTTGTCGTCATGTGATCTGCCGCGAGCGATTCATCCGGCTTTCATGAGCAGCCGCATGAGGCGTCGGCCTCGACCGACCGAGGCTCGCCCTGGCAACAATTCGAGGTCAGGTAGCCGAGCAATTGATTCATGGGGCCGAAGGACGCCCTGTAGATCAAATGACGGCCGTCTCGCTCCTGGGTCACCAGACCGGAATTCATGAGGTCCTTCAGATGGAATGACAGGGTCGCCGCAGGAACCTCAAGCTCCTCGGCGATGGCGCCGGGCGTCAGGCCCTCCTGGCCAGCGACGACGAGGAGACGAAACACCCTCAGGCGAAGCGATTGGGCCAAAGCGGCCAACGCGCGCACGACCTCGGCTTCTTTCATCGTAAGATGATAATCGAACTATGGAATCAGTGCAGCTCGAATTCTCGCCGCGGGTCCGTTATGGCGGGCCCCCAGATTCGAAACACGTTCCCCCACGCAGCAGATCTCCGTGAGCCCCGAGGCGGCCTCCAGCACCGGCCTCGCATGCAGACGCCGTGAGGATCCCATCTTCATTGCTGTTGAACTCGACGTTTGTTCGAATGCCGTCGCTGGGCTGGTGGCAGGGTGGCCGAACGACCGGGTCGCTGTCAGAAGAGCGGCGCAAGTCGTGCGGCTACTTCGGCCAGGAACGCCTCATCATCGGCGCCGAACGCCCCCGTGTCGTCGGAGTCCACGTCGATCTGGGCGAGGTAAGCCTCGCCGCGGAGGATCGGAACGACGATCTCGGACCTCGTCTCGATGTTGCATGCAAGGTACCGCGAGTCGCTTGCGACGTCGGCCACGATCATGGATGCCCGGGCCTGGACGCTGGCGCCGCAGATTCCTTTGCCGGCGGGGATGCGAGTGTGTTCTGTGGGACGACCGTGAAAGGCTTTGAGCACAAGCGTATCGCCCTCCAAGGCATATATGTAGACGCCGGTGTAGCCCGGCAGCCTCTGGAGAATCCGGCAGACATCGGCAAGAGATTGCAAGGGTGGCTTGAGTGCCCGCAGAGCACTCCTGATGTCGTCCGACGCGAGTTGGTGTTCGAGATTCACAGTGCAGCCAACGCTACCAGACTGACGGCGGGGAACCGCGGTTCACAAGCAACAAGCGGGGCAATGGGCCTTTCCTCTGACGCACCTTGACCTTTGTCAAGGTGAACACTGAGTGATGTGCCATTATGAAAAACGCAAGAAGGACCAGATGATGAGCAAACTTGAAGTGTTTGAACCCGCGATGTGCTGCCCGACCGGCGTTTGCGGCGTAAGTGTGGATTCGGTCTTGCTGCAGTTCAATGCCGATTTGCAATGGTTGATTGAGCACGGCGTCGAGGTTGTTCGTCATGGCCTGGGCCACGACGCGGCAGCGTTCGCAGCGAACTCAGACGTGGTCAAAGAAATGCAGGCCGGAATGGACCGCCTGCCCATCGCCACTGTCGATGGCCGCATCGTCT
>ODAK010005902.1_pt1 | contig 12384 bp, 6 predicted proteins | sample 1539591 | NCBI WGS metagenome assembly ODAK01 (sample SAMEA3539303, study PRJEB22396) | soil metagenome | biome: tundra; feature: field; material: soil | place: USA | collected 2010-05 | depth 0.15 m | reverse complement strand
GTGCACGTGTTGGTTCTATGCTCATGCTGACTTCTTTCCTCTATTGAAACCCAGAGCTGCGTGTGTTTAGATGCTCTGTGGTAGCTCTTTCGTAATGGTTAACGTTGCGAGTTGCTGAATTTCGTAGTGCGCTTGGATTACGCCTCCTTGTACGGTATCAGTGACCGGGTTGAGTTGTCCTATATAGGCGTAGGTGGCGTATGTTGCCATTTGATCCAGCAGTTCGCCGATGGCAGGTTGGCGTATCTGATTGAGGTCTTTGCCAATCAGGAAGAGCGTGCGTGCGTCTGTGTGAACCTGGGTGAGCCATGTGCCGGCCCTTGTGACATCACTAAGAATGACGGCAGTACGTTGACGCATTGCGGGCGTGATATCGGTTGCTCTAGCGATTTGCCCAACGTGTAGTTGTACGTGGGCGATATAACCGGGCGGGTCCACGTTGTAGTTGCTGGGTATCTGGTTTTGGGGGTCGACCGTGAGAAGACCTATTTTGCCAATGATTGGGTTGACGAGGAGCGGCGTTCCTGTAGGCATATCGACGTGTGCGTTTATGATGCCATCCAGGTAATACAGAATAGTTATGACTTGATTGCGCATTTGATTGAGTTGACCCAGGGTAGTCGTCGAGCCTGACCAGTCGTCGCGAGCGCTGATAGACCATTCAAAAATCTTCTCAGTATTTTTGAGCATCCAGGTATCGAGGCCGCCGGGAAGGCCCAGGACATAGGCATCAGTTTCATTGTAGAAGAGGTGGCGGATGTGGGTCAGGGCGCTGAAGCCAGGTGAGTCGCCAGGAATTTGCGCTTGCGGAATCTCTCCGTAATAGCGCCATGTTGAGCGATTTGTAGATGGAGCGGCGGGCGTTCTGTTGGCGTTTTCTTCAGTAATGAGGATACGGCTGGTGGCTGATATCAGGTTATTGTTGTGGCTGTCGCCCTCAAACGTGAAATTGACCTGTTTGTTGTGTACTACCAGATCGTTAGTCAGTAGAATTGGTGGGGTGATGGGTGGTGGCCCGGTTAGATCTTTTGTCGTTGTTGGATTTTTGTCGGGCAATAACCATGCATAGTAGCTTTTGCCAGGGTGGGGAGCTGGAATATTTTGTAGCGCAATTTGTAAGCGGTCAGCGATGCCATCGGCGGTACCAAGTGTTGTTTGACCACTACTGACATAAAAGGCGTGTCCTACAATAGTGCTGGTAGCGGCGGGAGAAGTATGATTGAGGAAGACATAGGTTCCCAGCACACTACCTAGTAGGATGATGATTAAGAGTACAAGCAGGATGGCAAACAGTTTATTGCGGTGTGGTTTTTGGGTTGAAGGGTGAATGGGGGGAGTGTATATGGGTGGTGGTGCAGGAGGTAATATGGTGGTTGGAGGGTCTGTAAATGCAGATGGTGGTGGTGTTGGGTAGGATAGTATAGGGGTGACGTTGGCAGTGGGGGTGCTTATAGTATTTTCTGTTGGGGTTATATTCCTGGCAGGTACCGCGATAGTCTCTATATTCTGTAAATCCGGGCGTGAGCGTCGGGACCATGGAGCGGTTGGTGTAGGTATATCTTCATCATTAAGGGGTGATGTGGGCATACCAAGAGCCTCTGGGCGCGGAACTTTCAGAGAGTCGGCCAGGGCAGCGGTCAGAGCTGAGGCGCTGTCGAAGCGTGCGGCTGGATCTTTTGCGAGGCAGCGCATGATGACCTGTGCCAGTGGTGGCGAGATGCGTGGATTGATGAGAGAAGGAGCGGTTGGTGTTGCGTTTGCGTGTTGAGTGACGACATCAAGCGGGGTGTTGCCGCGAAACGGCGTAACGCCAGTGACTATTTCGTAGAGGATAACGCCCATGGAGTAGAGATCGCTACGCTCGTCGCCGGGGTAGCCGCGCGCCTGTTCGGGCGAGATATAGAGCGGGGTGCCGAGCTGGCCGCCACTGACGCTTGTTGCAGAGGTACTTAAGAGTTTCGCCACTCCAAAATCGGTCAGGATCGGCTCACCCATCGTATTATGGGTAGTGTTGCGCTCGTCAAGCAGAATATTGGCCGGTTTAATGTCACGGTGAATCATGCCTTGCTGGTGAGCATAGTCTATGGCCTGGCTGATAGAGGTAAAGAGATTAACGATTTCTTCAGGTGAGGGTATTTGTCCGCGACTGGACGTTTTGTGGATATAGTCGGCGAGTGTTTGTCCCTCGACATAATTCATAACCATATAGGCAATGGGAGATTGTGTGCCTTTGCCGTCATCCTCGGGTTGGAAGATCTGGAAATCGTGAACCTGTACGATGTTGGGGTGGTGCAGCGAAGCAATAAGCTGAGCTTCGCGCCGGAAGCGATTGGCAAAGTTGGGATCATCGCGCAGGTTGGGCTGGAGAACCTTGATAGCGACATAGCGTTGTAATTGAGTATCAAGAGCTTTCCATACCTCAGCCATTCCGCCGTGACCCAGCCGTTCGACAAGTTCATATTTCCCTAGCCGTTTGGGAGTTGTATCCATGCTGTATATTCCCTTTTCTCTGTAGTTCTTCTATTTTTCCTCTACCCGCAGGTTGCGCCCGGTGCGGTGCATGGTTGGATCGCAAAGGTAGCGAGACGTTGAATATTATAGTGAATCTGGGCGATTCCTTCTTTGATCTGCAAGGTGTTGGGGTCGGTTTGACCAATGAAGGCATAGTTTGCTTGGGTGAACAGGTCATCGAAAATTTTTGCGGCGGCAGGCTGGAGCAACTGTGCGCGCGGCATCTGAAGCAGCGTTTCCGCATCTGTATGCACATTTGTTAACCAGAATTGCACGTTATCGATAGCGTCATTGATGCGAATAGCCAGTGCTTGTTGATCGGCATTGATGCCGGGTGACTGGGTAATCTCGCGTAGATGTGTACCGATATGTTTCAGGTAGCCTGGTGGATTTTGTGTTGGATCAATTTCCAGCAGGCCCACGCGCGCAATGGTAGTATTTACTTCTATGGGTGCCATCCCTGCGGGCAACTTCTCTGTACCTATAAATTGTGATCCATCAAGGTAATCTAGAATGCGTACGAGTTGGCGTTGCATTAAAGCTGTATTCGTTGAATCGCGAGCACTGCCTGACCATTCCAATAGCTTCTCTGTGTTTCTAAACAGCCAGATATCCAATCCTCCCACTAGTCCAGCTTCTTGTAGTTTGGGGTCCTGTGCAAGAAGGTGGCGCAGGTGATCGAACAGGCTAAAATGTGAGACCGTATCTTTTGGATTGGGCACTTCTGAAAAGGCGGCACCGAAGATCCAGGCTGTTTTATCAAGAGTGTAGTTGACAGGCGGTGTAGTTGCATCTTCTTCAGTAACCAGGAAACGGCTATAGTTGGCTAGAATGTCGGTGTGATGGCTGTCACCCAAATAGGTCAATGTTGCCTGTCCATTCTGAACGGGGAGGGTACCAAGCAAGATTGGAAGTGCCTGGGCTTTGTTATCGCTTAATAACCATGCATAATAGCTTTTCCCTGGCGCGGGTGGCTGAATATTCTGGAGTGAAACCTGTAACTGATCAGCTATTCCGGCATTGCTATCTACGTTAAGCAATCCGCTACTTATAAAAAAAGCGTGTCCAACGATGGTACTTTGTGGCGCAGAAGTCGCTTTCTGGTTGAGTTTAAGAAAGACAGCTATACCTCCGCCCAGCAGAATAATTAAGGCGGCAAATATGCTAATCCAGAGCCAGGGAGATTGGCGCAAGGAATTTTTTTGCTGATCGGGTCGCCAGTTTTCTGTGGGACTGCCATTTGGGGCAGGCGTTGTATATTGATTGGTAGAAGGCCAATTTGTGCCCATGTTACCTCCTCTACTGCTTTACTGCCAAATATTTAATAAGTCCTTTAATACAGGAAAGCTAAACGAACTTGAGAGAATAAAGTGGAAAGATACTACTGAGAATAGTATAAGCTAGAATGGGGGCGTTGCCAATGGTATAGGTCACAAAATTTTTGGATTTATTTTTAATTTTTCTCTATTCGTGTCGAAGAGAATGTAGGACTTTTGTATAGGTGACAGAATCTAACCCGCCGCAAGCCGCAGCGGTTTCAACCCTGGCGGATAAGCGGGTTTCCGTTGGCTTGAGCCAGAAGTCCCATCATTTGGTGGTTCCTCTTTCTCCCTATTCTTGCAACTTTTACGTATTAAAACGAGGAATATGATAAATCACCGGACGCAATAAATTGGGCCCCCTACGGTGTTACGCGCGTTAAGCATGTGTAAAATCCAGCGCGGCCATATATTGTGCTTCCGTGTATGCCTGATAAGCACCGGCGGAGCCAATAACGGGCTTTGGCGCTGGATTGGGTGGTATGGTCAGCCCGGTATAGGCATCGGCCGTTACATTTTTGAGCTGAAGAGCTGTACTGATAATCGTTGGCTGAGTTAAAACGGGTGCCTTGAGTATTGTAATATCGTAGGAACGTATTTCCTGGATCCAGTTGCGCAGGTCGATAAGTGCATTCTCTACATTTTGTGCATGCCCTAATTGCTCTGGATGTCCCTGTGCCGCTTGTTGGAAGGTATCTAGCTGCGCGGCCAGGATATCAAGGTAGCCTTTTTGCCTGGGTGAGGAGAGGAGGCCGATCGACGCATATGCCAGTGAATGATATTTTGTAGGCAAATCGCCACTACTGAATGCATAGTTGGTTCCATCAATTGCTTCTATGATGCGTGTCGCCTGACGCCGGACTAATCCCTGATCAAGCTGTCCTTGTAGCGTATCGTTAATACTGCCAGCCTTGTCATTCATTGATTTGATAGTATCCAGAAGGACAGCAACCACGCTTTGATTCTTTGGAAGACTAGGTGTGGCGTAGAGAATGTTTTTGAGAGAAGGCAGCAGGCCATTATCAAATTGTGCCTGATAGACTACTTGATTTGATGGTGTTTGAGGTGTGCGACCACTGTTCTCTTGCGTGATGCTCAAATTCTGGATCGTTGTCAAGAGATTAGTATGTTGATTATTGCCGGGATACGTGTAGATGATGGAGCCATTTTGCACAGAGAGTGGGCCAAGCAGTTGCGTCTGGTCATTCTGGTCTTGAAACCAGGCAACGTAGCTTTTCCCTTTTGCAGGTGCTGGTACGTTTTGCATTTCGATCCGCAACTGGTCGTTATGGCCCAGAGCGTCATCGACGAAAAAGACGTGCCCACTCATTACCACGGGGGGACTCGTTGTTGGCTGCTGCTTGCTCTTAAGCAATAAGTTAGCTCCCATGGCACTTCCGAGCACGAATAATACCAGGAGCAATACTGCGCAAGCTATGTAGATTGGTGTATCGGTAGCGCGTTTATGTTTTTGCGGTGCTCTGGGTGGCAGTGCTTCTTGTGGGATAGATACAACGGCTGGTGCCTGCTGGATCGCTAAGGACATTGGTGCGGGAGCCACTATTTTATGTGTTTGTGTGGAGATAGGAAGATTCGTGTCAGCCACAATATTAACCGGAAAGTTCACTGAGGATGTGGAACGCGTTATTTGCAGTGGTGGCACAGGCATGTTTGGATTGGTCCGTGCTATTGGAAGTTTGCCAGATATACCCATAAGTGGGCCAGAGACTCCGGGCAGTGGTTGTGAGATAGGCGGCATACGTGCAGGTATTTTTTGTGAAGGTTGCGACACGCCAAGAATCGAGCCAGTCTTTTCGTTTTGTGGATATACTTCTTCTTCAATGAATGATCTCTCGCTGGAGACCTGCGATGTCGATTGGAGCGCACAGGCATCAGCAATAGCGCTTGCCAGTAAGGATGCTTTTGAATAGCGTGCGTCGGGATCTTTAGCCATTGCGCGCAGAATCACTTCTGATAGCCGTAGCGGAATATTGGCATTAATCAGCCTGGGAGGTGTTGGTAGTGCTTTGATGTGTTGCATCATCACAGCAACCGAACTCTCGTCGCGGAACGGTGGCACGCCCGTGCAGATTTCGTAAAGGATGACGCCCAGAGAATAGATATCGCTTTTGCTGCTGATCGGATAGCCCCTTGCTTGCTCTGGTGACATGTAGAGAGGCGAATTGATGTTTGCACTACTGCCGAGGAGTTGTGTGATACCAAGGTCGCTTAGTTGTGGCTCACCACCTTCAAAATGCTTTTTATTATGTCTGGTAAGTAAAATATTGCCGGGCTTGATATTGCCGTGGATAAAGCCGCGTTGATGGCTATAATCAATGGCGAGGCCCAGGCTGGTAAAGAGGTAAACGATCTGTTCAGGTGAGGAAAATGTGCCTTTACGGGCTGTGGTATTGATATAATCTGTAAGTGTTTGCCCTTCGATATAATCCATGACAAGGTAGGCGGTCGTTTCGTTGCCCCCATCTGGGCGTGCAATATCTACCTCGCGTACATGCACAAGATTGGGATAATGGAGAGTTGTAAGGGCTTTCCCCAGTTGCGTGAAACGCGTCATAAAGTTGGGGTCTGACTGTAAATCAGGGTAGAGCAATTTAATTGCCACATCCTGATGCACGAGCGGGTTATGTCCCTTCCATACTTCGCCGGTACTTCCACGTCCCAGTTGTTGCTGTAGTTCATATTTTCCAATTTGCCGTGGGACTATGCTCATTGCACCCTCCAAGATCTACAATGCGGACCAATATCGTATAATAATCCATACCTACCATACCAGATAGGAAGTCGTTTTGCCAATAGTACAGGAGTTAATTCCTATTCGCCTTACGTGGAACAGGCGTAAGGGCGGCCCCTACGCCCGTTCCATATAAGAATAGAAATTCTGATGCCGCATAGTCTTTACGTGCGGCTAAATATAGTATAGAATTAGAACGGATGTTTTGCAAGAGCCGAGGGGCGTAAGAGTGATTTTAATCGCGTCTAAGTTGAAAGGGAAGAGTCTGTGCGTTTTAGTCTGCAAGATGTCAAAAAGTCTGTGCGTGGCCGCGATCTGACCGTCACGTTACATTTTCTGCGTCCGGAGGAGCTGCACGCCGAAATTGAACGCCTGATCGCTTACCATGAGCGTTGGCTTGATCAGCCGCAGCGCCTCTTCTCAATTGATGATGCGCGTGCTTGCATCGGTGATTATCGTCTTGCTCATTGCCTGATTGCTACGCTCAGTCACTGGTATACGTGGCGTGCGCGTACGTGGGATGCCGTAATACAGCAATTGCCGACGCCCCCTGCTCTAGGTGATATCGCGTCTCCTATATACTTGCGCCTGGCTCTCTATACCTATGTCAATATGCATCATCAGGGCTTCCTCGATACTGCTACGCGTGCGCAGGCTTTGTCGGCGCTAGCAGAAATATACTCTTTGCGCGTTGCTGATCTTGAGTATCTGCTTGTGATGGATAGCGAGGATGAGGCGCTGCTCGTGCGTGATGCTGCAGCGCCGCCAACTCCACAAGAGGTGGCGTCTCTTTATAATCAGTGGGTTTTTGAGGCGGCGCTTTTTAATGCTTCCAATGTACATTTTGTGATCGATTGTAATGCTTTCAGTAAAGCGCAGCAGGAGGCTGACCCATTGGCGAATGCAACGGTGGTAACGGGCGTGGGTTTGGTGATCAAGCGGCTCTGTTATCTGGCGCACAGGCTTGGTGTGTATTATGATCTGGCCTATGATGAGCGCGATCTGGTGGCGGGAACTGCCGCGCCTGAGCGTTTGCAGCTTACGCTCTATGGACCGCAAGAAGTCACTGGTGCGCCACAACAGTATGGGATGCGGCTCGCACGTCTTTGTCGCATGTTGCTTGGTTATACGTTAGCAAAAGAGGGTCGCGCGAAAAAAGGGCATATTCTTTCAACCGCTATTGTAGAGGCAAAGGCCACCATACACTTTTTGCAACGTGCCTACAATTTCAATATGGATGCTCATCTGCTCCAATTGTTGCCTGCGTCTGCCGCTTTGGACCAGAATACTGCTTCTGATGCCACAGTGTTTGATAGCGGCATCGAGCAATTGTTTTCTGCTGCTTTTGTCTCGTTAGCCAGTAGCCAGGGCGTTGATGGCTGGCGTCTGGAGCGTGAGCCGGAGCCCCTGCTGCTTACTTCCAGTATCTTCATTCCTGACTTTGCCCTGACGCGAGGGCAGCGCCGCATCTATGTCGAGATTCTGGGTTTCTGGACGCCTGCCTATCGTGAGCGCAAAATCCAAAAGTTGCAACAACTTCAAGGCCGTGATGATCTCTTGCTGGCTATTCCTATTGAGGCCAAAGACGCGTTTGTCAGTATCGCCCCTTACTTTCCTATTGTTTATTATGATGGTCAGCTCTCCGTCACGCAGGTATTGCAGATGTTGCATAGCCGTTATGATGATTTCGCTGAACGTCTAGAACAGGTCGCTATACCTGTGGTGCGAGCGCGTGTATTGCATGAGGGTTTGTTACCTGAACGCCTTTGCTATGATGTGCTGCATTGTTATCGGCGTTCTGAACTCGCGCTTGCAGCCGAGCATGTTATTGGAGCGGATATTCTGTTTACGCCGGGCATAGGACTTTACACGTCTGGTTGGTTGGAGCAATTGAAGCAATCGTTTCTAGGGTGGTTGCGTCCTATGCATAGTGCGGCACTGAGCGAGGTTATGCTGGAGGCGCGCAAACGTTGGCCTGAGCTTGCAGCGTGCGAGGATGCGACCATTGAGGCTTTGCTGGCATTCTGGCCGCAGATACAGATTAAGCGTGCATCAATTTTCGATGCTGTCGTGGAGATCGTAGATGAGCCTGGGGCTGCGCGAGAAGATGAGGAGGTTAATGTTGAGGAAGATGTTGCGGGAAAAGGTGTGAAGAAGTTGGTACGTGAGAGACGTGTTGCCACCAAAAAGCGTAGCATTGTTGAACAAGAGGCTACGCAGGGCGATTTGTGGGGGTAAGGTGCAATTCATAGAGTCTAGAGTTGCGGTCGAGGCTAGATACAAGCCCCTAGCTTTCAAGCGGGGGTATCTGACTATTCTGATACAGCACCATGCACCCAATCGCCTCCACAACCACATTTCCCTTTATCTGGTCAAGCACCAGCGCGCCCGTTTTCCCACGCCTCATCACAATATTCCAGGTGCCATCAGGCAGGCTGAATGTGGTGGCTGTATCATTTGCATTGTAGATGACAATAATCTGTTCCCAGATATCGCCAACTGCCTGTCCATTAAGTAGAAATGTGACTGTGTTAGCCGGGCTATCCAGAAACGTGAGATTGTTGCGGATCATACTCACGGAAGTCATACGAAACGCGGCATGGTTCTTGCGCAACTGAATGAGGCCAGCATAGTAATCGAACACGTCCTGGTATTGATTTTTGCGCGACCAGTCAAATTTATTGACGCTATCACCTGATTTATAGCTATTATCATTGCCACCCTTGGTGCGCAAAAACTCTTCGCCACCCTGCATAAAGGGTACACCCTGCGACGTGAAGATAATTGCCTGCGCAAGCTTATCCATACGAATACGTTCGGGTTCGCTGCGCGATGTTGCATAGCTGGCGGCGATTTTATCCCATAGTGTGAGATTGTCATGGCTCGTGACATAATTGATGGTTTCGCCGGGATTGGCAGTAAAGTCATTGATGCTGCCCTCGATCCCTCTTTTTATGGAATCGACTTGTCCTGTATTGCCGGTGGCAAAGCCTTTTTCTGTTGCATTCAGCGCACTGCCGATGATAGCGTTACGAATGTTGTCATTGAAGACACCAATGCCCAGTTCTTTTTGGCGTCCTTTGTAGAGTAACTGATCCTCTGGCAGGCCAGAATAGCCGCCGGTCCAGGGTTCACCATAGATGAGGCTGTGTGGATTGAGCGCATGCACATCTTGCGCTATCAGCTTCATCGTTTCTATGCCGATCAATGCCATCAGGTCAAAGCGGAAGCCGTCGATATGATATTCTTGCACCCAATAGGAGATCGAAGAGCGCACAAAATTTTGTACCATGGGTCGTTCTGTTGCCAGTTCGTTGCCTACGCCTGAGCCATTCGTGTAGTTGCCGTAAAAGTCGGTACGGTAATAGTATTGGGGCACGATCTTATCAAAATCGGAAGTCAGGATACCGAATGTATGATTGTATACTACATCCATAATGACGCCTAATTGTGATGCATGCAGGCTTTGGATCATACGCTTATATTCGGTGATGCGCGTTGTGCCATGTGGCGTTGTAGCATATGCGCCTTCAGGCACATTATAGTTACGGGGATCATAGCCCCAGTTGTACTGCTGTGGATCAGTTTCGTCGACGCTGGCAAAATCCTCAATTGGCAAGATCTGTATGTGCGTCACGCCAAGCTGCTTCAGGCTGTCCACACCTGTTACAACCTCGCCTGGTCCCCTGGTATCACGCTCGGTAAAGGCCAGATAGTGCCCTTTGTGGGTCATACCAGAACTGCCATCAATCGAGAAATCGCGCACGTGCGTTTCGTAAATAACGGCGTCTACTGGATGTGCCAGTTGCTGGTAGTGATCGTTATCCCAGCCTTCAGGATGAGTCTTTGCTAGGTCAACAATCATGCCACGCGTTGCATTGACGGTAATTGCACGCACATAGGGATCAACCGCTGTTTGAGTTGCGTTCTGCAATGTAACTTGATACAGATAATACCAGTTTTCTAGCTTACCGTGGACTTCTACATACCATGTGCCCTTATCGCTGCGCTGCATTGCCACCCTACGCGTCAGAGGACCATTCTCACTATCATAGAGTTGCACCTGTACATCCAGGGCCGTTGGTGCCCAGACACGAAATTTTGTAGTGTCCTGGCACAATGTATTGCCCAGGTCGGACCCGGAGTAGGTATATTCCTCTGTGCTCAACACATTGCGTGGGGTAACGTCACAGGCGAGATAGTTTCTCATCACTAACTGTGTGTGGTGTGTTATATCTACTTCCTGTGCCAAAGTAATGAGTATAAGAGAAGTTTGCAGGCCAGCGGAAGAGAGGGGAAGTGATGTGGTGGGATTATTCAGCGAATCGTAGAGACGTTGTGCCTGGCTTTTCAGTTCAAAGGGGATATAGGAGAACGTGATTTTTGCGCCACCGGGAGGAACGTTTAGCGCTGTCCCAGTTATGATGGAGCGAAATTTTGTAGTGATAGGTGCCGGCTGGGAGTATGCCTGTAAATTGATAGAGGTTGGCGTTTACTTTGCGTAATAAGGTTGCGTTATCGGCAGGATTCCAGTCGGTCTGTGCGCCGAGCAGGTGTTGCAGATCGCCGACCAGTACAGGTGAATATGTTGGAGCGGTATCAACCGATACTATGCGAAATTTAGCGTTATTTGTTTGATCATTGACCACGATATTACTGGTACTGAAGGGTAAAGTGATTGATTGTGAGAGGGAAGCAACGATAGTTTTTTTGTTTTCCAGGTAGGCATTAATAATATGGGGTGTTGCTTCAGTAGCTTGTTGTAAAGAGGTATACACGTTTGCATCTCCTGATACGAGCCAGACTTCGGTCTGTCCGTTGGTAATAGGAATAAAGCGATCCTGGAGTATATCTTTGGCCTGCCAGTCGCCTTTGCGTACGATAAAACCGACTTGTGTGGTCGGAGCTGTCTGATTGGCAGCAGGAGATATCGTTGCAGTCGCAACCAGCCCAAAATCGTCGGATTGTGCCGCAAAAGTATATGCTGCGCCGTTATAGCTGGTGCTGTCAGCCGCCACAGGCCATAGCCAGAGATTCCAGTCTGTATATAGGATATCAGACCGGAAATAATGAATTTTTACCAGAACGCTTAACGCTGCGCTCGTCGTATCAGAAGCAATCAGTCTAAATTCAACCTGCCAATCAGAAAAAGTAACATGATAGTTAATCGTAGCACATTGTAGCCTGAAGTTGTAGTGTTTGTTAACCTTCCTGCAAATTTTGCCAGCAGAAATTGGGGCAACCCTAGAACAATTGGTCCAAAATGTATTGACACCCGTGCTTGCGTAGTGTAAGATGCCTTTTAGAACAATTGTTCTGATATCGAAATGCCCGACATAATTAAGAGAGAGGACGGAAAAGAATGTGGACCAGCGTTATCCTCAGCACTCTCAGCAGTCTTTGCCGACGACTGGCAAGGTAAGTGACAAACGAAACATGTCGTTTGATGACGACGAGTACGATGATGTTTTTCCTACACGTATGCCCAGTAGTGCGCGCCGTTACCATAGCGATGCCAGAACAGAAAGTGGGCGTACACGAGCCGATGTGCAATCGATGACCGTGGCGCGCGATACGCATGTGCCGGGTCGCAAGAGCGCCATTCCACCGCGCAGTACGGCTACTCAGACCAGTGTCCCCTCCGCCAGGTCAGAGCAGCGCACGACAGGATCAATCGAAGTCGATGCTGTAGTAGCACGGCGTAGCCGCACTTTATCTCTGCCTTCATATCGGGGTTTTAATTGGTCACGTTTGCATTGGAGATCGGAAGAGCGTCGTGTAGGGAAAGAGGGTAGATCTCGG
>ODAK010005899.1_pt1 | contig 12384 bp, 10 predicted proteins | sample 1539591 | NCBI WGS metagenome assembly ODAK01 (sample SAMEA3539303, study PRJEB22396) | soil metagenome | biome: tundra; feature: field; material: soil | place: USA | collected 2010-05 | depth 0.15 m | reverse complement strand
ACGGCATCGCGAACGCCTCGGCGTTCCTCGTGGAGCTGGCGGGCGACCTCCTGCGTTTCTTCACGACGGGGCATGTGCGCAACTACGCACTCGCGTTCACGCTCGGGGTCGCCGTGTTCCTCGTCTACGTGTGGGTGAGATAGGCCGATGAGCTTCGCGACCTTCCACCCCTTCGGCGCGGACCTCCTCACGACGCTCGTCTTCCTCCCCACGGTGGGCGCCCTCGTGCTCGCGTTCTTCCCGGCCTCCTCGAAGGCCGGGGCGAAGGCGGTCGGCCTCCTGACGTCGTTCCTCACGTTCGCCGTGAGCGCCAAGATCACCCTCGGCTTCGACCCGGCGACCGCGACGCCGAGCGCCTTCGCGATAGACCGCGCATGGATCCCGCGCTTCGGGATCCGTTACCAGCTCGGGATCGACGGCCTTTCCCTCGCGCTCGTGCTCCTCACGACGGTGCTCACGGTCTCGGTCCTCCTCGTCTCGTGCGGGCAGGAGATCGAAAAGCTCAGGGGTTACGTCGCCGCCTTCCTCCTCCTCGAGACGGGGATGCTGGGAAGCCTCGTCGCCCTCGACACGCTCCTCTTCTACGTCTTCTGGGAAGTGATGCTCGTGCCGATGTACTTCATCATCGGCATCTGGGGCGGCAAGCGCCGCATCTACGCCACGATGAAGTTCTTCCTCTTCACGATGGCGGGCTCGCTCCTCATGTTCGTCGCGATCCTCTACGCGGCGAACGTCCACCTCAAGGCGACCGGCTTTCAGTCGTTCTCGCTCGTCGACTGGACGCGGGCGGCGTCCTCCGGCGCCTGGAACCTGACGCCGGGCGCCGAGGCGCTTCTCTTCGGCGCGTTCACGCTCGCTTTCCTCGTGAAGGTGCCGCTCTGGCCGCTCCACACATGGCTTCCGGACGCCCACGTCGAGGCCCCGACGGGCGGCTCGATCATCCTCGCGGGCGTCCTCCTGAAGCTCGGGACGTACGGCCTCCTGCGCTTCGCGTTCCCGTTGTTTCCGCGTGCCGCGGCCCGGTACGGCCCGCTTCTCGCCGTCCTCGCGCTCGTGGGCATCGTCTACGGGGCCTGGGTCGCCGCCGCGCAGAAGGACATGAAGAAGCTCGTCGCGTACTCGTCCGTGAGTCACCTCGCGCTCGTCGTGCTCGGCATCGTCGCGGGCACGGGCGCCGCGCTCTCGGGCGCGGTCTTTCAGATGGTGGGCCACGGGCTCACGACCGGCCTTCTGTTCCTCCTCGTGGGCGTCCTGTACTCCCGCCGGCACACGCGCGAGATGGCAGACTTCGGCGGCATCGCGGCACGTGTTCCCGTGACGACCACTCTCTTCGTCGTCGCGGCGCTCGGCTCGATCGGGCTGCCCGGCCTGAACGGATTCATCGGCGAGTTCCTGATCCTCGGAGGCGTGTTTCAGGTGAACGTCGCCTGGGCGGCGATCGCCGCCACCGGCATGATCCTCGGCGCGATCTACCTCCTGACGCTCATCCAGAAAGTGTTCTGGGGTCCCGAGACCGTCCCCGCGAACCGCTCCCTCACGGACATCAACGCCTGGGAGCTGGCGGGCGCGTTTCCTCTCGTCGTCCTCATCGTCCTCCTCGGCGTCTTTCCGAGGCCGCTTCTCAACCTCGTGGACGGCAGCGTGAAGACCCTTCAGCGCGTGAGCGCGCCGAGAGCCGCGGCGGTCATCGCCCGTCCCGCGGGCAAGGATGCCTTCGAGCGCCTCGAGGTGCACGAGCTGCCGGCGCCGCGAGAGGAAATCGCCCGATGACCGGCTTTTTTCAGGTCACCGGCGCGGACCTCGCTTGCGTGGCGCCGGAGATCGTTCTCGCTCTATTCGCGTCGCTGATCCTCCTCCTCGACGCGTTCGCGCGGCCGCTCCGGACGTTCTTCCCCTACGTGGCGCTTCTTTCGCTCGCGCTCGCGAACCTCGCTGGGCGGGACTCGACGGGGACGTTCTTCGCCGGAGCGGTGGAATCCTCCGGCCTCTCGCGCTACATCGAGCTCGTCGCCCTCGGGGCCGTGGCGCTCGCGGTGCTCGGCGGTGCGGCCGCGCTCGAGCGCGACGGGCGCAACCAGGGAGAGTTTTACGCCCTCCTTCTCTTCTCGGCGGCCGGCCTGATCCTGATGGTGCGCGGCGTCGACCTCCTCGTCGTCTTTCTCGGCCTCGAGCTGATGTCGCTCGCACTTTACGTTCTCGCCGCGTGGTACCGGGACGTGCCGGCCGCGACGGAGGCAGCGCTGAAGTATTTCCTCATGGGCGCGCTCGCCTCCGCGTTCCTGCTCTACGGCGTTGCCACGGTCTACGGCCGCCTGGGCACGACGCGTCTCACGAGGCTGCAGGGGCTCGCCTCGGGCCATTCGCTCGTGCCCTTCGACGTGCTTCTGGCGGCGGGTCTCCTTGCGATCGTCGCGGCGCTCTCGTTCAAGATCGCCCTCGTGCCTTTTCACGGGTGGGCGCCCGACGTCTACCAGGGCATGACGACGCCCGCCGTGACGTTCCTCTCGACGGCCCCGAAGGTGGGCGCGCTTCTCGTCCTCTTTCGCATCCTGCATGCCCTGTTCCCATCCTCTCTGCCCGAGCCGTGGCGTCCGCTCTTCGCGATCATCGCCGTGCTCTCGATCCTGTTCGGCAACGTCGTGGCTCTTTCCCAGCGGGACCTCAAGCGGATGCTCGCCTACTCCGGCATCGCGCAGATGGGCTACGCGGCGATCGCCGTCGCGACGCTGACGCGGGAGGCGTTCGAAGGCGTCCTCGTTTTCCTCGCGGGCTACGTCGTCACGAACGCCGCCGCTTTCCTCGCCGTTGCCGCGCTTTCGGCCGGCGAGAAGGAGCCCCACGCCCTCGGCGATCTCGCGGGCCTCGGCAGGCGGCATCCCGTCGCGGCCTCTGCCCTGACGCTTTCGATGCTCTCGCTCGCGGGCCTTCCGCCCACCGTGGGATTCATCGGCAAGTTCCTCGTCTTTCGCGCGGCCGTCGATGCCGGCCTCGTGGGGTTGGCGCTGATCGGCGTGCTCGGCAGCCTGATCTCCGTCGGGTACTACCTCCGCGTCGTCTACATGCTCTGGATGAAGGAGCCGGTCCGCGAGGTCTCCCTCGTGCCCGAGGATCTCCTGTCCGGCGCCGCCTTCCTCCTGACGTCCGCGCTCATGCTGGCCTGGGGCGTCTTCCCACGCGCCCTCCTCGAGCTCGCCCGCGGGGCCGCGGCCGCGTTCACGGGGCGATGAGACGTGAAGAGGCCTGAGCCGCGGACCGAGCCTGTTCCCGAAGCGACGAGCCACCGCCTGTCGCTTCTCCTGCGCTCGTTGCGCAGCCTCGAGGCGGCTGGCGTCCGCACGGCCTCCTCCTACGAGATCGCCGCACGGTTCTCTCTCAACTCCGCCCAGATCCGGAAGGACCTCGCCCAGTTCGGCGAGTTCGGCGTGCGTGGCGTCGGGTACCGCGTCGCCGATCTCAAGGCCCACCTCAAAGACCTCATGGGCCTCGGCGTCACGCATGCCATCGGCATCGCCGGAGCGGGCAAGCTCGGCCAGGCCCTCGCCGACTCGCCGAACTTCAACGCGGAGGGCTTCCGGGTGGCCGCGCTCTTCGACGTGGACGGCCGGAAGGTCGGCGGGTGCTCGCGTACCGGCGTGCCCATTCGCGACGTTCAGGCGCTCGACGGCCTCGTGAAAAAGCTGGGGATCGACATCGGAATCCTCGCGATTCCAGAGGCGGGCGCAGTTCCGCTCGCGCAGCGGATGGCCGGGGCCGGCGTCCGCGCGATCCTGAATTTCGCGCCCGTGACGGTGCCCGCGCTTCCCGGCGTCCTCGTGAAGAACCTCGACCTGACGTTCTTCCTCGAGAACCTGTCGTTCCAGCTCGCGATCGCGAAAGCCTGACGCGCTACTCCGCCCAGAGAACGAGGCCGGTCTCGTTCGGATGCGACAGGAGCGGGTGCCGGGGGCGCACGCGCACCGAGTAGCCCCGGCGGTCGTCCTCTGGTCGCTGGACCGTACCGGCCCATGCCGCCGTGCCATCGCGGCGCTCGACGAAGGCAAGGGGCGTCGAGTAGCCGGCGTCGACGCCTCCGCTGCGGTCCATCTCACCTTCGAACCAGTCGACCGCGAGGTCCTCGGGCCCGAGCTCCCCGAGACGGAGATGGACCTCGACGCGAAACTTGCGGCCCGGCGCGATACGGGCGGGATCCGCCGGGTCGAGCGTGACCGACGCGAACTCCACGGCATCCCAGGCGACGCGCGTCTTCGCTTTCCAGGCGGCCAGCTCGCGCGCGCCTTTCTCACCGTCCTCGGAGAGGCGGCGCACCCGCGCCGCCGCGGGTGCGTACGAAATCTCGAGGTAATCGCCGAGCATGCGATCCGACGAAAAGATCCGCCCGAGCCTGGAGGCGGCGGCGGCCATGCACTCGACCCAGGCCGCGGGCATCTGCGAGCGGTCGCCGCCGGGCCGGTCGTAGAAGAGCGGGATGACCTCGCTTTCGAGCTGGTCGTACAGCGCGCTCGCGACATCGTCATCCGTCCGCCCGTCCGTGTCGTCACCCATCGTGAAACCCGTCCCGTCGCGCGGAGCCTCGTCCCACCAGCCGTCGAGGACGGACAGATTGAGGACTCCGTTCATCGCGGCCTTCATGCCCGACGTGCCCGAGGCCTCGTTTGGCCGGATTGGATTGTTCAGCCAGACGTCCGAGCCCGAGACGAGAAGACGGGCGAGGCGCATGTCGTAGTCGTCGAGGAGGACGACGCGGCTCCGGAACTCCGGGAGCGTCGCGAGCTCCCCGACCCGCCTCAGGAACTCCTTGCCGGGCTCGTCCTTCGGGTGCGCTTTCCCCGCGAAGAGGAGCTGAACCGGCCGGTGCGCGTCCTCCAGGAGCCGCGCGATGCGCTCCGGATCGTGAAAGATCAGCGTGGCGCGCTTGTAGGTCGCGAAGCGGCGGGCGAATCCGATCGTGAGGGCCGACGGGTCGAGGAGCTGCCACGCGGCCTCGATCTCGACGTCCGGAGCGCCGCGGCGCTGGCGCGCGACGGCGGTTCGCGAGCGCACGGCATGGACGAGCGCCGCCCGGAGGCCCTCGTGCCGGCGCCAGAGCTCCCCGCGGTCCGCGCCCTCCTCGCGCCGCGGCCCGAGGGCGGCGATCGCCGGCGCGGTCCACGTGTCCGGATGGACTCCGTTCGTCACGGCGGCGATCGGGATCTCCGAGAGCGGCGCCTCCGGAAAAACGCCGCGCCACAGGCGGCGCGACACGTGCGCATGCAGCTTCGAGACGCCGTTGACGTGCGCCGAGAGGCGCAGCCCGAGCACGGCCATCGAGAAGAACTCGTGTGGGTCCTCGGGAACCTGCCGTCCAAGCCCGAGGAGCTCGTCGAACGAGATGCCGTAAGCGTCGACCTTGCCGGCGAAGTACTTCTTCATCAACTCGGACGGGAAGAGGTCGATCCCCGCCGCGACGGGCGTGTGCGTCGTGAAGACGCTTCCCGCCATCGCGATCTCGCGCGCCTCGGAGAACGACAGGCCTCTTTCGGCGCGGAGCTGGCGGATCCGCTCGAGCCCGAGAAACGCGGCGTGTCCCTCGTTCGCGTGGCGCACCGTGGGCCTGAGGCCGGCGAGATCGAGCGCGCGCATGCCGCCGATGCCGAGCGCCAGCTCCTGGCGGATCCGCATCTCCTTGTCGCCCCCGTAGAGGCGGTTCGTGATCTCGCGATCGCTCGGCCGATTCACCGGGAGGTGCGAATCGAGAAGGAGAAGCGTCGTGCGGCCGACCCGAACGCGGCGGACGAGGAGATGAACGTCCCGCTCGCCGACGCGCACACTCACGATCGGCGCGACGCCCGCAGGCGTCGGAAGGACGTCGACTGGCAGGTCGTGCGGATCGGCGATCGGGTAGGACTCCTTCTGCCGCGCATCCGCCGTCAGCGTCTGGCGGAAGAACCCCTCGCGGTAGAAGAGGCCGACCCCCACGAGCGGGACCCCGAGATCGCTCGCGGACTTGAGCTGGTCGCCCGCGAGGACGCCGAGCCCGCCCGAATAGATCGGCAGGATCTCCGTGAGACCGAACTCCGCGCAGAAATACGCGATGCGATCGCCGGAAGCCGCGAGGGCGGCGGCGGCCGCATGCCGCGGAGGTGCCGCATCCTCGACGTCGAGCGCCCGCGCGACCGCAAGGACGCGCTCCACGTATGGCTCGTCGGAGGCCAGAGCGAGGAGACGCGCCGGGTCGGTGGTCCTGAGGAGGACGACGGGGTTCCCGTTTCGCTCCCACTCCTCGGGATCGAGATCCCGGAATAGGGAGCGCACGTCCTCCCGCCACGTGGACCGCAGGTCACGCGCGAGCGCCGCAAGCGGAGCGAGCCGGTCAGGAAGCGCCGGAGCGAGGCGATAGGTGCCGAGCGGTCGCATGGGAAGGGGCGAGGATAGCCGATCTCGTCAGGGGTTCATGCGCCGCACGGTCTTCACGTCGGCGAACCGCTCCGCGACGTGCGGGTCGTAAGAGCGCGTCGCGGAGGCATCGGCGACCCCGCGGTACTCCGTGTCGCATTGATAGCAGATGACGACGGCCGCGACGCGACGCGCGAGAACGAGATCCGCGGCCGCGACGAGAAGGAGCACCGGCACGAACCAGATCCCTCCGAAACGCCACGACACCCCGAGGGCGACCGCCGCGCCGGCGGCGAGGATCGCGCAGCCGAGGCGCTGGTCGAAATCCTTCTGCGTGAAGAGCGCAGTGGAAGAACAGCGAGAGCAGACATCGACACGCGAGCCGGCTTTGATGGTCTCGGAATGGGAGAAAGAGATTGAAGAATGCTTAGAAGGGCAAGAGACGGAACCGCTGATCGTTTCCTGCGGGGGCGGGAGCTCGATGCGGGCGAGGCATTCGGAGCAGTAGACGGAGACGCGCACGCGCAGAGGATACGTGTGTACCATTGCGAAACTCATGGCGAGCCGCCCGACAGACCGCCGCGCCCTCGGCTGGCTCGCCGCCGGCCACGTCGTCAACGACATGAACCAGGGCGCCGTGCCGGCGCTGCTGCCGTTTCTCATCGCCGAGCGCGGCCTCACGTACGCGGCGGCGGGAGGCGTCGTCCTCGCCGCGACGCTGCTCTCGTCGCTCGTCCAACCGGCCCTCGGCCATCTCTCCGACCGCCGGCCCCTCCCCTTCCTCATCCCCCTCGCGGTCCTCGCCGCGGGCTGCGGCCTCGCGCTCGCGGGCGTCGTGACGAGCTACGGCGCGACGATCGCCGCGGTCCTTCTTTCGGGCGCGGGCGTCGCCGCCTTCCACCCCGAGAGCGCACGCTACGCGAACTACGCGTCCGGCGAGCGCCGAGCGACCGGAATGAGCGTGTTTTCCGTGGGCGGCAATCTCGGAATCGCGCTCGGACCGGTCGCGATCTCGTTCCTCGCGGGGTCTGGAGGCGTCGCGCGCATCGTCTGGATGGCCCTGCCGGCGTGCCTCATGGCGGTCCTCCTCGCGCGCGAGCTGCCGCGCCTGCGCGTCCTTCGGCCCGAAGCCTCGAGCTCGCGCGCCCACAGAGACACAGTCCCGCCGCGATGGGGAGCGTTCGCGCGGCTCTCCGCCGTCATCGTGGTCCGCTCGCTCTTCGCCTTCGGGCTCGTCTCGTTCGTGCCTCTCTATCTCGTGAAGGTTCGCGGGGTTCCGAAGCAAGAGGCCGCTCTCGCCGTGACCGCGATGCTTCTCGCCGGCGCGGTCGCCACGCTGGCCGGCGGCCGGCTCGCGGACCGCTTCGGCCGCCGCGCGGTCCTCGTGGGCTCGCTCCTCCCGTTGGCTCCGCTTCTCGCCTTCTTTCTCCACGCGCCGGGGATCGCCGGCCTCGCGAGCCTCGTCCTCATCGGCGGGGGCACCGTGGCGACGTACAGCGTGGCGGTCGTGATGGGCCAGGAGTACCTGCCGGGACGCGAGGGCATCGCCGGGGGCGTCACGATGGGGCTCGCAATCGGCGTCGGAGGCGCGGGAGTTCCTCTTCTCGGCGCCCTCGCCGATCGCCAGGGCGTCGCGTCGGTCTTTCCGGTCCTCGCGGCACTGCCTCTCCTCGCCGCGGCGCTCTCGCTCACGCTTCCGGGGCCGCGGCCCGCGCTCAGACGGGAAGTCCCGAACGCCGCGTGAGGTAGGCGGCGAGGAGCTCGCCGACGAGCACGAACACGAGCCCCACGTAGAGGAGCCCCGTCGCCGCCTGATTCGACTTCATGCGCGCGGTCTTCACGACGAACGGCGCGAGGACGAGCGGCGCGAAGAGGCCCCAGGTCACGCGCGACCAGAAAAAGAAACCGTCGCGCATCGGATCGAGAAGCCCTGCCAGCGCCTCTCCCCCTTCGCCCACCGAGCCTCGTGCCACGAGGCCCAGCGCGACGGCGGCGAAGGCCGCGCGCAGAAGCACGAGAAATGCGAAAACCTCCGTCGCGCGCACGAGGAGGCCCGACGGCAGCGACGACGAGACGAGATACCAGTGCCCGAGGTTCATCGCCCATACGACCGCGCCGAAGAGCAGCGCGCCGAGGAGAAGCCCGGCGGCGAGCCAGATGCGTCCGATGCCGGGGAGGGAGACGAAGGGCTCGACGCCGGTGCGCGAGACGAGGAGAACGAAAGACATGAAGACCGAGACGAAGAGAAGATTCTTAGAAAGGGCAAGAGAGCGGGCGGAGCGCAGGCGCGCGCAAAGCGTTGCCGCGGCCGCGGTCAGGATGGCCGCCATGAGCAGGGATCGAGGCGCCAGCGCCAACGAAAGAGCACGAACGCCTCCAGCCGCCCCACCCGCGGCAGCCGCGCCAGCCTCACTCCCCCTTCTAAGAAGAAACCCACCGTTCCCCGAAACGAGCCATGCCAATGAAAGGCACGTGGAGGCGATTCCGCCGTGCAACGCGAAAAATCCGCCAGAGAGATCCTTCGAGGACGAAAGAAGCGTGCACGCCGCCAGTCCCGCTGCGAGCTGCAGCAGCACCAGCGCGAGGACGTCGGCGACCACGCGCGCAGTGTAGCGGCTCAGGTGAATCGTCAGACGGGGCTGGCGGCGGGCGCCGGAGTCTGGACGGCGCCTTCGAGCGCCTGCCTCTTCGCTTTCGCCACGAGCTCGGCGCGGCTCGAGTCGTTCGGACGGTCGTCCGAGATCCGGCCGTCGCGGATGCGGATGATGCGCCGCGCGTGGGCCGCGATGTCCTCCTCGTGCGTCACGACGATGATCGCGTTTCCCTGGTCGTTCAGCTCCCGGAAGAGCCGCATGATCTCCTCTCCCGTCTCCGAGTCGAGGTTGCCGGTCGGCTCGTCACCGAGGAGGAGCGACGGGCCCGTCACGAGGGCGCGCGCGATCGCGACACGCTGCCTTTGGCCGCCCGAAAGCTCGTTCGGCTTGTGGTGCGCGCGGTCGGAAAGACCCACGTGGGCGAGCGCCTTCTCCGCGCGCTCGCGGCGCTCTTTCTTCGAGACCCCTGAGTAAACGAGCGGCAGCTCCACCTGGGCGAGCGCGCTCGTGCGGGCCAGGAGGTTGAACGTCTGGAAAACGAAACCGATCTCACGGTTGCGGATCCGCGCGAGCCCATCGTCGGTCATCTCCTGCACCGGCGCTCCGTTCAGCTTGTAGACGCCGCCCGTGGGCGTGTCGAGGCACCCGATCAGGTTCATGAGCGTCGACTTGCCAGAGCCCGACGGACCCATGATCGCCACGTACTCGCCGCGGTCGATCGAGAACGTGACGCCTCGGAGCGCTCGGACCTTCTCCTCGCCCACCGCATACGTCTTCTCGATGTCGACCATCTCGATGAGCATCGGCGGCCTCAGCCGAACACCGCGCGCCACGTGACCTTGCCGATCACGTAGACGAGCCAGAGGACGACCGGCGTCGCCATCGCGGCGCCCTTCGAGAGGCCCGGCAACCGTCGGAAGCCGAGCACGAGAAGAAAGAGCGCCGCGAGCGAGAAGATGTCGAGCGAGCCGGCGAGCGCGCGGAGCGGAGCAGACGTTGAGGGGTCCAGGAAGGCGCCCACGTTCGACTTGACGACCTCCCCGACACCCTCCTGAGTCAACGAGCCGTCTGGGAGCTGGAGAAAGATGGGAATCGCGAGGAGCGCTCCGAGGACGTTCGGGAGGCCGGCGTGACCCCAGATCGAAAGGAGCTGCTTGTAGCGAGCGTCGGCTCCCATCGCCTTCGCCGAACCCCAGAAAACGAGCGCGGGAAAGAAGAAGAGGACCGCGCTTCCGGCCAAGGCGACGCCGAAGAACACCGGCATCAGCTTCTTCGACATCTCCACCTGCCGGTTGATGGCCTCCGTCGGAATCGTGCGCCCGCTCTTCTCAGCCCGCTTCTCGATGGACTCGCGAATCGTGCGGTCCATGTCCATTTTAGGGGCGACGACGAACCACGAAACCGCGGTCGAGGCGATGATCAGCACGAGGGGCAGCCACCACGTGGGCCGGGCGACGAGACGCCGGAATGTCTCGGAAGGGCGCGAAAACGTTCCGACGACGGCGGAGACCGGCGAGATCGGCGCCTCGGCCGCGGGTACGGTCGCGGGTGCGTCGGTCACTTGACGGCACCTTCCTCGGCCGGCGTCGCGTCCAGCGAGACGGCAAGGCCGCTCAGCACGACGTTCTTCTGGGGCAGGAGGTCGCCAATCGCCTTGTGCCAGGCGGTGATGTTCTTCAGATAGGTCGCAATGGCCTGCAGTTGAGCCGTGACGGCCGTCGTGAGGTCGTTGGCGACACTCGCGACCTGAAAGGTCGTCGACATGCCGTTCTCGTACTTCTTCTTCTCGGCGTCGAGATTCCGCTCTCCGAGCTCCCGCGCCTTCGTCGCGGCGGCCAGGCTGCGGTATCCGATGTCGATGCCGCGGGCGGCGGCCCGCACCTCGACCTGCAGGTTCGCCTTCGCGATCGCGAAGCTGGTGCGCGCGAGCTCGAGGTCCGCGTCCGCGATCGCGAAGTTGCCTTTCGCCGTGCGGTTCCCGATCGGAACGGCGAGCACGACGCCGACGTTCCACGCCGGATAGTCGGCGCGGCCGATCTGGCTCAGCGCGTCGGAGTAGTTGAGCTGGTAGGTGGTCACGCCGTCCGGATTCGTGACGAGCGACCGCGCCCCGAGGCCCGAGTAGCCGTAACCCGCCGAAAGATCGAAGCGCGGCCGAAGCTGGTTCTTCTGATAGACGTACGTGACCTTCTTGGACTCGATCGCGAGGAGCGCCTGCCTGACCTCGGGCCGCGTCCTCAGCGCGGTTTCGTAGCCCTCGTCGACGTCGGGATTGAGGGCCTGCTGGAGAGACGCGCGCGACGGCCGGTCCGTCGGGACGATCGGCCGGTTCCAGTCCGGGATCGACTGGACGTTCACGAGGCGGCGCAGGCGGTCCTGCGCGTCGCCGATGAGGCCCTCCGCGGTGATGATGTCCTGCTCGCGCTGCGCGATCGTGACTTCCGTCTGGACGATGTCGATCGGCGCGCTGGCGCCGACGTCGATCTTGATTCGCGTGATCCGGTTGAGGTCCTTCGCGATCGCGAGCGCCTCCTGCTTGGCCTTCAGGTTCTCGACCGCGTAAACGAGGTCCCAGTACGCGCTGTCCGCGCTCTGGATCGCCGTCTGGACGGCGGCCACGAACGCGTACGCGTTCGTGTCGCGACCGAGGCGCGCCTGGACGACCAGCCGCTCGTTGACGCTGCGCCCGAAGTTCCGGAGCAGGGGCTGCGTGACCTTCAGTGCGAGGTTGCTCGAGAACGTCGGGTTCAGGAAATTGATCCCCGGGATGAGCGCGTAACCGGGGATCGGCGAATCGAGCCGGTTGTTCTGCCAGCCGAGGCTGTAGGTCGTGCCGTACGGGAGGAGTCCGGTCAGGAAGGCGTTCCCGTAACCCGTCTTCGTTTCGGGCGACTGGAAACTGGACGTCGTCAGTGTGTTTGCGTCGGTCGCGCCGAGGTCGACCTCGAGGTTCGGGTCAAACCCGCCGCGCGCGGCGAGGATCCCGAACCGCGCCTCCTCGAGGTTGTACGCCGCCACGTCGAGGTCGAGCACGTTCTCGAGCGTCATCTGAATCGCCTGCTGGAGGGAGAGCTCGATCTTCTCGCCCGCAGGGAGCGGGATCGCCTTGCGCGCCTTCGACGCGACGGGCACCGAGAGGGCGTCGTCCGCACGCCCGGCGGGAGCAGCGAGAGCCGTGACGAGGGCGGCCATGATGCCGGCCACGAGGCGGACGCGCACCCGGGACGCACGCGCGGGGCTCGACGAACGATCACGAGTCACGGAAGCCTCCTGAAACGAAAACAGGATGATAGGGGAAGAGCATCGCTCAAGAGTACGGGCGCGGGGCGAAAAAGTTTCCCGCAAACGCCCCATCAACCGGCTCCGAGAGGCGCATGGCAGGCGACGCTTCTCCCGCTTTCCGTCGGGTCGGAAACGA
>ODAK010005898.1_pt1 | contig 12388 bp, 10 predicted proteins | sample 1539591 | NCBI WGS metagenome assembly ODAK01 (sample SAMEA3539303, study PRJEB22396) | soil metagenome | biome: tundra; feature: field; material: soil | place: USA | collected 2010-05 | depth 0.15 m | reverse complement strand
TGCCGAGGCGCATGCTCTTGATCAGAACACATGGGCTGGGCGTTATTGATATCGGTGCCGCTCTTCAGGGAGCCTGAGTGCGCCGTGCCCGGCTCAGCACGGCTGAAAATACCGCTCCAACTCACCGCTAAGCTACAATGAAGATTGGCATAAGGCCTATTCTTATTGCGTCTGATACGCAAGCACAGCAAGGAGTTTTTACCCTTATGGCGATTCCCGCCACTCAAATGCGTCCCGGCATGATCATCAAGCACAACGAGCAGTTGCACCTGGTGTTCAAAGTCGAGCATCGTACCCCCGGCAACCTGCGCGCTTTCATCCAGGCCAAGCTCCGCAACCTCAGAACCGGCGCCATGTTCGAGCACCGTTTCCGCTCGGCCGATGCCATTGAAAAGGTTGTTGTCGACGAAGTTTCGATGGAGTTTCTCTATGCCGATGGCGACGACTACTACTTCATGAACCCTGTCGATTACGAGCAGACGGTGCTCAAGGGCTCAACCCTCGGCGATGCCGTTGAATACCTCACGCCGAACCTGCAGATCAAGGTCAGCTATCACGATGGACAGGCGGTTGGTATCGAGCTGCCCTCCTCGGTTGAGCTTGAAGTCGTCGAAACCGAGCCGGGCCTCAAGTCTGCCACAGCATCGAGCGTGACCAAGCCTGCAAAGACCGAGACCGGCCTCGTCGTGCAAGTGCCCTCGTTCATCAACGAAGGCGAAAAGATTCGCGTCGACACCAGCGAAGGCGCATACCTCAGCCGCGCTTAAGCGCGCCCACTATACTCTGCGCCTGGGATTCGTCCCCGGCAATTCTTTTAGTCAACGGAACGCTGCTTTGTACATCTAAGCCACTGTCATGCCGCAATTTAGGTTTCGCCGATCGCTCGTGCTACTCCTTTCGATCGCGGCCTCCCTCTCCGCATCAGCGCAAAGCCCGCACACTCTCAATTTTGCTTCGGGCAAGTCGATCACGCTGTCGCTTCCTGCGCAACTCGATATCAATATTGCAGCGAGCGGTCTGCCGCGCGTGCGCTTCTTTGCAGTTTCTCCGGACGGACGCATCTTCGTAACCAGCATGTATAACCTCGCGGACAATAAACGCGGAGCCGTTTACATCCTCGATGACTGGAATGCGCAGACGCATACCTTCACGCGCATCACCCATTATCTCGATCACTTGCGCAACCCCAATAATGTTGCGTTCTACTCGGATCCTGCGACCCGCGTGAGCTGGATTTATGTGCCGCTCACCGACAAGCTTGTGCGCTACAAATACGCTGCCGGTGATAACGCACCATCTTCGCAGCCTGAGACGCTCATCAAGTTTCCCGATTACGGTTTGGACTACAAGTACGGCGGCTGGCACCTCACGCGCACCGTCGAGATCGCGCAGGTTGGTGGTACGACGCGCGTGTTCGTTGCTGCGGGCTCATCGTGCAACTACTGCCAGGAAAGGGAAGTGCTGCGCGCGGCCGTCGTCAGCATGGACCCCGACGGAAAAAATCTGAAACTCGTCGCACAAGGTCTGCGCAACGCCGTGGATCTGCGTTTCATCTCTGCGCTCGAAGGCGGTTCACTCTTTGCTACGAATATGGGCGACGATCACCTGGGCGACAAGCTTCCCGAGGACACGTTTTTCAAGCTCGAGCCGGGTGCAAGCGCGGCGCCGAACTATGGCTGGCCGGCCTGCTACTTCGCTGACGGAATGCCGGTGCGCGACACGACGCCTTTGCCTGCCATTGATAATCCGCGCGCGATCAAGGGAATGTCTGCTGCAACTTCCAAGCCGCACGCGAGCGAGTCCGTTTACGGCAGGCAGCCGGGTATGGCCGCGTCGGGCACGAATCTGGCAGCGGGCGGTGGCCATGCGTCGGCACCGGACCCGAACGCTGCATTAGGTCGCGCACCCGCGCCGCTCAGTTCCTGCGTACATGTGCCTGCGGCGTACACCACGTTTGCGGCGCATAGTTCTCCGCTCGGGTTTGAATATTTCACCACAGCCGATCCAATCCTTCGCGAAAGCTTCCTTGCATCGCTGCACGGTGCGAGCCATCCAGACATCGGCACGGGATATCGCGTTGTTCGATTCACGCCGCAGGATCGCAAGCCGCGCGACTTCATCACCGGCTTCCTCACCTTCAAACACGGCAAGCCTCTCGTGCACGGGCGCCCTTGCGGCATTTTGCGCACCGGCCCCGACAGCTTTCTGCTGAGCGACGACTACAACGGTCTGGTCTATTCGATTTATTCGAGGTAGCTGCGAGGGCCAGAAGCTAAGAGACTCAGCCGATTCTTCAGCCATCCCCCGCAAAAAATCTTCTTGCGCGCTCACCGTTTTTGTGTGCTACAGTCAGTAACACTATGGCGAGTAACACTCAACCTGCGCACGACCCCGCGGAACTCGGCGAACTGGAACGCGACGTCCTCTCAATTGTCTGGCGGCTTGGGTCCATCACTGCGGAGCAGGTGCGCGAGGAACTGGACCGCCCACTTAAAGACTCGACCGTCCGCACCGTTCTGCGCCGTCTAGAAGAGAAGGGATACCTCGCGCACTCGCTCGACAATCGCACCTTCCTCTATCGTCCCGCGGAGTCGCGGCAGCGCGTCGCTGGGCGTGCCGTCAAGCGCATCGTCGACTGGTTTTGCGATGGATCGGTCGAAGCGCTGCTGGTCGGCATGGTGGATTCAGAGGTCCTTGATCAAGCTGAACTGCAGCGTCTCGCCGCGCGTATCGCAGATGCCCAGAAAAACCTTGGCAAGGACAAAAAGGAGGCCAAGTCATGATTATCTCAATCATTGAAGCAGCCCTGCGGTCGGTGCTGGTGGCATTGGCGGTGTGGGTGGGTTTGCGCGCCTTTCGCGTGAGCAATGTGCTGGCGCAAAAGGCGGCGTGGGGACTGGTGCTGGCCGCGGCTGCATTGATGCCCATGCTGCTGCCCTTGGCCGCGCGTCTGCCTGGACTGCCGGGCACCACTTTCGTTTTGCCCGCTCATCTGCCAACTTATTTGCTAGGCAGAATCGCAGCGTGGCGCTCCGCGCCGCAAACAGCAGTGACATTCGCCCCAAGGCGAGAAATAGCAAATATACCGGCCGTATCCTACGTAGCGGACGATAAATCTTCGTCGTCAGCCCGTTATCCGGCACCTACGATTTCAAACTCGCACGTTTCTGCGCCGGCCAAAACGACTGAATCGAAACCTGCTGTCACAGCGCATTCCTTCTCACTGATAAAGACCGCATGGCTGCTTTATCTCGCGGTCGCGGGACTGTTTGTGTTTCGCCTGCTTTACGGGCTCGCGGCCTCGGTTCGCATTCTTCAAACAGCGGAACCGGTTTACCTCGAATCTTCGTCAACCTTTGGTGCAGGCATGCTGGTTCGCTCCAGCAGCGGCCTGGCATCGCCGGTCACAATTGGCTCCGCCGTTATCCTTCCGGAGGACTATAAAACATGGGACAGCGAAAAGCTGCGCATCGTCCTTGCGCATGAACGCTCGCACATTCGCCAAGGCGACTTTTATCTCCAATTGCTCGCCGGACTTTATGCCGCCTTCTTTTGGTTCAGTCCTTTGGGATGGTGGCTCAAACGCACGCTTACGGATCTGGCCGAGGCTATCAGCGACCGTGCCGGTCTTGAAGAGGCCGCCAGCCGCTCGTCTTACGCGCAGATTCTTCTTGAATTCGCGGCCGCACCGCGCCCAACCCTGATAGGAGTTGCCATGGCTCGTCCCGGTAGTCTCTCTCGTCGCATTGAACGCCTGCTCAACGACAGCTCATTCCGCCAGGCTTTTGCGGGCACACGACGCCGCGCGCTGCTGGCCGTGCTGCTGGTTCCTGTTGCGCTGTTCGCTGCAACCACTCTCGTCCGCGTTGAGGCCGCTGGTCAGGCGCCGGCGCCACCCGCACCACCCGGTCCGCCCAATGCGGGCGTGTCTACCCCCGAAGCGCCAACTTCGCCGGATATGGCTGCACCCGCGCTTGCCGCAGTGCCCGCAGCTCTGCCTCCGAGTGCACCTGACGTCGCACCCCCGCCGGCGCCTGTGCTTGCTACGCCTCCTACGATTCCTGCCCCGCCCGTTCCACCTGCTGCTGTGGGTGATAGCTATGGGTCTGGGTCGGGGTCTGGGTCGGGGTATGGGCAGAGCACATCCACTTCGCATTCAAGCGACAATCACAACTCCAGTGGCGAAGGTCGCGGTTACCACTACTCCTACTCGACCAACGGCGACTCCTACGCCATCATCCGGGGCGATGGAAAGAATATCCAATTCTCCGGCGAATGGGTCGAAGGCCGACGCGAGGATTTCGCAAAAGCGCGTACGATGGCGCACGGCGACTTCCTCTGGTTCACTCGCGGTGGCAAATCTTACCTGGTAGACGACGCGGCTGTGTTGGCCCAAATTGAAGACATGTACAAGCCAATGGAAGCCCTCGGCAAGCAACAGGAAGAGCTGGGCCGCCAGCAGGAGGATCTGGGCAGGCGGCAGGAAGAGCTAGGGCGCGAGCAGGAGAAGGCAAGTATTCCCACGCCCGATATGAGCAAAGAGATTGCCGAGATCGAGGCCGCCGCAGCGAAGCTGAAGGCAAGCAAAGCCGCAAATATGAACGCTGAGGAATTCGCAGAGCTCCAATCCAAACTCGGCGACCTGCAAGGCAAGATGGGCGAGCTCCAGGGCCGTCTGGGCTCCAGACAAGGGGAGTTCGGAGAGAAGATGGGCAAGCTCGGTGCGATGCAAGGCGAGCTGGGAGCCAAGCAAGGCCGTCTGGGTGCGGAACAGGGAAGAATCGCGCGGGAGGCCGACCAAAAAGTGAATCGCATCATCGAGCAAAGCTTGAAAAACGGAACGGCAAAGCCAATCCAGTAGCGTCTCAAGAAACGCACAAAGCAAGGCCGGCCTTGGTTGAGGCCGGCCTTTTGTGTTCAGTTGACGTTACGTTCTACAACTGAACGGGCTTGACCTCGATAATTGCTTCGATGCTCTGCAACGCATCGATCACTGCGCCTGATACAGGTGCGTCGACCTGCACCACGGCCAGCGCGTGCGCGGGCTTGGCGCCGCCGCGCTCGCGACCCAGGGCGAAGTTGGCAATGTTCACGCCCTGTTCGCCGAGAATCGTACCGATCTTTCCAATCACGCCGGGCACGTCGAGGTTGCGGCACACCAGCAGATTGCCCTCGAGTGGCGCTTCGATATCGATGCCATCGAACTCAAGCAAACGCGGCTGCTCGTCGTGAATCACCGTCGCCGTCGCGTGATGCCTGCCGGTGCTCGCGTGCAGCTCGATAGTCAGCACCGTCGCTGCACCGCCGCGATGGCTTTCCTGCTTTTCTTCATGCACGCGAATGCCGCGCTCGGCGGCGATCGCAGCGGCATTGATGCGGTTCACATTTTCTGAGCCTTGCAGCAATCCTTCTATGGCCGCATTGCGCACCAGGTCAGTCTTCGCGTCAACCAATGCACCGGCATAGGTCAATTGAATCGCCTCGATGCCGCCCTTGCCCGTCTGCGACAGGAACGAGCCGAGCCGACCTGCGAGATCGATGTACGGCGCCAACTGCACATATTCCTCGTGACTCAACGAAGGCAGGTTCACAGCATTCTGCACGACTCCAAGCTTCAAATACTCACGCACCTGCATCGCGATCTGAATTCCAACTGCCTCTTGCGCTTCGGCTGTCGAACCGGCGATGTGCGGCGTCAAAATTACGTTGGCCAATCCGGCATACGGCGAATCTTTGGGCGGCTCTACTGCAAACACATCCAGCGCCGCGCCGGCCACTTGACCCGACTTGAGAGCCGCAACGAGCGCTGCGTCGTCAACCAACTCGCCGCGCGCGCAATTGATAATGCGGACACCCTTTTTCATCGCTGCGAGATTCTTCACATTGATCACGCCTGCTGTCTGCGGCGTCAATCCCACGTGGAGCGTGATGTAGTCGGAGCCGGCAATCAGCTCGTCGATCGCAACCAGCTTGATTCCGTTTTCGCGCGCCACAGCAGCAGAGACGAAGGGATCACTGCCCAGGATTTCGAGGCCAAATCCGCGCGCGCGCTTCGCTACTTCAAGGCCGATACGACCTAGCCCAAGAATGCCGAGCGTTTTGCCGCGCAACTCCGCACCTTGCAGGCTCTTCTTGTCCCACTTGCCTGCGTGCATGCTCGTGTTGGCTGCAGGAACTTTGCGGGCCAGCGCCAGCATCAATCCGATGGTCAACTCGGCGACAGCTACAGCATTTGCACCCGGTGTATTCATCACCACCACGCCGCGGCGTGTGGCCGCGTCGGCATCGATGTTGTCCACGCCCACGCCGGCGCGCCCGATGACGCGCAGTTTCGGCGCATGCTCCATCAACGCATCGTCTACCTGTACCGCGGAGCGCACGACCAGCGCGTCGGCATCGGCCAGCGCTGCGGGCAGCCCATCGCGTAGTTGATCGTGGGTCAGCACTTCCCAACCCGGCTCGGCCGCAAAGACGGCGAGTGTAGCCGGCGAAACTTTCTCAGCCAAAACGATTTTCATTGCATCTCCCTTTACTTGCGGGGCACTCTTGTACTGATCAAAGCGAACATTGTGCTTCTCGCACAGCAGATCAAACATGCGAATAACAGCGGCGTGCGGCTTGCCTTCTCCGCGCTCGTATTTCCAGACGGAGTTGGGATGCACGCCCAACCTCTCGGCCATCTCGTATTGATAGAGATCAAGCTGCTTGCGTGCGATGAGCAGCTTTTCTCCGAAATTCAGTTCGGCCATAGTGTTCGTCGACTCCTGGTGCAGTAGTGGCTTGAGACGGAGTTTGCGGAGTAAGCCCGGCGAGCGCAGAATTCCGCATCCATCGCTACTAACTACGCCAACATGTGCGAAACGCGGGTTACATCCTTAACTTCGCTACGCCTTCACTTCCTTGGCGAATACTTCCTGCGCGGCCGCTACGGCTTCGCCGTACTTCACCGGCAAACCCAGCGTGTCTTTCGCGATGTGCTCCATCGCACCGAGAAACGCAATCGTGTCGAGGTAGTCGAAGAATCCGAGATGCGCCACGCGGAAAATCTTTCCCTGCATCTCGCCCTGGCCATTGGCCGTGACCAGCGCAAACCGTGTTTTGAGCGCCTTGACCACGTCGCCGGAATTCATGCCATCAGGCACCGCAACAGCCGTAGCCGCAGCCGCTGGAGCCGTCGGCGCGAACAGCGTGAATCCAAGCGCCACTAAGCCCGAGCGCGTTGCCGCTGCATTCACCTGCGCGTTATCGACCAGTGCGATACGGCCTTTTTCAAGATCGCCGCCCGCCTGGCCAGCAATATAGTCGAGCGCTGCGCCGAGGCCGGCGATCAATGCCACGGCCGGCGTGTACGCGCTCTCGCCCTTCACGGCGTTTTTGCGTTCCTTGCGCAGGTCGAAGTAGTACCGTGGATTCTTTGACTTTTCCATCGCAGCCCACGCCTTGTCGCTCACGCTCAGGTAGGCAAGACCCGGCGGAATCATCACAGCCTTCTGCGATCCGCCGATCAGAATGTCGATGCCCCAGCCGTCGACGTCAAAGTGCGTTGTGCCCAGTCCGGTAATGCCATCAACGACCAGCAGAGCCTCGGGCGCAGCGTCCTTGAGCAGCTTCGCAATCGCCTCGACGTCGTGACGCACGGCGGTGGAGGTCTCAGTTGCCTGGAGGTAAACGGCGCGATGCTCCGCCTTCAGAGCCTCCTTCACTTCGGCCAGGTCGAAGGTCTGGCCGTAGGGCACCTTCACCACGTCGACTTCGCAACCGAAGGCCTTGGCAAGATCGATCCACCGCTCGCCGAACTTTCCGGCAGTCAGCACCAAGACGCGATCGCCCGGCGAAGTCAGGTTGGAGACCGAGGCCTCCATCGCGCCTGTGCCCGACGAAGAAAGGAGCAGTACGTCATTCTTGGTGCCGACGAACACCTTCAACTGCGCCAGCACCTTTTGGAACAAGGCGCGAAACTCGGGCGTGCGGTGGTGCATGTCAGCCGCCGCCATGGCGAACTGGGCGGCTGGGAGCAACGGGGTAGGACCGGGGGTGAACAGGCGCGTTTTGCGGATCATGTTAGTTTTCCTCGCTTTATGCCGGCATGGCTCAATATGCCGGAAATCACATAATACACATAATTGTGATTTATGTGAATTATGTTGCGGTGGAAAACGTCATCTAGGGGAGGGTTGGCTCTCTATTGGTGCTTCCGGGTACAATCTTGCATTGATTGTCTTTAGCTGGCTGCCGTCGCCAATTCCCCCCGACAGCCGCAAAGGCAGGCGGCAATCCAGGAGGTCCACTTTATGAGCTCAAACTCAGGCGCAGAAACGCCGGTAGCCAATTCCCGTGGTGCCATTTCTGCCAAGACTCCCTACTCTGCATACCAGGGGACGGAAACTTGGAACATCGTGGAGAAAGCGATCAGGGACCTGATCAGGAACAACGACATTGCGGAGCTCACCAGCCCCGAAAATATCGTGGGCTATATCTGCCAGCAGTTGGAATCGCACAAGTGAACCTGATCAGCCAAGACTGCAAAAAAGTGATGGCTCGAGGATGTGATCCTCGAGCCCTCAGGTCAGCAGAATTGATTACCGGTGGCCGCCTCCGCCATGGAATCCGCCAGAGCTGCCCCCGTTGCCGAAGCCGCCAAAGTTACCTCCATTGCGGAAGCCACTATATCCGCGAGCGTACCCGTAGCGGCCGCCGTAGTACCCTCTGCCGTAGAAGCCGGGGTACCATCCGCCCCATCCGAAGGGGTAGAAGCCCCAACCAAACGGGCTTGCAAACGGGCCGACCCCCATGTAGGTGTAGCCGAACATAGACGGATCCCAATACCAGCCTGGGCCTGCGATCGGGCCTGCATAGTTTCCAGCCATCTCGTTGTTAGCTTCAGCCATGTATTGCGAACGCAGGCTATTCCAGTTGTAAAGCTCGTCCTTGGCGCTGTTTTCATCAAAGCCTGAAGTCTTCACGGCTGCCAGGGATCCATTCGCGCTTGCTGCAAGCTGCATCTCATGATGCCCCTTGATCTCTTTCCATTTGCCGTCCGCTACCTGCGCATGCGCCTCGCCCGTGAACACCATTGCAGCGGGCTTATTGGCGTCGAACTCGTAATATCCTCGCTTGTCGAGCCGGGTCGTCACGCCCGCATCGATAATCTGCAGGTTGTTCTGTTCGTGAATCTCGTCCACTTCAATTCCGACGCGGCCCTTCTGCAATTCAACTTGCGTCAGCGTCAGGTCGGGCGAAATCATCTTGACCGCGCTGTTATCGTCTAACCGCAAAAACACGCCCGGCGTCAGCAGAATTTCCGCTTTGCCTTTTTCGGTTGTCAGCACCTGGCCTGCATCCAGACTCGTGGCCCCGACATCCCCCGACTTCAGTCGTGTACCTTCTAAATACGCCGCCCCTTCCACATAGTTCACCGTGCCTGGATGCGCTTGTTCCGCTGGCCGCGCTTGATCCGCGGCTGCAAACAACGGTGACCCCATAAGTCCCAAAGCGAGCAATGCAATCATCATTGATCGGCGATTCATCTGTTCAATACCTCATCTCATTAGATTGAACGGAAGGCGAAAAGTTGCGGTACTGCCCTCAATCTCCAAGAACTGCAGCGGCTGAGATAAATCGATTTTGCACAACTCATTGAGAACAACCAACATCTTTCGTTGCTGGCTCGACAGTCGACGTATCGAAGCCAGTCGTCTCATCTTTCAAATTCTGCCGCCGCGGCCATCTAGAATGGAGAACATGTCCGACGCAGGCGCACTTGAAGCACTGATCAGCCAACAAGTCATAACGGCAATGAAACTGCACGATGCGGAGCGCGTTGGCACGCTCCGCCTCATCAAAAACGCACTCAAGAACAAAGCGATTGAGAAGCGCGAAGCGCTTACCCCGGCCGAGGAACAGCAGGCGCTTGCCACGATGATCAAGCAGCGCCGCGACTCGATTGACCAGTTCACAAAGGGCAATCGGCCCGAGCTTGCCGCAAAAGAAGCCTCTGAAATCGTGGTGATCGAGGAGTTCCTGCCCAAGGCGCTCGATGAAGCTGGTCTGCGCGCGCTGGTCGCCGAAGCGATTGCTGAGCAGACCGACAAGTCGGGCCAAAAGCCGACGCCCAAAGAGATGGGCACAATCATCAAGGCGGTTCAAGCCAGACTGCAGTTCGCCGGCCTGCGTGCCGAGGGCCGTCTCGTCAGCGAGCAGGTCAAGGCGATGCTGGCGAGTTAGCGTCGCGCTGCAACTGTCGATTGTTTTGAATGAAAATTGATTCCGCAATCAGGCTTTGAATTCTCGATCGAGGGTCTTGGTGATGGTGCTTCGGTTTAACCGATACTTCCTCTCTGCTCTGCTCGCAGTTTGTTGCGCACTGTCAGCCGGATCAAGCGCGCTTAGTGCGCAGACCGCACCTGCATCGCAGCATCATGTGTTCTTTCGCGTGCAAGTGCCTGCTACGCTGACCGCACCGGTCAGTGGACGACTGCTCGTTTTTCTCAAGCAGGGAAGCGGAGACAAGGAAGTCAACATAGACGAATTTCATCCCGCGGATACCGCAGTCGCAGCGATGGAAGTGCATGGCCTTGCACCCGGCGCGGCGATTGAGTTGAACGCCGATGAGATGGCATTTCCCAAGCCCTTCTCGACGCTCGGTCAAGGCAATTACGAAGCGCAGGCCGCACTCGATCTGGATCACTCATACACTTACAGTGGCCGCAGGCCGGAGGATTGGATCAGCCCGGTCTTGCCGCTTGCGAACTGGACGCCCGGCAGCGGCGACGAGCCAACTCTAACGCTTGATCATCATCCCGAAGAGAATCCTCAGCGCGCCGCAGCAATGGCGAAGATGAAAGACCTGGCCAAGCCCGGCGTTGCGCAACTTGAAGAGTTCGAGAGCCCGCTGCTCACACGGTTCTGGGGCCGCTCAGTCACGATCAAGGCTTGGGTCATTCTGCCTCCCGACTACTCCGCTCAAAGCCGCAAAAAATATCCCACCGCATACTGGACCCACGGATTCGGCGGCGATATTGACGGCGCGCTGGTCTTTGGAATGCGGCTCTACGATCGCATGAAAAATCACCAGATGCCGCCCATTATCTGGGTCATGCTCGACGAATCGATTCCGCAAGGCACGCACGAGTTTGCTGACTCGGTAAACAACGGCCCGTGGGGAACCGCGTTGACCACCGAGTTCATACCTCACCTCGAATCGAAATACCGCATGGACGCTCGTCCGTCGGGTCGCCTGCTTAACGGGCATTCAAGCGGCGGCTGGGCTACGCTGCAGTTACAGGTCAACTATCCCAAAGTCTTCGGCGGCACCTGGTCCACCTCGCCTGACCCGAGCGACTTCCACGACTTCACCGGCGCGGATCTTTATGCCGCGAACGCCAACGTCTATCGCAAGCCAGACGGCACTACGATGCCGATCATGCGCGACAAAGGCAAAGTGGTTGCTACATTCGATACGTTCTCCCGCCTTGAACAAGTGCTCGGACCCTATGGAGGACAGGTCGCATCGTTCGAGTGGGTCTTTTCTCCCAAGGGAGCAGACGGCGCACCGGAGCCGATGTTTGATCGCGCCACGGGCAATGTCGATCCCAAGGTCGTGGCCTACTGGCACGATCATTACGATCTGGCGCACATAACCGAGGCCAACTGGGCTCAGCGCAAAGCCGACCTCAAGGGCCGCATTCATTTATTCGTGGGGACCGCCGATACGTTTTACCTCGATGGAGCAGCGCACAAGTTTGAAGCCGTTCTCACACGCCTCGGTGCCGATCCTCACTTCGCTTACATTCCCGATCGCACGCACTTTGATCTGTACATGATTGGCAAAGATCGTATGGGTCTCTTCGATCAGATCGCTGCCGAGATGTATTCCGTGGCTCGACCGAAAGCAAACTGGAAGCCTGCGCCGGCCCCGGCTCAATGAGATGGTCTGACTGGCCTTCACGGGGACCCACAAGAAGTGTGAGAGACGCGCGTAAAACGTTAGCCAGAAGCGCGAAGAGAAGCGTCAAGCAATTGATCGAGGAGCGCCGATGAAACTCCGCGCCAATTTATCCACGCTGGTGTTCGTTTTTCTCTCTGCGTTCGCGGTCGCGCGACTTGAGGCGCAGGGGCCACCGTTTCAGATCGACGATCCGGTGCCGGTTGATTTTCAGCATTATGAGTTCTACATCTTTGGCGGCGCCGCAGGCACACCGGTAGAGATGGACTTCTCCGGTCCTGCTTTCGAATTCAACTGGGGCGCAGTGCCAAGGGTGCAGCTTCACGCCATTCTTCCGTTCGGTGGCATCTATCCATCGAACAATCCTGTGTATCTGCCCGGCGGTACGGGCCCGAGCGCTTACGGGCTCACGGATATGGAATTGGGCGTCAAACTTGCAGTCAT
>ODAK010005897.1_pt1 | contig 12389 bp, 9 predicted proteins | sample 1539591 | NCBI WGS metagenome assembly ODAK01 (sample SAMEA3539303, study PRJEB22396) | soil metagenome | biome: tundra; feature: field; material: soil | place: USA | collected 2010-05 | depth 0.15 m | reverse complement strand
GCTTGGGCGCAAACCCCTGCAACCCGATGTCCGGGAAACCCACCGTGGCCACCGTCCCGCCCAGTTTCACCGTGCGACTCGCGGCGATGGGCAATGGCCTAAAAGTTTCTGCATTCTTCATTCTTCCTTCTGCATTTGCTTTGAGCAAAGCCAGATCATTCGCCGCATCCACCTTCACCACCGTCGCGTCAATCAAGCCTGCGCCCGTGAGCAAACGCACTTTGGCCGCACCCTTGACGACGTGATAATTGGAAATCAAACAACCATCGTCCGTGATGAAGAAGCCGGTGCCGGAGGCTCTAGGGTTTTCGGTTGAAGTGAAATTGTCGGACGCCGTGCCGGGTGTTTCTTTTCGTGGAACAAAAGCCGCTGACTCACGTTGTGCTTCGGCAATTTGGTCGGCGGTCATGCGGCGAGCTAAAAGATCGCGATCATGTTTTGCCGCTTCATACCCTTGCGCAGATGCAAGATTAAACCACTTGTAAGCCTCTGTGTAACTTTGAGGAACTCCATCACCTCGCGAATAAGCAATACCAAGCTCTCTTTGAGCTGCAGCAAAACCTTGTTCAGAAGCCTTGCGCCACCAATGAGCTGATTGGGTCGTATCTTTTGGCACACCTTCACCATCAAAAAATAAATTCCCGAGGCCGAATTGAGAAGCTGCGTGACCTTGATCTGCTCCTTTGCGAAACCATTGGGCGGCTTCAACTTGGTTTTTACTAACACCCAGACCGTGCAACAAGGAATTGCCCAAATTGAATTCTGCTTTCACATAGTTTTGTTCAGCAGCTTTGCGATACAACCTCACCGCTTCCACCGCATTTTTCTCCACGCCTGTGCCACCATCGTAGCAGGCACCCAGTTCGTATTGAGCCGGTGCGAAATTCTGTTCGGCAGCTTTACGAAACCACTTCACTGCTTCTACTTCGTCCTTCGCAACGCCAAGGCCTTCAGCGTAGCAGTCGCCAAGAAAGTATTGAGCCGGTGCGAAATTCTGATCAGCGGCTTTGCGATACCATTTCACGGATTCAACTTTGTCGCGCTCAACGCCCATGCCAGTCGTGTAAAAACCCATGCCAGTCGTGTAACCCAAGCCAACAAAAAATTGAGCCTTCGCGTCTCCTTTTTCAGCTTCCGCTTTGGTGTCCTCATAAAATTTGCGGTTCGCATCGCTTGGTTGCGCGGGCAATTGAAGGGCAACTGTGAGCAGCAATAGAAACGTCCACGTCAACGGATTCGTTTTCATGTCGGCAGCTTAATTGGTTTCATTCTTCTGGCAAGTGGTTAAACAAGCCTCTTGAGTTTGAACCGATATGCGGATTAGTCTTCCGGCAATGAACGCTTTTGAATCCGAAAATGCGTATTGGGATTTCGCTAAAGTGGTCCGAACTGAACGGCGCTTCATATTTGATGGGAAGGCAGGGAACTTTCTTGCCACTGTTCGTTCAGCAAGCAAAACCCGCGTGCGCGCTCTAAAATCTGGAAGCTGCCTATGGCGTGCTCAAGTTGGTTCTGCATTCGCGCCAGAAAATGACGTGGGTATCGAAGAAGAACATCCCCACCCAGCGAAGCGAATGATTCCAGACCCAAATAAAACTTGCAGCGGGCGGGCTAATCCATCTGGCTTCGCATACCTCTATCTTGCTACCAATGAAAACACAGCATTAGCCGAAATGCGCCCGTGGGTTGGAGAATCGGTGACTCTCGCGATCTTCAAGATTAAGAACAATATCAAGGTGGTTGACTGTCAGGCTGGAGCCGAAGATTGGGGAGAACGGCTTTTTGAGAAAAATCCCTCGGCAGAAAGAATTGATAAATATGTTTGGAACGACATCAGTAAAGCCTTTTCTCGACCAGTGAACCGCGAAGACCAAGACAGTGCCTATTTGCCAACACAAATTCTTGCAGAGGCTTTCAAGGCGGAAGGTTTTGATGGCCTTGCATACCGGAGTGGTTTGGAGCGAGGAACAAATGTCGTCCTATTCAATGTCCATGTTGCGAGATTGATTCACCGATTTGTTTACACCCTGAAGAAAGTGCGTTATGAATTTGAAGCAGTCCCCAATTATGGCATTTACCGCAGGAAGAAGGACGGCACCGGCGAACGCTTAACAGAAATCCAAACCGAATCTCCATAGAAGGTTTGCTGTTTCACTTGTAGTTGGCCGAAAATTCAACCGCCCTTTGCCCCGTTCGTCCACCCCAAACTGCCATTGGCCGCACGGCTGGGACTTTGCTGGGGAGCGCGCCCGTCCCGGTTGCCGTTTTCGGCGTCGCGCCAAAACCCGTTTCCCAAACTGAATGGTTCCAGCAATCGCCGGAGTGCGCCCGTCCCCGGGCGCAGCAATGTGGCAAAGCCGTCCGGCATCGGATTGGCGAACGCGCGTTGCCGTCTGGACATTGCTGCGGCCGGGGACGGCCACACTCCGCCCGCAATCATCCAAAGTTCCGCCAGGGGCGAAAGGTCCTTGCGGACGGCTACCCTGTTTTTCTGCCGTCCCTCGCGGGACTTTTTCCATTGATGTTTTCAAATAATCTCGACCGGAGGCCCTTCTGCTGGCATCAAGTCAGGTGTGAATTTACAAGTCGCACTGAAATCTGCCGTCACCGCCGCCTGCGCCGCCGGGAAAATCATGCACGCCAACTGGCACCTGCCCAAGCGCGTGAACTGCGCCGAGGCCCATGACATCAAACTGGAATTGGATGTGCGCTGCCAGGCGCTCATTGAAAAAATCCTTTCCGCCGCGTTTCCGGGAATTCCCGTGCTCGGCGAGGAGGGCGACACCGGCGACGTGAACGCCGAATACCGCTGGGTGATTGACCCGATTGACGGCACGGTGAATTACGCCTTCGGCCTGCCGCACGCGGGAGTTTCCATTGCGCTCCAGCACCGCGCAGAATCCGTCGTAGGAGTCATATATGACCCGTTCACCGACGAAATCTGGACGACGATCAAAGGTCAGCCCACGCGGTTGAATGGGAAAATTGTCCGCGTCAGCACCCGCGCGAAAGTGGAGGACGCCATCGTGGCGATGGGTTTTTCCAAGAGCAAGGACAACCTGAAAAAAAGTCTGCCGCATCTCATCCGCATTTCCAAGCAAGCGAAAAAAATCCGCATCATGGGTTCCGCCGCGCTGGAGCTGGCCTACGTCGCGAGCGGCCGCTTGGACGCCTACATTGAACGCACGATCAACTTGTGGGACGTGGCGGCCGGCGCGTTGCTGATTGAAAATGCCGGCGGTGAATTTTACGCGGTGCCCGCGCCGAAAGGAAAACTCCGCATGTGCGCCGACAACGGCAAGCTGCGGAAAAAACTGCAGCTTGGCAGCCTGTTGAAATAAACCCTGAAACCGAAAGATTTTTGCATGAACTCTCAGCACCTCCATCGCCTGGCTTGGCTGTTGTTTGCCGCCGCGCTTCCCCTGTTCGCAGGACCGGTGATTGATCCCATTCCAGCGGCAGTCATTCCCGCCGGCAAATCGCTGATTGTGCCCATCACCGCCACGACGACCAATGGCCGGCCATTGACCTTCACAATCACCAGCAGCACCAATGCCATCGCCATCGTGCCGCATACCAACAATCCCTTCTGGAAAATATCCGTGGTGCAGGCGGCGGCCACCAACGCGCCGGGGGCCTTTTCGACGCCGTTCCGGGGCGGCACCGCGACCGTGACCAACCTGGGGGATCTGACCTTCATGCTCTTTCCAGAATACGCGCCGCATGCGGTCAGTATTTTCCAAGGCCTCTCGGCGTCCGGTTTTTACAACAGCAACACCATCTTTCACCGCGTTGCCGCCGGTTTCATGAACCAGGGCGGCGACCCGCTGACCAATGGCACGGGGGGATTGGTGTTCACCTACGACGACGAGTTCAACCCGCAGGCGATCTTCAGCGGCAAGGGCCAACTGGCGCTAGTCAACGCCAACAAAGACGCAGACGGCTCGCAGTTTTTTGTCACCGTCGCACCTTTCCGGAATGGTGATTTTCGATACACGATTTTCGGCCAGTTGCTGCGCGGGTTCAATGTTCTTTCCAACATCAACAATACGGCCACCGATACCAATAGTCGTCCGCTGGCGGATGTTATCATCACCCAGGCGGGTTTTGTGCCAGACACGTCCGACACGGTGCTGACGCTGACTGCCACCAACCGAACCGGTGTCGTGAGCACAATCAAGGTGATCGCGGACGACGGAACTGGCGGGCGGGCCACCAACACGTTCACGGCCACCACACTGACCGACACCAACAGCAACAACCAGCCTTTCCTTTACGGCAACACCGTGACCAATTTGGTCGCGCCAATGGGCAAGACGCTGACGAATATTATTGAAGCGGTTGGTTTGGATCGTGAGATGCTCTACTGGTTTCCGCTCTTTGCGGATGCCACCTCGCAGAATGCCACCACGCTTTCAGGAAATTACAGCAATACCGTGCTGAAAACACTGACTTACAATGTAATCAACACCAACGGCCTGCTTCTATTTTTTGTAAAGCCGACGAACAATTATGCCGGTCCGGTGCATATCTACTTTGTCATCAGCAGCAGTTCACAATGGAGCGTGTATCAGCAATTCGGTCTGCCCCTGCCGCCCTACGACCAGCAGGAATTCACCTTCGTCTTTGGCGACACCCCGATCGTCGCCCAGGCAGCCAGTATTGCCCCGCAGCCCTTGGCACTGTTCACGAACCTGTTGCTGGTCACCTTCACCAACGGAGTGGTCGGCAGCGCCGTCACGAATTTCTCCGCCGCCATCAACTGGGGCGATGACACCGTTACGGCGGGCGTCATCACCACCAATGCGGCCAGATTCAAGCAGGTTTTCGGCACTCATGCTTATACAAATTCCGGTGACTATCCGGTCTATGTCACCATCCAAAGCGGCCTCGGTGTCACCGCCGTGGTCAGCAACACCCTCACTGTGACGCCGGCGCTGAATCTCACTCGCGCCGACACCAACAATGTCCTCTCGTGGCCTAGTTGGGCATTTGCGTATCAATTGCAGTCCAGCACCAATCTAGCCGGCACGGACTGGCTGACCCTGACCAATGTTTCGACGCTGGCCGGCTTTCAAAACGCGGTGTCGAATCCAGTCCCGGCGGACAGCGCCTTTTTCCGCCTGAAAAAATAGCGGCCCGTGCGGCTTCAGTCCCGGCCTGCTTTCAGAAAAGCCTTGAGCTTGACGAGCGCCTTTGCGCGGTGGCTCAACTGGTTTTTCACGTCCTCGCCGAGTTCGGCGAAGGACTGTTTGAAACCTTCCGGCACGAACAGCGGGTCGTAGCCGAAGCCGCCGCGCCCGCTCGGTGAAAATTGAATCCGCCCTTCGCACGTGCCGTCGAAAATTTGCGCTGCAAATTCGTCGGTGAAACAAACTGGCGACGCGCTCTCTATTTTTTGCCCCGGCACGGGCACGAGCGCGATGACGCAGCGGAAACGGGCGGTGCGTTTTTCCAGCGGCACGTCTTGCAACAGGCGCAGCAATTTCGCGTTGTTGTCGGCGTCGGGAGAATTTTCCGTGGCACTCGCGGACGAGCCGTCCGCGCTCCGATCGAGGGCCGCGAAACGTGCGGAATGAACGCCGGGGGCGCCATCGAGCGCATCCACTTCCAGCCCGGAATCGTCGGCGAGAACAAAGTCCGGCATTGGATGTTGGATATTGGATGTTGGATGTTGGATGTTCAGCCACTTCGCCAGTTCCACGGATTTCTTCACCGCATTGCCGGCGAAGGTGTCGGCGTCTTCGGTGACTTTCGGCGCATCGGGAAAATCATTGAGCGTGAGAAACTGGAACTGCGGGCCAAGGATGGCGCGGATTTCCCCGACCTTGTGGGCGTTGCGCGTGGCGATGAGCAGCGTCGTCATGCGCGGAGTGTAGCGAAAATTTGTGAACGCGCGAGCTTGACGCAAAAAATTTCACCGGCAGAATCAGTCCATGAAATCACGCACCACGCTCGCCTTGGGCTTTGCTTTGGCCACCTTCACCACGGGCATCGTTTCCGCCGAAACCGTCTGGCTCGACGATTTGAACCTCGCCGTCGCCACGCAGGGCTGGGGCGATCCGCACAAAAATCAATCCGTCGAGGGCCACGCGCTCACCATCGGCGGCAAACAGTTTGAACGCGGCTTCGGCACGCACGCGGAAGGCGCGCTGAACATCAAGCTGGACGGCGGCGCGCAGAAATTTTCCGCCAGCGTCGGCGTGGATGACGAGGTGAACGGGAGTCCGAATTCGAGCATTGAGTTCATCGTGCGCGGCGACGGCAAGGCGCTGTGGCACAGCGGCGTCATGCGCGCAGGCGAGGCGGCCAAGAATTGCGAAGTGGATCTCACGGGCGTGAAATCCCTGGTGCTCGAAGTCGGCGACGCCGATGACGGCATGGACCACGACCACGCGGACTGGGCGAATGCAAAATTTGAAACAACCACCGCAAAAACATTCACCACCATCGGCGAGGCACCAATGGTTCCGGTCGCGTCTTACATCCTCACGCCCCCCGCGCCCGCCACGCCGCGCATCAACGGCGCGAACGTGTTCGGCGTGCGGCCCGGTTCGCCGTTCCTGTTCATGATTCCGGCGACGGGCGAACGGCCGATGGAGTTTTCCGCGAAGAACCTGCCGCGCGGTTTGCAACTGGACGCCAAAACGGGCCGCATCACCGGAGCCTTGAAAACAAAGGGTGAATTCATCGTCACGCTGCGGGCGAGGAACTCACTCGGCGCGGTGGAGAAAAAATTCCGCATCGTCTGCGGCGACCAGATCGCGCTGACACCGCCGATGGGCTGGAACAGTTGGAATTGTTTTGCCGGCGCGGTTTCCGCCGAGCATGTGAAGAGCGCGGCGGACGCGATGATCAAGAGCGGCCTCGTCAATCACGGCTGGACCTACATCAACGTGGACGACTTCTGGCAGAACCATCGCGACTCGCAAGACCCGACGCTGCACGGCGAATTCCGTGACGCCAAAGGAAACATTTTGCCGAACTCGCGATTCCCCGACATGAAAGGATTGGCGGATTACATTCACGGCCTCGGCTTGAAGGCGGGGCTTTATTCCTCGCCCGGCCCGTGGACGTGCGGCGGTTGCGCGGCGAGCTGGCAGCACGAGCAGCAGGACGCGCAGACCTACGCGAAATGGGGTTTTGATTATTTGAAATACGACTGGTGTTCCTACGGCGAAATCGCCTCCGGTGGCGATCCGACCGCCAAAAACATTCCGCTCTGGGGCAAAACCGCGAAGGACGACTCCGGCGCTATTTATCCCTACAAGGTCATGGGCAAATTCCTGCGTGATCAAAATCGCGACATCGTTTTCAGCCTTTGCCAATACGGCATGGCCGACGTGTGGAAATGGGGTGGTTCGGTGGAAGGCAATTGCTGGCGCACCACCGGCGACATCACCGACACCTGGCGCAGCATGAGCAGCATCGGTTTCCGGCAGGACAAGGCCGCGCCCTTCGCCAAGCCCGGCAACTGGAATGATCCCGACATGCTCATTGTCGGCCAGGTCGGCTGGGGCAACCTGCACCCGACGCGCCTGACGCCGGATGAACAATACACGCACATCAGTCTCTGGTGCCTGCTGTCCGCGCCGCTGCTCATCGGCTGCGACATGACCAAGTTCGACGACTTCACGCTGAACCTCTTGAGCAATGACGAGGTGCTTGCGCTGGATCAGGACGCGCTCGGCAAACAGGCGACGTGCGTGCTGACCAATGGCAATCTGAAAATTTACAAAAAGGAACTGGAAGATGGCGGGCGCGCGCTCGGCTTTTTCAACCTCGGTTCCACGCCGACGAATCTGGATTTCAACCAGTTCGAGCAAATCGGCCTGAATGGCAAATTCCACGCGCGCGATTTGTGGCGGCAAAAAAATCTGGCCGACGTGAACACCAGCGGCAGTGTTCTGCCGCTGACGATTCCCGCGCATGGCGTCGTGCTCTACAAATTCACGGCGGCGCGGTAAGCTGCGGTGGAGTGCCAGCCTGCGCCGATTTCGGAAATCGTGTCTGAATAATGGGTGGTGCGGGCGACCCGCCTGCGCCGGTCGGCGACCCGCCGACCGGAACCGGGGGAGCGACGTTGCGAAAAGGCCGTCTCTTTTGGCGCGCAGCGTTGTTCCCGTTCCGTCCGGCGAGTCGCCGGACGGCACAGGCCAGTGGCCTGTGCTACCCAGAACTGAATTCGAAAACGCGCCTTAATCCACGCCGATCGAAACATAACGTCACATCACATGGCTTGACCTGCGCGACGTAAATCGGTTTGATTGGAGCGGAGCTTTTTATGAGTTCGGCCAAGTCGCCACTCGACGAGCTGCGCATCGAGCGTCGTCCAGAACGGCAGTCGCGGCTCATGCCGTGGCTGGCGGTTGCCGTCGTCGTTTTGCTGCTGGCTGCGGGTGCAGGCGTTTTGTGGCATTCGCGGACCGGGGCGGTTGAGGTGCAAGTTGCGGTGGCGCGCACTGCCGCGACCGGCAACGGCGGACGGACGGTGTTGAACGCGTCCGGTTACGTCACAGCGCGGCGGCAGGCGACGGTTTCGTCCAAGGTCACCGGCAAGGTCACCGAGGTGCTGTTCGAGGAAGGCATGAAAGTGAAGGAAGGCCAGGTGCTGGCGCGGCTGGACGAAACAAATGTCAAGACCAGCTTGGCCGTGGCGCAAGCGCAGTTGGATTCGGCGAAGGCGGCGCTGGCGCAAACCGAGGCGCAACTCAAAAACGCCGACCAGGAATTTCAGCGCGCCACCGAACTGGTGAAACAACACATCGCCTCGCAAGCCGACTTGGACCTCGCCGAATCGAATGCCAAAGCTCTTGCGGCGCGACTGGCGCAGCAGAAACTCGACGTGGTGGTCGCCGAACGCCAGGTGGCGCTGTGGCAGCAGCAGATGGACGACATGACCATCCGTGCGCCGTTCGCGGGTGTCATCACCACCAAGGATGCCCAGCCGGGCGAAATGATTTCGCCGGTGTCGGCCGGCGGCGGCTACACGCGCACCGGCATCGGCACCATAGTAGATATGAATTCGCTGGAAATTGAAATTGACGTGAACGAAAGCTACATCAATCGCGTGGAGCCGGGCCAGGCCGTCGAAGCCGCGCTGGATGCGTATGCCGATTGGAAAATTCCCTGCAAGGTCATCGCCATCATCCCCACCGCCGACCGGCAAAAATCCACGGTCAAGGTGCGCGTCGGTTTTGACCAGCTTGATCCGCGCATTCTGCCGGAGATGTCCGTAAAAGTGGCGTTCCAAAACGCCGGCGGGACGGCGGCAACTCGCGCGATCTTGATTCCCAAAAGCGCCGTTCGCAATTTGGACGGACGCGACGTGGTGTTCGTCGCGCAAAATGGCCGCGCCGAACGCCGCGCGGTCACGGTCAGCGACACGCAGGGCGACGATTCCGTGTTGAGCGCGGGCGTTGCCGCCGGCGAACAGGTGATTGTGAACGCCCCGGCCGGCCTGGCCGACGGCGCGGCGGTGAAGGAGAAAAAATTATGAACGAAAATCCATCCAGCAACGGCGCGTTGGTGCGGGTCGAGGGCGTGGAAAAAATTTTCCATCGCGGCTCGGAAGACATCCACGTTTTGTCGGGCCTGCATTTGCAGGTGCCCGCCGGCGAATTTCTGGCGCTGATGGGGCCGTCGGGTTCGGGCAAGACCACGTTGTTGAATTTGATCGGCGGCCTGGACCGGCCGACGAAAGGCACGGTCACGGTGGCGGGCGAACGTATTGATCAATTGTCCGACCGCCGGCTGGCCGCGTGGCGCGCGCGGCACATCGGTTTTGTTTTCCAGCTCTACAATTTGATGCCCGTGCTGTCGGCGGAACGGAACGTGGAACTGCCGCTGCTGCTCACGCATCTTTCCAAGGCCGAACGGCGCAAGCACGTGGAAACAGCGCTGGCGATGGTCGGGTTGTCGCATCGCGCGAAGCATTTTCCGCGGACGCTTTCCGGCGGCGAACAGCAGCGCGTGGGCATCGCCCGCGGCATCGTGACCGACCCGACGCTGCTGCTCTGCGACGAGCCGACGGGCGATCTGGACCGCAAGTCCGGCGACGAAATCCTGGATTTGCTCCAGGCGTTGAGCCGCGACCACGGCAAAACCATCGTCATGGTCACGCACGACCCGCACGCTTCCGCGCGCGCGGCCCGGACGGTCTATCTGAACAAGGGACAATTGAGCAACGAACCGGTGAAATGAAATTTCTCCACCTCATCTGGTGCAACCTGAAACGGAAAAAACTCCGCACCTCGCTGACGCTGCTGTCTATCGTGGTGGCGTTCATCCTGTTCGGATTTTTGTCGGCCATCCAGCAGGCGCTCGTCGGCGGCGTGCAGCTCGCCGGCGCCGACCGGCTTGTGGTGCGCGAAAAAGTTTCCATCATCAATCTCCTGCCGGAAAGCTACAAGGCGCGGATGAACCGCATCCCGGGCGTGGACTTCGCGACGCATCAGACATGGTTCGGCGGAATTTATCAGGACCCGAAAAACTTTTTCATGCAATGTCCCGTCGTGCCGGAGGAATTTCTGAAAATTTATCCCGAATACCTTTTGCCGCCCGCCCAATCGAACGCCTGGCTGCAAACGCGCACCGGTGCCATCGTGGGCCGCAACACTGCGGATCGTTTTCACTGGAAAATCGGCGACAAGATTCCCATTCAATCTACGATCTGGGCGCAGCCGGGCGGCAACCGCACCTGGACGTTTGACATTGTGGGCATCTTCGACGGCGCGAAAAAAGGCACGGACACCACGCCGCTGTTTTTCCGGTATGATTATTTCGAGGAAGTCCGGCAGGCGGGCCAGAAATGGGGCCGGGGTCAAGTCGGGTGGTATGTCATTCGCATCAAGGATCCGGCGCAGGCGGCGGAAGTGGCCAAGCGCGTGGACGCGGAATTTGAAAATTCGTCGGCGGAAACCAAGACCGAGCCGGAGGGCGCGTTTATTCAAGCCTGGGCCAGCCAGATCGGCAACATCGTTTTCATCGTCGCGGCCATTTTGGGCGCGGTGTTCTTCACCATCCTGCTCGTGACCGGCAACACCATGGCCCAGGCCGTGCGCGAACGCACCGGCGAACTGGGTGTGCTCAAGGCCATCGGCTTCACCAACGCGCAGATCGTTTCGTTTGTGCTCGCCGAATCGTGCCTGCTCACAGTGCTCGGCGGCACGTTCGGCCTCGGGCTGGCGTGGCTGGTCATTTCGCGCGGCGACCCGACCCACGGCCTGCTGCCGCTGTTCTTTTTCCCGACGCGCGACCTGCTCATCGGCGTGGGCATCAGCATCGCGCTGGGACTGGTCACGGGAATTTTCCCCGCGCTCCAAGCCATGCGCCTGCGCGTGGCCGATGCATTAAGACGAATGTGAAAATGAAAAACGCGGCAAAAATTTTCGGTGGTAGGGCGCGTCGCTCCGCGCGCGCCGATGTCCAGCGTGTTCCAAACGGCGCGCACGGTGTGACGCGCCCTACCTTGCATTAATTATGGCCGGCCCCCTCAACTGGATTTCGCAAATCGGCTCCATCACCAAATTCGGTTTGTTGAGCCTGCCGCAGCGGCGCGGCGCGGTTGCGGCCACCGTCATCGGCATCGCCGGCGTTGTCGCGGTGCTGGTCGGCGTGTTGTCCATCGCGGCGGGATTCAAACAGGCGATGGCCGTTTCCGCTTCGCCCGACGGCGCGATTGTGCTGCGCAGTGGCGCCGACAGCGAAATGGTCAGCGGCTTCGGGCGCGACGAGACCCGCCTCATCGCCGACGCGCCCGGCGTGGCGCGCAACGGCCAGGGAGCGCTCGCGTCCGCAGAACTGTTCGTCATCATCAACCTGCCCAAACGCACGACCGGCACCGACGCGAACGTGCCGTTGCGCGGCGTGGAACCGGCGGCGCTGCAAGTGCGCGACCAACTGAAAATCATCCAAGGCCGGATGTTCGACTGGGGCAAGGACGAAGTCATCGTCGGCCGCGGCGCCGCGCTGGAATTTGCCGGACTGGAAATTGGCTCGAAAATCAAAGTGGGCCGTTACGAATGGCCGGTCGCCGGAATCTTTTCCGCGAACGGTGGCGCGGCGGAATCCGAAATCTGGTCCGACGCGAAAGTGCTCCAGGACGCCTATCATCGCGGCGACAGTTTCCAATCCGTCAGCGTGAAATTGGATTCGCCGGGATCGTTTCAGAAATTCAAAGATTCGCTCACTTCGAATCCGCAACTCAACGTGAAGGTCGTCCGGCAGGCCGAGTATTACGCCGAGCAATCGGAAACCATCACGCGGCTCGTCACCACGCTCGGATTTCTGATCGCATTTTTGATGGCCATCGGCGCGGTGTTCGGCGCGCTGAACACGATGTATAGCGCGGTGGCGGCGCGGACGCGGGAAATCGCCACGCTGCGGGC
>ODAK010005896.1_pt1 | contig 12390 bp, 12 predicted proteins | sample 1539591 | NCBI WGS metagenome assembly ODAK01 (sample SAMEA3539303, study PRJEB22396) | soil metagenome | biome: tundra; feature: field; material: soil | place: USA | collected 2010-05 | depth 0.15 m | reverse complement strand
CCGAGGGCAGCATGCCGATGGAACCCGCCAGCACCGCGCCTTCGTCGCTCAGGATGTCACCGAACATGTTTTCCGTAACCATCACGTCGAACTGCTTTGGATTCAGCACCAACTGCATGGCACAGTTGTCGACCAGCAGGTGGTCAAGCGCGACATCCGAGTAGTCCTTCGAAACTTCCACCACCACACGGCGCCAGAGTTGCGACGTATCGAGCACGTTCGACTTATCGACCGAGGTCAATTTCCTGCGGCGCTTGCGAGCCAGCTCAAAAGCCATCCGCGCGACCCGGTCAATTTCTCTACGCGTGTAGGTCATCGTGTTGACGCCGCGCTCTTCCATGCCTTCGCCCGAGATGCCCCTGGGAGTCCCGTAATACAGCCCGCCCGTTAGTTCGCGGACGATGATCATATCGACGCCGTCTACGCGGTCGTTCTTAAGAGGAGAGGAATCCAGTAGTGCTTTGTAGCTGCGGACTGGCCGCAGGTTGGCGAACACGCCCATCGCTTTCCGGATGCCGAGCAGCCCGGTTTCAGGGCGCTGATCCGTTGGAGCGTTGTCGAATTCGGGCAGGCCGACCGCGCCCATCAGGACGGCATCGGCTTCAAGCGCGAGCTTTTCGGTCTCCGGAGGAAGCGGCTTTCCAGTCTTATGGATGGCCACGCCACCCAGCAATCCTTCGCGAATCGTGAGCTGGTGACCCCACTTCTGGGCCACAACGCGCATCACGCGCACAGCTTCTCCGGTGACTTCGGTGCCGATCCCGTCGCCGGGCAGCACCAATACGTTGAGGTTCAAGTCGTCTCCTGTTAGTGGGGATTTTGGCAGGCCCGACCAACTAGTCTACAGTGGCAGTTGTGAGCACCCGCTGGCTGCGCCGCGCGAGTTCCGCAATCTCCTCATCCATCAGGCCTTTTTTGTTGTCGGCGATGGCTGTGATTTGGGTGTAAACCAGATCGAGTTCTTCTTTTGACAAAACAAAGCCAAGATCGTCGAGCCGGCTCTTTAAAGCGTGCCGGCCGCTGTGTTTGCCGAGAACCAGGCGGCTCTCGGGCACCCCGACAGATCTGGGCTCCATGATTTCGTAAGTAGTGCGTTCTTTGAGGTAGCCATCCTGATGGATGCCGGCCTCGTGCGCGAAGGCGTTTCGGCCCACAATGGCTTTGTTTGGCTGCGGACCGAAGCTGATGATCGAGCTCAGCATCTGGCTGGCGGGGAACAGGTGTTCGGGGTGGATCCCGGTGTGAAACGGATACCGGTCATGCCGGGTCTTCATCACCATAACGATCTCTTCGAGCGAGCAGTTCCCGGCTCTTTCGCCAATGCCGTTGATGGTGCATTCAATCTGACGTGCGCCGGCTTTTATGGCAGCCAGTGAGTTGGCCACCGCCAGCCCCAGATCGTCGTGACAATGCACGCTGACGATCGCGGTGTCGCCGAGCGCGTTTACGACACGGCCGATGATTTCCGCGTATTCGTCGGGCGTTGAGTAGCCGACTGTGTCGGGAATGTTGACTGTGCGGGCGCCGGCAGCGACCACCGCGCGCGCCACTTCTTCGAGATAGTCAGGTTCGGTGCGGGCGCCGTCTTCGGCTGAGAACTCGACGTCATCGACATAAGAACGAGCCAGTTCCACGGCGGCCACCGCGTTGTCCAGAACCTGCTGGCGCGACATCTTCAGCTTGTATTTGAGGTGAATGTCGCTGGTCGCGAGGAAGGTATGAATGCGCGGCCGCCGCGCTTTTTTCAGAGACTCGGCCGCGCGTTCCACATCCATCCGGGTACATCTGGCAAGCGCTGCCACCTGCACCCACGGGAATTCCCGGCTTACTGCGTCTACCGCTTCGAAATCGCCTTGTGAGGCAATCGGAAAACCGGCTTCGAGGATGTCGACCCCGAGTTCCACCAGTTTGCCCGCCATTCGCAGCTTCTCGGGTACGGTCATGCTGCATCCGGGCGACTGTTCGCCGTCCCGGAGAGTCGTGTCGAAGATCCAGACGCGATTATTCATAGTTTGGAAGGTACTCCATTGCCATTATGGGGAGCGGCAGATGAATAAAGCAAATTTATTTTATTTGATCTATTGATAACTTTTGATTATACATTAGACATCGCACTTAAAAATACGTTTGTGCTGTTGAGCCCGGCTGGAGTGTTAAAGCTCTTCCATTCTATTTCCGGACGCTGTTATGTTGAGGCGTGTTGTTGGCCGACAGAACGAGCGCTCTCAGGTTAGTGCCCTGCCAGTGCTGTCTGTACCCAACGTCCGAAGCAGCACCAGTCGGGACCGGTGAGGATTTTGAATACCGAACCTCTCCCGATTTCTTCCTCGCTGTGCAATGCTCTTCGTGCCGGCTGGTTTACCTTTCCCGGCGGCCCGACATTTCGGAACCTGGACCGGATTTACCCTTCGACTTACCACGCCTACGACTTCACGCCCGAACAGTTCGGGTTTGTTTTCAAAGTGCGGCGACGGCTGGAAGCCAGACGGCTGCTCGCGGCATGCCAAGGGTTGCCGGCCGATGCCCTCATTCTGGACGTGGGGTGCGGGGATGGCTTTCACCTGGCGCTGCTGCGCGATTTCGGTGAGCCGGGCTGGCACCTCGAAGGAGTTGATTCGAGTGAGCGAGCGGTGGAAGCGGCAAACAGGAACAACATCCGAGTGCAGGGCGGTTGGATGAAGTGCCGCTGCGGGAGTCCGGTTATGACATGGTCCTGCTGATTGCCACTATCGAGCACGTCGACGATCCACCGGCACTGCTCGAGCGCGTCAGGCAGCTGCTCAAACCGGGAGGGCGGGTTTTGATCGTCACGGACAATACCGCGTCGTTCGATTTCCCTTTGTTCAAAGGAAGGCACTGGGAAGGCTACCATTTTCCCCGTCACTGGTGTTTATTCAATCCGGACAACCTGCGGCTGTTGGCCCGGAAATGTGGCTTCCAGGTGCATTCTCTGGACACACTCGTGAGTCCGGTGAACTGGGTGTACTCTGTTCGAAATCTGCTGGTGGACTTCAATTCGCCCCCGTGGCTGGTGGAGCAATTCAGTCTGAAGAGCACGCTTTCGCTCGGCGCTTTCACCGTGCTCGATAATCTCTTTTGCGCCGCCGGCCGCGGTGCTCTGCTGCGCGCTCAACTGCGGAAACCTTTGTGAAGCCAGTCGCGGTGTTGGGAGCGGGCATTGCCGGACTGACAGCTGCCGTTGAACTCAAGCGCCGCGACGTTCCCGTCATCGTATTCGAAGCAGGCAAAACGATCGCGGGGCTCGCATCATCGTGGAAAGACTCCGAGGGTTACTCGTATGACTTCGGCGCTCACTTCGTAACCGGCTTGCAGCCGCGCTCGGCGCAGGGGCATGCTGCCGGACCGTGCGCTACTACGGAGAAACCGTCTTCTCACGCGGCAGGATGTATCAGTATCCTTTCGGGCTGATAAAGTCGGCGCGTTTCGCATTGAGCGGTATAGGGGCAAAGATGCGCCGCCGTCACGCCACCACGGCGGCGGACTGGTTCAGAAACGCATACGGCAGGGCGCTGGCGGACGAGATCGCGATTCCCTTGACGGAGGCGTGGTCAGGCGTACCGGCAACCGATCTTTCACCGGCGATGGGAAACAAGCTTGGCCCAGGTATTCACCACTCTCTGTTTCTTCAACTCGCCTCACGCGTGACTCGGCGGGCCGTTTCAAACGGCTACTCGCAGGAGATGCCGGAGATGCCGAACGTTTATCACGTTTATCCGGACCGGTGTCGCCCGGTTACTGGAGCCGCTCGCCATGGAACTGGGGGATTCGGTTCAGGTGGAATCGCCGGTTGAGAATATCCTCGTGGAGGACGACGCCGTCACCGCGGTAAACATCAAAGGCCGTGAAGTCGAGGTTTCTGCGGTCATAAGCAGCGCCCCGGTTCACGTCTTGCCGAAACTGGTGCGCGGCACAAGCGCCCCGGAGCACCTCGCTGCATTCCGGTACCGGCCGATGATATTCGTGAACCTGCGCTTCGAAGGGCGCGGCCTGCTGCCGGACACTGTGCTGTGGATTCCGGACCGCAAGCTGCCGTTCTTCCGGCTTACGGAGACACCGATTTCAATGCCCTGGCTGGCGCCGGAAGGAAAAACCCTGGTCACGGTGGACATCGGCTGTGAAGTGGGCGATCCGTATTGGTCTATGCCGGAAGACCAGTTGACCGCGCTCTGCCTGGACGGGCTCAGCGAAATCTTCCCGGACATCCGGCGCAAATTTCTGGGAGGAGCACGGATCTTGAAGACCCCGGTCGCCTATCCAGTCTATCTGCTGCGATACGAACAGGAGCGGCTGCGCTTCGCGGCATCAACGGGAGTCGAAGGCCTCTATAGCCTGGGCCGAAACGGCGAATTTTCCCATCTTCTGATGGAAGACGTTTACTGGCGCACGCTGAAGAAGACGGCAGGCATCGCTGCCTGGGTTAAAGGTTTGCCTGAATCGGCATCGAGCGCGGTGTCGGCGGCCAGCTTGGTCTAAGCCCGACTTTTAAGTCTGATTTCGTACAGTCCTCGCCAAAGTGTCAGGTTACTCAACACCTTTTGTCTTGCTATTTTGAGGAGCTTGCTAAAACTATCCGGCTGATGCCATCGCGACCTCTCGGGTTGACGCTTACGAATTACGAATGCCAGGGAGTTCAATGTCCGCTATCTCTATACTTGCGATGTTCGCGCTGTCCTCCGGTTTGTACGCAACGACCTTTTATGTTGCCACCAACGGGAGTGACGGTAATGCAGGAACCCAGAGCTCTCCGTTTGCGACTATTCAACAGGCAGTCAACGCAGCACAACCAGGGGACACGGTATCCGTGGCCGACGGAACTTACGGGCCAAATGGCAATTACACCTGCGGGATCATCTGCAGCCAGGACAATTACGCAGCGCAGGCAACTATTACAAGGTCGGGTACGCTGACAGCCCCGATCACCATCATGGCGCAAAACAAGTGGGGCGCGATTCTGGACGGGGGGCTGCAATATGGCTATAAGGGCGACGGCGTACTGTGTGCCGATGGAGTGACGGCGTGCCCGTGCCAATGCTCGGACGGCGCGTTTTACTTTGGCGGCACGGTCTCTTACATCACGATCATGAATTTCGCAATCACTCGGCAATTCTGGTCAGGCGCAACGGTAAACGGCGACCAGAACACAAATATTCAGTTCATCGGAAACCACTTCTACGGGATCGGGAACAGATATTACCAGGTTACGGGGCAAAGCCTGGGAATCGTGGGGGTGTTTGCCGGAGTCAAATCAAGCTCTCTTACTTTCAATGGCAACGAGTTTAACAACATTGGAAGGCTCCCTACACCAGGACAAATCGTCTCGGACGACTACACTCACGACCACGGGATTTATCTCTTTAACGGCCCGCACAGCATCACCAATAACATTTTCTATTCGAATACAGCCGGCTGGGGCATTCAGATTTCGCCCGGCGCAAATAATACGGTCGTAGCCAACAACACCTTCCAGGGAAGGAATCCGCAGAAGGATGGTTTGCTGATGCTTTGGGCGACCGCAGAAAGTCCGGACACGAACGTTACCATTCAGAATAATATTTTCTACGGCGGTGGCCGTTATGCCATAGCCACTTTTCAGGCGTATGAAGCGGGCACGATCGTCGATCACAACACGGTCTACGGTGCTGCCTTCGGGGTCCTGGATATGTCGACTGTCACCGGCACACTATCGCTGACAAACAATCTCATCAATACCGATCCACTCTTCGTCAATCCTGCTGCGCACGACTTCCATCTGCTTGGGTGCAGTCCTGTTATCGATGCGGGAACTGCGGAAGCATTTGCGAGCGACTTCGATGGCAGTCCAAGACCTTTGGGAGCGGGCTTCGACATCGGGGCGTATGAATACAACGGCCTCGGCACAGCCCCCGCAGCAGCCCCTGGCTCGCTCATCGCCAGCGCAGTTTCAGACACCGCCATCAGGCTGACCTGGACTAACAACGCGCCGACCGCGACGGCGATCCTGATAGAACAATCGACAGACAACGTCAACTTCGCGCAGGTCGCCGGGGTCACCTGCCACGCCAACGTGGTGTCCGTTACGGGCCTGAGTGCCGGGACGCAATACTACTTTCGGTTACGAGCGCAGAATTCCGTCGCAACATCGGATTATTCCAACACTGCGAGCGTATCGACATTTTATGTGCCGGCCCCTTCCGCGCTGACCGCAACCGCCTCCTCCAGTACAGCAATCAATCTGAAGTGGACAAATAACTCTCCGACCGCGACCGCGATAGTGGCAGAATCCTCGACCGACGGCATAAATTTCACGCAACTTTCAAGTCTGCCGGGAAACGCCACGTCCTTTGCCAGTACCGGCTTGAGCACCGGAACGGCCTATTATTACCGGGTACGCGCGATGAACACAGCCGGAGCTTCCGCCTATTCCAATACGGCCAGTGCTGTGCTTATGCCGCCCGCAGCCCCCGGTCCACTGGTCGCCAGCGCCGTTTCGGCCAGCGTTATAGAAATGCATTGGACGAATAATTCGCCGATCGGTACCGCCATTCTGATTGAAAACTCAACCGACGGCCTGACATTCTCACAGGCCGCTGTTCTGGGCGCCAGAGCGGCATCTTACTGGAACACGAACCTAAAGGACAGCACGCTCTACTACTATAGGGTTCGCGCGCAGAATGCTGTGGGATTTTCCAGCTATTCGAACACAGCGATGGCTGCAACTCTGCCCCTGCCGGCAGCGCCCAGTTCGCTGATTGCAACAGCGGTTTCCGACAGCGAAATCGATTTGGCGTGGGCCAACAATGCCCCAACCGCGTCGGACACTCAGGTGGAAGCCTCCATCGACAACATGGCATTCAGCACGGTCGCAAATCTGCCCCCGAGCGTGAACTCCTGGCGGGACACAGCGCTCAATGCAGGTACCCGTTATTACTACAGGGTCCGGGCGCAGGACTCCGCGGGGAGCTCGGTTTACTCCAACACGGCGACGGATACGACCTTCAATCTGCCGGCAGCTCCTTCATCACTGACCGCCGCGGTTATTTCGGGCAGCGAGATCGATCTGGCCTGGGTGAATAATTTTCTCGCGGCGGATGCGGTAGTGGTGGAAGTCTCGACTGACGGCCTTACTTTCACGCAGATCGCGGTGCTGAGCGGCAGTGCGACTTCGTATCAGAGCACGGGTTTGACTCGAGGCGCGCAGTACTTCTATCGCGTCCGCGCGCAGAACACGTCGGGAACCTCTGCGTACTCCAACAGCGTTATAGCGAACACCAGCCCGTAGCTATCTTCCGACAGGAATAATAAAGCTGATCTATTTCACTTCGTGAAGGAATCATAAAATACTATGAAGGCATGGAGTTGAACACACTCCGGGTCTTCATGACGGTCGCGAACGAGCGTAGCTTTTCGCGCGCCGCTGAAAAACTCGAGCGCACGCAGCCGGCGGTTTCACTCGCTCTGCAGCGCCTCGAGACGGAACTCGGCGAAAAACTGCTGGACCGTTCGGCCAAGGACGTGGTCCTTACCGACGCGGGGCGGGCGGTGCTGGAATACGCGCGGCGCTTCCAAAACCTCGAATCCGAGTTACAGAATTCGATGGCCGAGTTGCGAGACCATTCCGCGGGACGGCTCGTCATTGGCGCGAACGAATCGACAGGCCTTTATTTGCTGCGACACATCGAGCGGTATCGCCGGATGTACCCAAAGGTCAAGGTTCAGATCCGCCGGAGTTTTTCCAGCCGAATACCGGCCGAAATCGTGGACGGCAACCTGGAACTGGGCGTGATCAGTTACCAACCGCGCGACGAACGATTGCAGTCACGCGTAATCTTCACCGACTCGCTGGCCTTTGTGGTTTCACCGAAGCACACCCTGGCGAATCGAACGGAAGTGCCGATCTCGGAACTGGGAGAAGAAACGTTTATCGCGCACAACGTGATCTCGCCTTATCGGGATCTCGTGCTGCGGGTCTTCCAGGAGCGTGGTGTGCGGCTCAATATGGATATCGAGATGCCGACCGTGGAGATGATCCGGTGGATGGTGGAGGAGAATCAGGGCGTGGCGTTCCTGCCCCGCATGTGTGTGGAGCAGGAGATCGCGGAGAAGCGCCTCGTGGCGGTGAAGGTGCCGGAGATTGTGGTGGAGCGAAAGATCTATCTCGTGCAGCCATCACGGCGCGCGGTAAGTTACGCGACCGATGCCTTTCTGCAACTGGTGGCGGGCTAAGACGGTTGAGAGGCAAAGAAATGCTGCGATATCCGGTGGTGGTGTGTATGTTAGCGGGTGCCCTCGGCGCGCAGGCACCGAATGCGCTGGTCAGCGAAGCGAGATTTCAATGGTCGGTCGTGCGCGACAACCTGCTGAAGATGGCGCAGAAGATGCCGGAGGAGAACTACGGCTTTAAGCCATCGCCTGAAGTGGAATCGTTCAGCCAGAGGGTAGCGCATATCGCCGGCGCGAATTTACGGATCTGCCAGGGAGTGGCGGGTGGCGAACAACCGGCGGGAGTGGTCCGTGGAACATCGAAAGCGGAACTTGTGGCTCTGTTGAAAAGGAGTTCGGACGCGTGCGATGCAGTGTTCGCGTCGCTGACGGATGCGGCCGCGATGGAAAAGATCAGCTCGCGGCTGGGCGGCCCGTTTCCCCCCGAGCCCACACGCACGAAGCTGGCAACTCTTTACAACATGGTCCGGCACTCGAACGAGATGTACGGATACATGTGCGTCTATCTGCGGCTGAAAGGCATCGTGCCGCCTTCGAGCGCGCCGGAATGAAAACTGCGCCCGTCGAAGTCCTGATCTTCGGCGCCCATCCGGATGACGTCGAGTGGGCGGCGGGCGGCATCGCGATTCGACTGAGCGATGAGAAGGTCCCGTTCGGGATCGTCGATATGACGAACGGCGAGATGGGCTCGCGCGGGACTGTCGAGCAGCGAAAGAGTGAAGCGAAGCGGGCCGCGGATTACCTGGGGATCAGCGTCCGCGAAAATCTGAACCTTCCAGATTGCGGTTTGATGGATTCACCGGAAAATCGCCGCCTGGTGGCGAGCGCGATCCGTCGCCACAGGCCCAGGGTTGTGCTCGCGCCGCTGTGGGAAGACCGCCATCCGGATCACGCCGCCGCTGGCGCAATCGTGCATAAGTCGCGGTTATATTGCTCGCTCACGAATCTGCACGATCCCAACCCGCCGCACAGACCGGCAGCTTTCCTTTTTTATCCGATTCACAACTTTCACCAGCCGACTTTTGTGATCGATACGTCGGGCGTGTATGAGCGCAAGCTGGAGCTGATGCAGGTTTATGGCTCGCAGTTCCACGAAGCCGTCGGGGATTTTCTGTTCCGGCTGGAGTCGCGCGATCGCTACTATGGGTCATTGATCGGCGTTCATCACGGCGAGGCGCTGGTGGCCGACCAGCCGATTCCGGTGCAGGAACTTCGCGGCTTACTTTCGCTTCTCACCTGACTCCATGCGGATACTGCTGAAGATCGTCGCGGCCATTGCTCTACTAACCGCCGTCGCGTACGGCTTCGACGATTTGTATGTGCGGCTGCGTCATGAACCGTACGCGGACGTTCGCATCGACCGCATTCTGGCTGTGTCGCAAAAGTTTAATAAAATCGACTACGAACGCACCGATCCGATCACGGAGAAGTGCGTCTACTCTTTATTTCCGCATGCGGGGCACAGCCCGTGCTGGTACCTGATGCGGCATACTTCGCGGATAGTGGACATTGGGTGAGAGACCTCGACCAAAGCCAGGGTCGTGATGTTCCCTGGTTCATTGGCCGTCGAAGGCACGGATGCGGCTGACTACGCCACGACGCGTCGCGGCGCTTACCCGTTCATCGTCTTCGGGATCACGTCGTGCATAGTGGCATCGAGCAGAGTCGGATAGCTTCGTTCCTGTGAGAAGCCGAAGTACTTGCGATCCTGCCAGATCGTGATGACACCTGCCAGGAATGGATTTCAGGTCATCCTCCGGACTTTCGCGATGCCCTGGTTGGCCCGAGCCGCCCACAGATCCCGCTCGCCGGTGAAGTAGTGCCGTACGTGTTCGCCCCATCGCTTCTCGCCCGGCGTGATCTTCGAGCGCTCCTCGATCGCAGCATCGCGCATGGCTTTCATCGACTTCATGTCTTCGTACGATTCGCGCAAGACGGCTCGAAGGCGCCGAAACCACTGCCAGGGGTTGATTCCGAAGCGGTCGACCTGGCTGGCTTTAAGCTGGGTTTCTTTGCTGCAGTTTCTGCTCCCGAAGTCGGTTCAGACCCGCCGTTGCCCGGGCCGCCTCGGTCGCCGCCTTTCGGCGGTTGGCTGCGTTCTCCACCGGATCCCCGGATTCGGCGGTATGTGGCTTCGGAGATCCGCTTCTCTTCGTATTGACGGTCGAGGAGGTCATTGAGTCGCTGCCTGCTTTCAGTGTAGTTCTCAGGACTCGCTGTTTCAATTCCGCCCACGCTGGTCTTGTCCTTCGCGTTGTCAAGGAAATCGAACGCAACTCGCGGATCGGTCCGGTATTCGGCCCAGAGCTTTCGAGCTGTTTGAGCGGCACCGCGCTGGGATCTGATCAGCTGATCAATCGTTACGACACGGCCCTGGCTCCCGGCCCGGTCGATCATACCGTCGAGCGCATTATCGAGTGGCCGGTTTACGTAGTGGATAGTTACAGCCTTTCCGGCTGCCAGCGCATCTTCAACCAGCCGGCTGGCGTGGTCAACGTTACTGAAAGTCGAATCCAGTACGACTTGCGCCCCGGCCTCCGCACCGGATGCGGTCACGGTCGAACTCTTTCCCGAAGCGTTTCCGCCTGCCGTGAAGACAACGCGATTTCGACCCGTTTCAACGCGCTCTCCGAGCGCACGTCTGAACAGCTCGTCCCGGATCCACTGCGCCGCCGGATGGACCGCAACACGGTACTTTGCCGGCTTCTCGTTGTACTGGTCGAAAAGAGTGGCAGCGTTGTCTGCGTTCAGTACGTTGCCAAATCGCTTCGTGTATTCGGCGAGGAACCGCTCAGGGTCGCTTTCAACCAGGGCAATGGCGCCTGCCCGCATGTTCCGCTCGCTGGAATCGGTAAGGGGCGGTCCGTGTTCGATTTTCGGGGTCACCGGTTTAACGAGTTTAGATCCCGCGAGCGGTTCCGATGCCGAACGCTCCGTCTTCTCCACTCCGAACGCGGATTGAAAAGCTTCGTTCGGAGTCGATTCTCCGAACATGTTGGGCTCTTTCGAATTGACGTACTGCGGAACGCGGCAACAACTTCGTTCGGCTTGCCGTCCCTCAGCATCTCAGCCAGCTTCACGGCGCCGTCCGACCACTTCGGCGCTTCGCCAAATATGCTCGACTGGGAAACGACGTCGCCCAGATTCCTGATCCCGTGGACGGTTGCGAACTCCGTCAGGTCGATCGCTTCCCATACCTCCGGAGTAATATCCCAGTCCGGATTGCCGGCAACTTTCGCGAGCGGCGCGGCAACCCTTTCCAGTTTGTTTCTGATCCATGCCGGCGGTGCGGTGGCTTCCGTCTGCGCTCGTGTGAGAGCGATCCGCGCAAGTGTGTTGGCGTGAAGGGTCGTCTGCCGGTCGGCCAGATCGGGGTGGGGAAGACCGCCAGACGGCTGCGGGGCAACGGGTGCAGGCTGCGCAGCGATGGGCTGCGCTGCCGGTTGCGCTGCTGCCGGCGCCTGTGGTTGTGACGGTGCGGCCACCTGGGTGTAATCGTCGTAAGCGCCCGGATACTTCGCCTGAACCTTCTGGCCAGGTCCGCATCCGACAGATCATCGTACTGGCTGGCGTATTTCGCTTTGACGGCGCGGCCGAGATCTTCGATGGCCGGCATCAGCGGACGCCGAGAGGATCGGCCTTCGCTTTCGCTGGTGCAGCGACGGGCTGCGCAGGCTTCTGCGATGGCTGCGACCGGCCCTGGCGTCTGCGGTGTCGGTGGCTGGTCAGGCGCGTACGACTCAATGCCCGCGTCGCCACCGTGCCGTTTGAGAGATGTGGCCTTATCAAATTCGCTCTGGTAATACGCGCGGCGCGCGGGCGTAAGAAACTCCTCGCGCCTCGTGACGGGATCGATAACAGAGACCCTCGCGCCGTTCGCTTCTTTGCTGTCGCTGTCCGGCTGTGCCAGAATTTTGAGCGGCGGACGAACGGACCGTCGTGCCTAACTGCACTGGCAGGCGGTAAGAATCGCCGTGTTGTAAATGTGGTCGGCGCGCGAGCCGCGGGACAGATCGTTGGCCGGTTTCGCGAGACCTTGTAAGATAGGGCCGATTGCGATCGCGCCGCCGAGCCGCTCCGCCAGTTTGTAGCCGATATTGCCTGCTGCGAGATTGCACAGGCCGTGATCGACACCGAGCGAGTGCGCCAGGACCAGCAGCGGCTTCTCAG
>ODAK010005895.1_pt1 | contig 12390 bp, 8 predicted proteins | sample 1539591 | NCBI WGS metagenome assembly ODAK01 (sample SAMEA3539303, study PRJEB22396) | soil metagenome | biome: tundra; feature: field; material: soil | place: USA | collected 2010-05 | depth 0.15 m | reverse complement strand
TACGCAGCGTCCTGCAGCCTCATCAAAGGCGTGACGATGTGCGCGGCGCCGTGCCCTTCGAGCCCCCGCATCATTTGCCGGTGGTAGGCGCCTGTCGCATCCATCAGCAACAGTGAGTGTCCGGTAGGTGCGGTGTCCAGTACCACGAAGGCGCTGCGCCCTTCGCTGACAATGCGCGAGAAGGCGTGGAACACCGCAACTTCCTCGGTACACGGAGAGCGCAGGTCCTCCAGCAACAAGGCTTGTTCCTGCGCGTCAAGACCGCATGATTTGGCCGCCATGATCTTGTCAACGTAGCGCTGCGTTTCGACTTTCGGGTCGATGCGGTCCACACGCAACCCCGGCACCTCGCCATCCAGCGTTCCGGCAAGATGCGCTGCCGGATCAGTGGTGCTCAGGTGCACGGCTTTGCCGCGCTGGATCAGTCCAAGGGCCAAGGCGGCGGCCACCGTCGTCTTGCCGACGCCGCCTTTGCCCATGACCATGATGAGCCCATGACTGGCGACGGCCAGTTCGTCGGCTAACGCATCCAAGCCCTGAAGTTGCTCGAGGGGGTCGACGGCCGCCGCTTCGCCCGGTGCGATCGGGTCCACGCCAACGGCAAGCAGCGCACGCAAGGCAGACAAGCCGACCGTGTCGAACGCCCGCAGTGGCACGCTGTCCTGCGGCAAGGCACGCAATGACTGGGGCATATCAGCAAGCGCTTGCTGCCCCAAGGCTTCGATGGCACAGGCCACCGCGTCCGTACGCTCGCTGGCGTGAAACACGCCGTTGATCGCCAGGCGCTGGTTGTTCAAGCCCAGCGCACGCAACTCTTCCGAAGTGCGTAACGCCTCGGCCATCGCGCCTTTGTCCGGCCGGGTCACCAGGATCACAGTGGTCTGGGTCGGATCGCTCAAGGCATCAAGCGCGGCCTTGAAGCGCTCCTCCTGCATCTTCAGTCCCGAATGCGGCCCGAGGCATGAGGCTCCGCGATCGTTGCCATCCAGAAATCCACTCCAGGCCTTGGGCAGGCTGAGCAGGCGCAAGGTGTGCCCCGTCGGTGCCGTGTCGAAGACGATGTGATCGTAGTGTTCGACATCGTCAGACAACAGGGAAGCGAACTCGTCGAAGGAGGCGATTTCCGTGGTGCAGGCCCCCGACAATTGTTCGCGCACGGTCGAGACTTCTGTTTCGCTGGCACCGGCCCGCATCTGCGCGAGAACGCGCTGCCGATAAGACTCAGCCGCCGTGTCAGGATCAATGTTCAGCACCGACAGACCGGGGGCGCCAGGCACGGACGTGGGTGTGTTGCGAAGTTCGAGCCCCAGCATCTCATCCAGGTTCGACGCCGCGTCGGTGCTGACCAGCAGAACTTTCTTGCCCGCGTCCGCCAGGGTCAGGGCCGCCGCGGTCGATAGCGACGTTTTTCCAACGCCGCCTTTGCCAGTGAAGAACAGATGTCGTGTCGGCTTGCTCAGAAATCCCATGGGGCCGGGCTTCAACCATCCTTGAATTTCGTCACGTGATGGCAGGCCGCCGCTGTGCACGATCTTGCCGTCGATGATTACGGCAGGCGTCGTGTGGATACCATGCCGCTGTATCTCTTCTGGGTTCTGAACCTTCGTGATCTCAACCGCGATACCTAAGTCTCGGGCGAGCCGCTCGATCATGCCGATCGTAACGCGGTACTTGCTGCAATCCGATCCCAGGACTTTGATTTCCATCTCGATGGCCTCACGCGCCATTAATCGATAACGCACTTGCTTACCGCACCCGTCGGAGTCACGTATTAACCTCCAGGCGTCGGCCTATTTTACGCGTGATGAAGTGCAACGAACTTACGGCATCGCGTCCCAATGCCTCGGCTCACTCGTGGATTTCCGCATTATTGCTGTAAGAATACTTACGACCTTGGTCACCTAGCTTTAATGGCTGATAGAACTTAGCGTGCTGCCAAATTCGCAAGTACCTGCGTATCTTTTGCTGGCAGAGTTAAAGCGTCTGTATTGGCCGAAGGCCGAACCGCTTCAGTGTTGTCGCGGGGCGAAGGGACCTGGAAGCCGCCGAACGTCGTTCCCGTCAACTGAGTGCAATGCTGACAATTGGGCTTCCCGGTAGCTGCCAGTCGCGACCGTCAACTCAGGTTCGACATGCGACCCTCACCGGTGATCCGCGTTTTTCCAGGCTGACTGGCTGGTTTCGGGCCGGGAATCGGTCGCTGATCGTTAAGGGCATCGATGATGCCGAAATGGCTGCCTGGAAGCGGCCATTCAATACCTCTAAATGCGGACACGCTGGAGGAGTGCTCAAGATGCCGTTGTTGGCTTTCCGTTCAGACTGATCTCGGCTAGTTCAACAACTCGGCACCTCCTGTGAGCGTTGCTTCGGATGTGATGTTCGCCAGTCGGGCGGCGACATCGCGCGTCGTGCCGTCACTTGGGCCGACGAAATTCAATGGACTACTGGCCACGACGCGCCATGGGAGCCAACCATAGGCCGCCGCTTTGCTTCCATTTAGGTTTCCTAAACGCAGCAATCAGTTTATTCGCACTACGAGAGTCTAATCGTACTCGCGCTCCGTCCGTGAAAGACCCGGGGTCGCCGATAATCTCGCCGGCCTCAACAGGATCAATGGTGGCAAAGTCCATAGTCCAGTTTGGGAAGGATCGTTCCTCAATTGGGTCACGGCTAATCGTCCTCACTTGAGTGTGCCGTTTGTCGACCAATACACGGGCGTATGCGCCATCGACGCTATGCGCTTCCCCCTCAAGCACCTGAAGAAACGCTGTTCCGAGGAAGAAGAGCATTCCGGTGATTTGAAGTTTCGCGTTTGCCGGGCGAATTGTCTTGAGAAGTTCCGGAATATCATGTTCGCGGAAATCGGACGAAACTTGGCTCGTGTAGATCAATTGGATGAGCAACGTCAAAGGCCCCCTTCGTATTCTTGGTACATTACCTTCAAGGCAACTTACCTTTCGTGACGTGGTCGACATTTTTTGTTGGCGCGGCTGAAGGCGCTCGAGGCCTCACTAAACGTCAGATCGCCGCGCTGGGCGCCGCCGAGGTCGTCGAACAGGAGAGCGGTCCATTCCGGGTGCTGGGAGATCTGCGCCCCGCGTTTTCTCGCTCGCACATGCGTCGTTCGTCGTTGATTGGTGGATCGCCGGTCTGTTTTCGGCGCGCCAAACCATTATTGACCCCGAATTGTCCAAACAAAGACAATCGACATTCGTCAGCCTGCGGCCCGATGGTAGTAGCTGAGCATCCCGCCGAGTCGCTGTCGGCGTTGAACAGGGTGATGGGTAGGGCAGTGACGGGTGCGGGCTGCGGAAGTCGGTTTTCCAGACCCTGATGATTGCGCTCAGTATGATAGTGCACATGAACTGTCGGACTGCGTGCTGAAGCGATGCCGCTCCGAAGAAGATCATCCGGCTCAAACATTCCTCTTTAATTGAACGCACTGGAACTCACGCCCGTTCATGTACGGCCAGTGTGGTGATGCCTCAAACTCGATGCAGCACGCGGTGTGTGGTAAGTTGTCCCGGTAACACTGGCTGTGCGGGAGATCATCCAAATGGCAACGATCAAAGTGATGCAGAACGGGCCCTATCTAGTCCAAGGCGATGATGTGACGGCGGTCGATTGGAACGGCGCCACCTACGCAACTCCAAAGCGTCCGTTTGCTCTGTGCCGCTGCGGAGGCTCGACCACCAAGCCTTTCTGTGACGGGACCCACTCTCGAAGTGGCTTCAAAGCGGCCGAAGCAGCAGTCTCGGGTAGTCAGGACAAACCAGCCACCAAGCCATAAGTATCGCTGGGGCTCTCGGAGCAGGTGCCACTGCACACCTGTGGCTGCGGGAGCGGGCGGGTGCTGCCGAGTCGCGGATGTGGCTGCTCAGAGTGGGAGCGAGCCATTCCGTGCATACGCGACCAATTCAATTCGGTTGGCAATATGAAGAGGCCCGGAGACGAGGCCGCATCCCGGGGGATGGGCAAGGCAACGAAGCGCGCGAGGCGGCAGCGAAGTAGAAGAGCTGATTACACTGCCGCGAAGCAGACGGTCGTGAACGGCCGCTGGGGGTCGAGATTTCCGGATGCCGACGGTCGTGAACGGTCGCTGGGGGTCGAGATTTCCGGATGCCGACGGTCTCCCGGGGTCGTCGCGCTGAACGGCGGCTTCATCCGGGCCGAGAATCGGTCGCTGAACGGCCACTTTCGGTCATTCGACTGCTTAATTTCCCTGCCCTAAAGGCGCCGTTCGATTCGGGCGGCCACGTATGGCCAGCAGACTTTGATAAACACGGGGTCCATCTGCCAACATGATGTAAATGTCGGCGGGGGATCGACAACCGTCCCGCACCGATGACCCTAGGTGTGAACAAGCGCCGAACATTGACCATCTTTGTAAGGCGTCGCACGCAAGAAATCAACCGCTTGGGATGCCGACAGGCGTCTAAACCAGACGCCTGTTCACACGCAGCGTCTGGGCGTCGGCCGCCCCCGCCGATGCGCAATGCAGCTCGAGCACCGCCAAGACGGTGGCGGAAAATAGTTTTCTGAGGATCGAATTATGGATCGTCGGGTCCTCCTGCGGCAGGCGTACGCCAATCGACCGCACCGGAGCGGGTCTGGCCGAGCAGCGCGTAGCCAACGCTGAAGATTCCGATGGACTGGTGCGAGGTGGGAAGGGTGGCGTAGGTCCCATCGCGGCGCGACGCCGCGTAGCGGAGCGTAATCCCGTTCAAGTTGTAGATGCGAACGGTGAGGGTAACGTCGGCACGACCGATATTCTCGGAGCCCGTGCTCTCGCTCGCGGCAATTCTGCTGACGTAGTAGTCCCGTACCGAGGTGTCGATGGACACGCGATCGCCAAAAATAAACCGCAGGGCGAGTAACGCCTGCGGCGTCATGCCGTAGTGATAGTCGCGCTGACCTTCACCCAGCGGCCCCGCTTGAGCGATGCCCGACCCATGGATCACCCCGCCGCCGCCGTAGCCGGCGCCTATGAGCCCCGTGCCTTGCAGTGCCACCGTCCGCGATATCCACCACTGAGCCGTGGTGCCGAGGGCCGCGCCGGTGTTCGAAACGCGAAAGATCTGCGGGGCGACGTAACTGTAGATCCCATACAAGCCCCAGATGCCGCGGTAGTTGGGGCCGAGTTCGTAGTCCGTGCCGACGAGCAGACCACGGCTGAAGATGCTCTCGAACGAATTGGAGTTGGATGCGACGAACTCGAAGTTGAAGTAGTCGAAAGGCCTCGCGTATTCGTAATCCGGCTTGCCGGGAAGGCCATAGCTCATCGTGAAACTGGCACTTGTTTCGCTGCTATTTGACGACTGATAGGCGGGCGGCGCGCTCAGATCGGCGTTGACATTGACGTTCGAATGATAGTGAGTGCTGAAGCTCGCGCCGACATTGAAAAGCGTGTAGACAGCCGGGTTGTAGCTTGGAAACACGCCGCCGAAGCGTGAGCCAAAAGCCAGGCGATTGAGGCCCGTAGCGGGCGATATCACCGCGGCACCGATCTCGCGCCAGAGGCCTGGGCTGCCGCTCGCGCTGGTCTCGAGCAGCAGGCTGGCCATCCGGAAGAGCGGCTCGCCCAGAAACAGGCCTCCGAGGCCGGTTGCCACTTGATCGTTGATCGAGGGGATCGTGCTCTCGCCGGCGTACTCCCACAACAGGCTGCCGCCCATCGTGTAGGCGGAGGACTCCCAGAAGCTGAGTCCCGCGGAGCGCGCAAATCCCTGATAGATCGTGCCCTGATACGGATGCAGGAACTGGTTGGTGGAGAACTTGTCGTTGTCGATCACCCACTGCTTGTGTACGTTTTCCTGGAAATTCGAAATCATCGACGGGTAGGTCGCCTTGTCACCCGTGTAATGGTCGAAGCGATTAAGCAGGACTTCTTCGCCGAAGATCTCGTAGGCGGGCACCGCGAAGCTCTTGCCTCTGCCAGCTCCCCAGTTGAGGACGGGCGCCGGCTCCTTGCCGGCGAAAGCGGTGGGTGCCTCTTGCTGCGCCGGAGCATTGAGTTTCGGCTCTTCCTCAGTAAACCCCGTCCGTGCAATCATCAAACCGACCGCCAGGATGCCGAGCTGGAATCTCGCCGTCGCCGCGGCCGCGCTCACGTCTTTCTCGAGGACATCAGCAGCAGGATTCCGCCGACCACACCACCCAGTCCCGCCCACATCGGAATGTTGACCTGCTGCCTCTCATGCACGGCCAGATGCAAATCGCCTATATCGGCGGTGTGGGTTTCTTTCGTATAGCTGAACCCGCCGTAGGTGAGAGCAATTCCCCCGCCGACGATCAATAGAATGGCCACTACCTTTAATGTGCTCATCGCAAGGTCCCCATTTGTCGCGACCGACCAAGGCCAGTGTGCTGGACCCTATGCGCGCTATCGGTACGCTATCGCACAGAGCGAAGCGGTCAGGCCGGCGCTCGGGGATGGGAGCAGTTCAGTCCCCGCGCGGCGATGATTGACCGGGAACGAGAATGGGACCAGGTAGCGGCGACAGCCGCGCGCACGGTCCTCCCGGGCGCAAATCGTCGGGAAGATCGACCTGGCTCTCTCGCTCGACAGGAACAGCGGCCTTGCTATCGTCTATTACGCGTTAGGGCGTAAAGCCGACTCCGATGCGGCGCTCCATTGGCTCAAACGGGCGTACGCAGAAAAAACTATAGTCTTCAATATGTCAAAGGCGACTGGCGGTTTAGCTCACTGCAGAAGGTTGCGCGCTACAAGGCGCTCCTGAAGAAAATGAACCTGCCGCCGGAGTAGCCGTGCCGCGGTCATTGGGCCGCTCGGAAGCAGACGCTCGCCACCGGCGCCTTCGGGTCGATGAGCGACCCTCGCCGGTTGCGCTGAGTTTTTGGGCTGACCGACCGGTTACGAGAGGCGCATCAGGCGGTTCCCGGCCAAAGGCGGATCTCCATCACATCATTATGCTGACCATAAACCCGTCATCCAAAAGGCGATATGCTTAGCATCGGCGGGCGCTAGTGGAGCAATTCGAATGGCACTCACTTCATTCGAATTAGGCAGGCTTAAGATTGTTGGTCACGTTCGGGAAGAACTAAACCGCGCTGGTATTGCAGCCCAATCGATCCAATGTAGATCCGGGGGCATCCAAACTCCACCCGGCATTGCCAGACTTACGATAATCGTGAATGGAACTCCGGCAACTCTGGATTTCATGGCGAACGAGGTCGAGGACTGTAAGTTGATCGTAGCTGGCGAAACCTGGCACAAAATCGCTGCGTTTATCGGTCGGCTGGCACGTTGATATAAAAATAGCGCCATTGGCGAGGGGCACGAGTCGGCCGAGGGTGTGTAAATACCTCAGTCTCGCGTTTACTGCAGAAGAATTCTCAAAATAGCCCTTCCGTAATTCGAATCTTTGCGATTTCACCGGAGAAATTCTTCTGAATTGAATTTCAGCGAGGCTCATATTAGTTTTTACACACCCTCGGCCATCACCCGACAGTCGAGCAAATGAACTGCGTTCCCGAAAGATGTCATTCGGAATCGGCGAAAACGAACCGATGTCACTCGACACGTCGCAGTGAATGGCCGAATCACTATCGAGTGCGCAGTGAGGTCCACGTCACGGCGCTCGCGGCGGTCCGATCAGCGGCGTCTTCACGGGCTTGGCCATTCCGTAGAACACAACCACGCCCTGTCCGGGACCCAATGTTGAATACGCCTCGGGCCCTTGGCCGAACTCGGCTTGGTAATACTGCCAGTTGTTGGTCACCCACACGTCGCCGGCCGGACCGATCTGCGCGTCGACCTGTAATTGCAGTCCGCCGCCGACGTAGCCGCCCGGAGGTGAGATGGCCGAAAAGTGCGCCCGATAGCTGTCATTCAACTCACTGCGTTAGTTTGAAAGGGCGCAAGAGTTTTGCAGCAGTTCCGAAATTGCCGAATTGGTAGACGGATACCCCCACAGCAGAAAATGTAAACGTGGGAAATGGCGCAGCGAGTAGAGCGTTCAGATAATCGACTGTGCCGACCCCGATAGTAACGTGCGGGCTGTAATGCTCGCCCGTGTGCTGGGAAAAATATGTCGCCACGGCATTGAGGGTCGCTTCGTTAATGACCGGGTCCGCAGCCGTGGTTGCAAAGGCTGCAGGGCTGCCTGTGGGCGACATGAATTGTGTCAGCGCATCAATCAGTTTCTTTTGCAGCCTTATCATATCGGCGGTCGGCTCAACCACGATGCCGCCAAGTCCTATCTCTTTCAAGGGCATGTAGTAGTACTTGAACGCTTTCATCTTCCAGCTCAACACCTTCTCGGTGGCCAGAACCTTTTCTAAAGCCGCATAAGTCTTGTCCAAATTCGCGGTGTAGAAATAGCCGCCCATGACGGAGATGTGCGGTTTGTGCTCGGCGTCCAGGGAGAAGCCCTTGGGAAAATTCCTACGAAGTCCATCATTCGCATCCTGCGCGCGTTGCATCATGGTTGCGTCTGGTTCCAACACGATGTCGATGGCTGTCACGGGATCCTGCGCCGTCCTCACCGACCCTTGCGCGCCCGAATGGGCTGTATTCTCCGACATGGTGTTCTCCTCTTAAGACTGCCAGGAGAAGATGCGCTTCCAGTCGCTCTTCATGCTGACCACGTGCCAACCGCTTTGCTTCGCATGAGCCATGAGGGCCTCCGAAAACCCGCTCAACGGGCCGTCCGTGGCATATTCGCGTGTTTCGTCATCGTGATGAATCAGCATCATGAACCGCGCGCCCGCGCCGCCCTGGGTATATTCGAGCATATGCTGATCGCCATCCCCGTTGCCAAACGCCATGACCGGCCGACGGCCCATGGCTTGGTGGATCTCGACGGGCTTGCCGCTCTTGTCATTGATCCACAGCAATTTCGGATCCTTGGTAAGAATCGCTTTGCCGCTGGCATCGTAGCTAAAGGTCGTGCCGGCGGCAGAGCCCACGACCTGGTCCTTTGGAATGCCGTAGACCCGTTCGGCATACGTGCGTACGAAATCCTGGCCGCCTCCGGTGACAATGATTGGCTTGTAGCCGTTGGCGCGCAAATACCGGATCACTTCGAGCATCGGCTGGTACACCAAATCGGTGTAGAGGCGCTTAAAGCGCGGGTGCTGCGCTGTTGTGATCCAGTCTTGGACCGCCTTCTGGAATGCCTCGACGGTCATGCCAGAATGAGTGACGGTTACGACCTCGAGGAGTTCGGGTACGCCTAGTTTGGCGATAGCCTCAGCGTCGCCCGAGAGCACAGTTTTGGAAGGCTCAGTCTCCTTGAGTGTTGGATCCTTCTCTGCCATCAAACCAAGTCGATGGAACGCAAACATGACCTGCGCGTACGATGGTTGCTCGACCCAGGTCGTACCGTCTTGATCGAAGGCGGCGATGCGCTCTTCCGGTTCCACATACTTGGGGCTGCCTTGGGTAGTGGTGTCCTTCACGAAGGCGAGAATTGCCTGCTTTGCGGCGCACTCATTCCATGAGGGCAATGGGTCAGTCATGAGGGCAATCCTTCAGGTATTGGTATTGGGCGCCCAATTATCCCGCGGGCGCGGGCATGCACCCATTGGACTAAGGGTCACTGGTAGCAAATTCCAATGTCTTCAGGCCCACCCGGCATCTTTTTGACTTCCCCTATACCTGCCGGTCGCATCAGGCGGCTTGGGGTCGGTTTTGCCCATTGGCGAGCATCGGCTAAACCGTCACTGTCAAATTCGGCAGTTTCGCGTGGAATGACCGCTCCGGAGCGAACAATCGGTCGCTGATCGGCCTATGTTGTTGAAAAAGTCTTGAACTGAACAGTGTCATTGGTTGTCTGATTTACCAGGCAAATCAAGGGAGATTGCTCAGATGATGGGACAAAACGGCGGCAACCAGAACCGCTTGTTTTACTCGTTTAATCTCGAAGACCACGTTCCTGCCAGTCACCTGCTGCGCGGCATCGATAAGTTTCTCGACCTGACCGATCTACGCGCCTATCTCGCCCCGTTCTACAGCCACACCGGCCGCCCCTCGATCGATCCGGAGCTGATGATCCGGATGTTGATCGTCGGCTACTGCTTTGGGATCCGCTCGGAGCGGCGGTTATGCGAGGAGGTGCACCTGAACCTGGCGTACCGCTGGTTCTGCCGGCTGGGGCTCGAGGATGCGGTGCCGGAGCATTCCACGTTCTCGAAGAACCGGCACGGCCGCTTTCGTGAGAGCGACACCTTCCGGCATGTGTTTGAGACGGTGCTCAAGCGATGCATGAGCGAGGGTCTGGTCGGCGGCGAAGGATTTGCGATCGACGCGAGCGTAGTCAAAGCCGATGCGGCCCGTGCCACTGCCATCCCCGGTGTCGACATTGACTCTCGGGCATGGGGTCCTGAGCGGGCCAGTCGCGCGGTGCGTGAGTATCTGGAAGGCATCGAAGCCGAGGGCCGGCCCGAGGCGCAGCGTAAGAGCCTCTCGACCACTGATCCGGCCGCCGAGTGGACCTGCGCCCCGGGAGGGCCGGCGTTCTTCGCATACTCGACGAACTACCTGGTCGATGTGCGTTATGGGGTGATCGTCGATGTCGAAGCGACCAGCGCACATAGAACCCAGGAAGTGGATGCGACGCGGACCATGATTGATCGGGTCGAGCGGCGTTTTAACATCAAGCCGAAGCGCCTGATTGGTGATACGGCCTATGGAACCGCCGAGCTGCTGCACTGGATGGTCAACGACAAGGCGATCGAGCCGCACGTCCCGGTGTGGGAGAGATACCAACGCACCGACGGCCTAATTTCGAGCGATGCCTTCCGCTGGGACGAAGAGCGCGACGAATACCGCTGTGCGCAGGGCCATCCACTACGCCGCGAGTGGCGCGCCTTCAACAAACCGCGAACGCACATCACCAAGGCCGACACGATCATCTATCGATCGCGAACATCCGACTGCAGGGGTTGCCCGCTTAAGGCCCGCTGTTGCCCGAGCACGCCGATCCGCAAAATCGTCCGTAGTATCTACGAGCCTGCACGAGAGGTTGCGCGCGCCCTGGTACAGACGCAGGCCTACCAGCACTCGCGCAAGGATCGCAAAAAAGTTGAGATGCTCTTTGCGCACCTCAAGCGCATCCTGAATCTTGGGCGCTTGCGATTACGCGGACCGAGCGGTGCTCACGATGAGTTCCTGCTCGCCGCCATTGCGCAAAACTTACGCAGAATGGCCAGACGCCTATGTCCACCGGTGCCGATACCAGCGTTCGGGGGCACATAGACGCCAAATCGCGAAGGGTTGATCGAAAAGGCGGCGATCAGAGCCGCCAATATCGAGAAAGTGACCGAAGCCAAACCCGTCGCCTCCTCAAATCCGCCGAGAATCAGCCTTTTTCTGGGCGCGTTTTTCAACAACATAGGCCACTTTGAGACATTCGATTAGCTAAATCGCCGGCGGCAAAGCGACCACTCAATGATTTCGGGTAGGCTATGAGGATGATAACGAAGGGCGCGTGAATGGCCGACCGTGCCGAACCAGAAAATCTTCCGACACCTGCCGCGATGCGGGTGCCGTGACCGACCCGGCCCAGGCAGTGTTCTTGAGCTACGCGTCCCAGGACGCCGCGGCTGCACTGCAGCTGTGCAAGGCCCTGCGCCAGGCTGGTATCGAGGTCTGGTTCGACCAGAGCGATCTTCGCGGCGGTGATGCGTGGGATGCGTCGATTCGCCGCCAGATCAAAGCCTGCGCGATATTTATCCCGGTCATATCGCGCCATACGCACACGCGCGACGAAGGGTATTTTCGTCTTGAGTGGAAGCTCGCCGTTGACCGCAGTCACTTGATGGTCGCGGACCGGCCGTTCCTTCTCCCAGTCGTCATCGACGACACGTCAGATCAGGACGAGAAGGTCCCGGACAGGTTTCGCGACGTACAGTGGACGCGCCTGCCGGGTGGCGCGAGCGCCGAGGCCTTTGTCGAGCGGGTGCGCCGATTACTGTCACCCAGCCCCACGACGCCCACTGTAGCGAGCGCAATGTCTTCGGCGCTGCCCGAAGCATCGACGGGCGCTGCACCGACCCGATCGACGCCTCCGACCTCCCGCTCGTTCGTGCCCTGGATCGTGAGTGGTGTGTTCATCCTCGTGACGAGTTATTTCGTCGTCTATAAGTTCGTGCTGCCCATGCACTCGGTGCCGGCGGCCGAAACACCAGCCAGGGCCTCCGCACACGTCGAAGCGGTTAGCGACAAGTCGATCGCGGTGCTGCCGTTCACCGACATGAGCGAGAACAAGGATGCGGGATTCTTTGCCGACGGCGTGCACGAAGACCTGCTCACCAACCTGGCGCTCGTGCCGGAGCTGCGGGTAATTTCCCGCACGTCGGTCATGCAGTATCGCGGCACGACCAAGACGATGCGGCAGATCGGCCAGGAACTCGGTGCGGCGTACG
>ODAK010005892.1_pt1 | contig 12392 bp, 6 predicted proteins | sample 1539591 | NCBI WGS metagenome assembly ODAK01 (sample SAMEA3539303, study PRJEB22396) | soil metagenome | biome: tundra; feature: field; material: soil | place: USA | collected 2010-05 | depth 0.15 m | reverse complement strand
CGATGGCGAATGCGACGCCGAGGACGCCCGAAACGACGCCCATCAAAAGGATGAGCTGGCCCCACCAAAGGGGTGGATGCGGAAAGAAGGAGAACGTGCGCACGAAACCGTAGATGCCCATTTTGATGAGCACGCCGGACATCAGCGCCGAGATGTGGCTGGGCGCGCTCGCATGGGCGCCGGGGAGCCACACGTGCATCGGCATGAGGCCGGCTTTCAGGCCGAACGCGACGATGCTTAGAAAAAGAATCGCCGTGGCTGCGCCACCCGTGACTGGGCGTGCGGCGGCGAAATCGAAGGTGCCGGTCGACGCGTAGAGCACCGCGAACAGCGCAAAAAGACTCAGCGTCGCCAAGCGCGTGGCGGCCATATACACGTAGCCGACGTCGCGCACCGACTTTTGCTCATCCTGCGTAGTTACGGTCAGGAAGGCGGCGGCTGCCATGATTTCCCAGCCCGCCATGAAGAGCATCGTGTTGCGCGCGCACACCAGCAGCGCCATGCCGGCCGTCATCACTCCATAAAACAGGCGCAGCTTGCGTCCGTCGCGAGGGTGCTCGGCCTGTTTCCAATAGCCGAGCCCGTAAACCGCGCCGAGTCCGGCGATGGCAAAAATTTGAATCACGAAAAGCGCGGCGATGCCGTCGAGGCGAATGGCAAAGCGGCCGCCTGGCACAGGCCACGGCAAATCGAGCCCGTGCGAGCCGCGCGCCACCGCAAGCGCGGCGCCTGTGAGCCCACACAGCGATGCCACCACCATGAGCGCGGCAAAGATGCGTTCGCCCCGCGTCCCGCGCCTATCCGTCCACAATCCCGGTACGCCGCTCGCTGCGGCCAAAAATGCGCCGGCCATGACCAGCCACTCGTTCATAGCGCTAGCCAATTGCTCCAGGAAATCCACGCGAGTGCCGCGACCGCCACGACGAAAATATACAGCAGGTAGATGTGCAGGGCGCCTTGCTGAATCCAGCGCAGGCGACTGAAGCTATCCGCCCAGCGAAGAAAGAACGGCTCGTACACGTGGTCGGTCAGCGGATCGCTGCACTGGCTAGAGAAGCTTCCCGCAGCAGGAAAAGGCGACGCCGGCACTTCGTGCTTGGTACGCGGTCGGAATGGGCGCGGAAACAAGCGGTAGGAAATGAACTCGGAGAAAGACCGAGCGGAGTACTGCATGCGGGCGCTGGGCGCGGCGTAGCCGCAGTCCCATGTTCCAACAGTGCCAACGGAGGGATTCCGGCGACGGCGGAGCCCTAGCCAAACCAGCCCCGCGACAGCCAGCCCGGCCCACAGAGCAGCGCTTTGCGCACCAAGAACGACGGCCGAGCTTTGCGCGACCGCCATGCGCTCGCCGACGGCGGCGCCGAAAAGTTGGCTGGCCACGGGGGCAAACAGGCCAAGCAGTACGCCCGGGAAGACACCCATCGCAGCGACGAGCGCGGCTAGCACGACCATGGGAGCGAGCATACCGAAGCGCGACTCGTGAGCGTGCTGGGCCGCCTCGCTACGCGGCTCGCCCAGCAGGACCACGCCGATAAGGCGTACGAAGCACAGAGCCGCCAAGCCGCCGACGAAGGCCAACATGCCGGTACCGAGTAGGGCGGCGATGTTGATCGTGCCCGGGTGCGAGAGATCTCCGCCCATGAGACCGAGGTACAGCAACCATTCGCTGACGAAACCGTTCAGCGGCGGTAACCCGGCGATGGCAACGGCGCCAACCAACATGAGCAGACCGGTGCGCGGCATGCGTTTCATGATACCGCCGAGCTTTTCCATGTCCTTGGTGCCGCTGCCGTGAAGAACGCTGCCGGCTGAGAAGAACATGAGGCCCTTCATGGCGGCGTGATTCCACACGTGCAGCAGGGCTCCGGCAGCGCCCAAGCTGGCCAGAAACATGTCGCCGCGGCTGCCGCGCCAGAAAGCGAGCCCAATCCCGATGGTGATGATGCCCATGTTCTCGACGCTGGAATAGGCCAGCACGCGCTTCATATCGCGCTGGTAGAGCGCCAGCGAAATGCCCCACAGCGCGCCGAGGAAGCCGAGCACGATGAGCGCGGGTCCCCACCAGCGCGCCGTGGGTAGGAAGGTCGTGATGCGAAGAAGGCCGTACAAACCGAGCTTGATCATTACGCCCGACATGAGAGCCGAAATGTGCGACGGCGCCGCGGCGTGTGCCTCGGGCAGCCAGACGTGAAAGGGCAGAAAGCCGGCTTTGATACCGAAGCCCACCGCCGCCAGAATGAAGAGAAGCGCCGCAAGCCCTGCGCTGGGCGCGGGCATCAAGGCAAACGAATCGAAGCCGAGGCCGCCCGCGCGATGGTCGAGCAGCAAGAACATCCCGAGCAGACACGCTTCGCCTACGTGCGCGGCCACCAGGTAAACGAAGCCGGCACGCCGGACTTCGGCCTTCTCGTGCTCGAACGTGACGAGCACGTACGATGCGAGCGTCATCGCTTCCCACGCCACCAGGAAGAGCACCGTGCTGCGCGCGACCACCACCGTGATCATCGCGGCCAGCAGAACGGCAAAGGCACAGGTCGGCCCGCCCAGCGACTTCTTCGGACTGTACGGCAAAAGATAGGTGCGCCCGTAGACTGCGGCCAAGGCGGAAAGCACCAACACCGGCGCCAAAAAGAACGCCGACAAAGGATCCATTCCCAGCATCAGATCCTGCGTTGGCGCCTGCCAAGGCAACCGCAGGGTGACGACATCGTGGCCGAGGAGGCTTTGCACCACCGGAACGCTGGCCAAGCCGCACGCCACCAGCGTGCTGACGGTGCCGATCGCCGTGGCACGGCTCGGGTTCCGGTGCGCCAACAAGGCCGCGACAGCGCTTGCGAGCAGAACGACGAGCGCAAAAACCAGCAGCAGCATCGTCAGCCGGCGCTGGAGGGTATCGAGGCTGCTTCCACGCGCGCCGCCTCGCGCAGGATTTCCTCGGTCGATTCACGATGCAGGACCGCGGAGCGAAAGCCCGGGTCGGAAAGCGCCGCGCCCAGGTTGGCTAGCATTTGCAGATGCCCGCGGACTGTCTTGCTGATGATGAGAAAGACGGTGTGAACGGGGCTACCGTCGATGGCGAAAAAATCTACCGGCTCCGAAAGGAAGCACAGCGAAACGGTCGCGGCACTGCCGCCCATCACGATGGGATGGCGTACGTGCGGGATAGCGATGCCGTCGCCAATTCCCGTCGAGCCGGTCGCCTCGCGCGCCAGCAGTACCTCGACGAGTGTGTCTTTGTCGATGTCCGGCAACTGCGTTGCCTCGACCACGGCGCGTAGGATTTGGTCGCGATGCTTACCCGCGATGGCGCGATGGACGCCGCCGCGCGAAAGGCTTGCCGCCAGGCTCGGGGCGCCGGCATCGTCACCCTCGTCGAGGAACTGGCCGACCGCGACGGGAATTCGCCTTGCCGTCGCCCATTCGAGTAGCTCGGTCCGGTTGAAGCGGGGCTGATCGTGGAACCAATTGCAGTCGAGCTCGCCTTCGTCTATCCAGCGGTAAACCTGTTTGGGAGAAGTGCGAAGGAGAGCCGCGACATCTGCGACTGTCAGGTGCATCGGGAACTGCTTGCGTGGGCGGTGTACATCTTGGTTTGCTTACTTCAGTGGTAGTTCTTGGGAAAGCGACGTAATTTTGCGTATTCCTACGACAAGAGTCAAGCCGCGGGCGGCTAGTCCGATGACTTGAGGCGACGTTCGCTGGCCGCGATGACGTCGAAAATCGCCTTCGGGGTACGCGCGGCAAGCACGCGATCCACGGATTCGCGCGTAGCGAACATGCTTGCCAGCTTGGCCAGCCAAGGCAGATGAAGCTCGTTGATTTTCAGGCCGAGCACGAAGAAAAGGTGGGTTGGCTTGCCGTCGAGCGCGTCGAAGTCGACGCCGTCCTTCGAACGCCCGAGCACCATGAACGGCCGCACCACCTGCTGCGGATTGCGGCGGACAGTGTGCAGGAACGCGATGCCGTTGCCCGTTGCGCTGGGCATGATGTTTTCGCGTTCGATGAGCGCGCCGATGAACCACGTCTTGTCGCGCACAAGGCCCAGATCCTCCGCCAGCGTGGCCAACTCTTCGATAGCACCGTTCTTGCTCGTCGCCTTTATCTCGGGTAGGACGTGCGACAGCTCGAAGCAGCTGTCGAGCTCAAGCATGGCGCGCGAAGAACCCACCGGCTTGGGCTCGTCGATGAGGCGCGGGGTCACGCCCAGCATCTGATCGTCGAGCCACGTGTCGATCATCGCTTTGCGGAAACGCCACTGATTGCCGACTTTCATGCCCGGCAGAGCGCCGTCCGTCACCAGACGCAGCACGGTTCGCTCGTTGAGGTTCAAGTAGCCCGCAAGCTGCTTGATGGTCATCAGTCGGTCGTCCATCGGCGTGCCGATGTTTACTCCGCTGCCCATCCTGTCGTCAACCAACGTCGAAATACGTCGGATTACGTAGAAGTGCACTCACGCCTCGGGCTCGACGTCCACGGCGACGCTTAGCTCATGGCGGCCACCACCCAAAATCACACCCCGCAAAGGCGTCACGTCGCCGAAGTCGCGGCCGATAGCGAGTGTGATGTGCGCGTCGCTCGGCAACACGTCGTTGGTCGGATCTAAATCGACGAAGCCGAAGCGTGGCGACCACACCGCCAGCCACGCGTGTGAAGCATCGGCGCCTTGCAGACGTGCTTGGCCTGGCGGCGGCGTCGTGACCAGGTAGCCGCTTACGTAGAGGGCGGAAAGCCCGAGGCTGCGCAAGCACCCGATCATCAGGTGCGCAAAGTCCTGGCACACGCCTCGGCGCTTTTCGAAAACCTCCGCGAGTGGCGTAGCAATGGTGGTGGCGCGCGGATCGTAGGCGAAGTCAGCGTGGACGCGCCCCATCAGCTCCATGGCGCCTTCGAGAAGTGGTCGCCCCGATGCAAACGAGGGTCGGGCGTAGTCCGCCAGTGCGGCCCACGGATCTACGAACGGCGACGGGAAAGCCATCTCCTGCGCGAGCAAATCGCACGGTGGCTTCGTCAGAGCGCTTGCGGCACTCTCCCATGGAGCATCGCTCGACGGCTCTAGCGCCGGCGGCGCGGTTACCTCCACATGGCTTTGGGCCGTGACGACCAGCTCGCAATGCGGTGTCGCCAAAGCGACGTGGTTGGCGCGATTGCCGTAGTAGTCCGCGCGTTCTTGGCAGGCGATGGGCACAGGTTCGATGGCAAGGATCGCCGTGGGGCAACGCTGACGTGGCAGATTTCGCGGCAGCAGGTGCAGGTCGTGCTGCGAATTACTCACCGATTCGGTATAGCGGTAGTGCGTGACGTGACGAATGCTGTATTTCACGCGCCGCCTTCCCCGGGCGTGGCGCCGGCCATCGCACGCGGCATGATGGCGTGGCTAAGATACGTGCCGCAAAGCTCGTCGGAAAGCGCGGACAAACTGTCGGCGATGTCGCCGAGCACGCCGGAGATGGCTGGCGGCTTTCCGGCGCCCGGCGGCGCGCACGCCGGAATCACGTCGAGCAATTGCAGTCGTGTAAGGCAGGCGAGAGCCAAACGCTCTTCCGGCCTTAGCCTCGCCTGAGCTTCTTCGTGAGGCAGACAAACCAAGTGGTCGCGGAGCGCTGCGATCTGGAAGATGACCGCCCGCGGGTTACCTGCGTCGACGAGCAACAGATCGACGACGGCGGCTGGATGCAAACCCGCCAGATAGCGTCGACGGTACGTAATGCCGCTGTCCGCGACGACGAGCAAAGCATCGAGAAGCGTGCTTTCGCTTTCGGCCCCCGCGGCAAAAGCCGCGCGCAAGAGCGACAGCAGTTGCATCGCGCGCTCTAGGCGGCGGCCCATGTCGAGAAAGCGCCAACCGTGGCCGCGGGTCATGCTTTCCATGGCCAACCCCGATAGCGCCGACAGGCCGGTCACGATGCGATCGAGAAAAACGCCGAGGTCGTTGGTCGTGGGTGAGCGAAGAAGCTGTTCGGTGCGGTCGGCTTCGTCGCCGAGCGTGCCGAGCACGCGAAAGGTATCGGCCGACAGCCGGTCACGAACTGCGCCTGCTGAACGAAACGCCGCGCGGAGCGTGTTGCGAAGGGTGCCGGGTGCATCGGCGGCGCAGAGGGCATGTGCCAACCAGTCGAGTCGCGACAGCGAAGTCGGGCTTGGCCCGGTGGATCCAGCAGGCGGGAAGGCATGGAAACCTTCCGAGGTTTTTCCGGTCAACGCCTGTGCATGCCAGTCCGAATGAAAGGGCAGCTCGGTCGTCTCGGCAAGCACCGCGAGCAGCGTTGGTAGCGACGACGTTGGCACGTCACCCTCGTCGGCAAGCCGCCCAATCAAGTAGCGCGCGAGACGCGCAGTGCTTTCCGCGCGTTCGGCGTAGCGGCCTAGCCAGAAAAGGTTGTCGGCGCTGCGGCTTGGCAGATCGGCCCCACCCCGCGACAGCTCGACCGAGTGGCTGGCCGGTGGCAACAAGCTGAAGTGCCGTACCGGCTCGTCGCTGCCGACCCACACATCCTTGGCCAAGGCTCCGCGCACGATAGCCACGTTGGCCTCCGCAGAGGTCTCGGCTGCTAGCGCTAGGCCACCGGGCATGACCTCGTAGTCGTCGGCGGAGCGGACGGCGTAGCTGCGCAGGACCCATCGACTGGGCGCAAGCCTTTCGTCCGCCAGGACGGGCTCGCAATCGACATTCAGGCGCTCTTGCGCAACGAATAGCTCGGGCTGTGAACGCAGCTTGGCCACGAAGGCCTCGCGCCCATCGGGGCTTAGGCTGTCGCCGAATGTCAGCGCCGGGCCAGCGCCAGGCCACACGGGCCGAAAGACCATCGTCTCGATAGTTGCCAGCACGTGCGCGAGGGAGCGGGAATCTCCACACCAGAACGACGGTGCATCGTCGAGGGATAGCGTCTCGCCGAAGAAGTCGCGGGCGATAGCGGACAGATACGGCAGAAGCGCGCAAGACTGGGCAAGGCCCGACCCGAGCCCACTCGATACAGTCATATGACCGGCGCGGATGGCCTCCACGAGACCTGGCACGCCAAGCTGCGAGTCCGGGCGCAATTCCAGCGGATCGCAGTAGTCGTCCTCGGTCTGGCGGAAGACCACGTCGACGGGCGAAAGTCCGCCGAGCGTCTTGAGAAAAACACGCCGCTCGCGGACCGTCAGATCGCCACCTTCGACGAGCGGATAGCCTAGATACTGGGCAAGAAAGGCTTGTTCGAAATACGTAGGGCTGAATGCGCCGGAGCTTTGCAGGACGATGCGCGGCTGCTCGCGGACTTTGGGTGCCAGAGCGGTAAGCGTATCGCGCAGGGTGCGGAAGAAAGAAGCCAGCCGCATGGTGTTGTACTGGCGGAAGGGCGCGGCGAAGACCTGGGAAACGACCAACCGATTTTCGAGCGCATAGCCCACTCCAGTGGGCGCCTGCGTGCGGTCGCGCAAAATGCACCAGCTGCCGGTTTGAGTGCGCACCACATCGGCCGCGTAGAGAATGAGCCGGTTTCCGGCGGGCAGACCGTGACAGGGGCGCAAGAACGTCGGGTTTGCCAGCACCATGCGCGCCGGCAGATGGCCCTGGCGCAGCAGGTGCTGTGGCCCGTAGAGGTCGGCCAGCACGCGGTCAAGCAGGTGCGCGCGCTCGCTAATCCCCTTGCGAAGGGTCGTGAACTCAGCGGCCGCGATCAGTACGGGCAGAGCATCGAGTTGCCAAGCACGCTCGCCGACCTGGCCATCGCCGGGAGCGTTGTAGGTCACGCCATGGTCGCGCACCAATTGGCGAACCTGGTCGCCCCGTTGGCGAAGGTCCGAAGCCCTGAGCGTCTGTAGCAGATCCGCCAGTCGACTCGCCGTTGCGGAGGTTCGTTCCGACGTTCCGGCATAGCTAGCCCAAGGCGCGGTGGAGCCGGGCGTTTCCTCGGCAGATCGGTAAGGCTGGTCGTGCATCGGCGTAATCGACTATCGTCGTTAGCGTCGCAGATCGAGCGTCGTGGGCAACAACGGATTTCGCTCCTCGCCTGCCTCGGGATACCCCCCGGGCGTATGTCCGAAAGCGAAAAAGCGGGCGGCGCGACGGCTTTCGGCGACCAAGGCGTTCGCCGGTCGTGACTCAAACAACAGCCCGCCGGGATGAGACACGTGGTACGTGCAGCCCGCCACCGCGCGTCCAGTCCAGGTGTCGTAGACATCGAAGACCAGCGGCGCGTGCACCGGAATGGTCGGGTGAAGCGCCTCAGGCGGCTGCCACGCGCGAAAGCGCACGCCGGCCACGAATTCGCCGGGCGTACCCGTGCACGCAAGGGGTAGTGCTCGCCGATTGCAGAAAAGGCGATGGCGGCTATCGGTGAAATTGCGAACCCGCACTTGCAATCGCTCAAGGGACGAGTCGACGTAACGGGCGGTGCCGCCCAAGCCGCCTTGCTCGCCGAGTACGTGCCAGGGCTCGAGAGCGCGTCGAAGCTCCACTTCAAGCGAGCCGGCGTTCACTTGGCCGATGAAGGGAAAGCGAAACTCGATGTGCGGTCGAAACCATTCCGTGTGAAAGGCGAAGCCAGCGTGCTGCAAATCCGCGACCACATCGGCGAAATCCTCCTCGACAAAGTGGGGTAGCATGAATCGATCGTGCAGCGCCGTCCCCCAGCGGACCAGGCGTTGCTGGTAGGGGCTGTGCCAGAACATTTCCACCAGGCTTCGCACCAGAAGCTGCTGGGCCAGGCTCATGCGGGCATGCGGCGGCATTTCGAAATTGCGCAACTCGAGGATGCCCTGGCGACCCGATGCCACTTCGGGATTGTAGAGTTTGTCGATGCACATTTCGGCGCGATGCGTGTTGCCGGTGACGTCGATGAGCAGGTGGCGGAACAATCGATCCACCAGCCACGGTGCACACTCTTTTCCGGACTCGACCAGGCGAAAGGCGATTTCCAGCTCGCCCAAGGCGTCCTGCCGAGCTTCGTCGATGCGCGGCGCTTGGCTGGTCGGCCCGATGAAAAGTCCCGAGAACAAATAGGACAGGGAAGGGTGGTTATTCCAGTAGGCGAGCAAACTGCGCAAAAGATCGGGCCGGCGAAGCAGAGGACTGTCCTCGGGTCTTAGGCCACCGAGGGTGATATGGTTCCCGCCACCCGTGCCGCTGTGTCGGCCATCGAGATCGAATTTCTCCGTCGAAAGGCCCATCGCTCGCGCTTCTTCGTAGAGCGTGGTCGTGACGTCGCAGAGCGACTGCCAGCTGGTCGATGGCTGGATGTTGACCTCTAGAACGCCAGGATCGGGCGTCAGCTCAAACTTGACCAAGCGAGGATCGGATGGGGGAGGATAGCCCTCCAGGCGCAGGGACACATTCTGCGCCGCAGCGGTTTCTTCGATAGCGGTCACCAAAGCGAGGAAAGCGTCGACCGAGGAAAGTGGCGGCAAGAAGACATGGAGAACGCCCTGGCGTGTTTCTGCGCAAAGCGCGGTTCGGACCAGGCCCACGGCGGATTGCCCTGCTTGCGGAGGCGCAGCGGGCACGGTTTTGCCAGTTTGTGACGCTTGCAAAACGATGTGCGCGGGAAGCCGAGGCCGCTTGGCGAGCGGATCCGGATCGACGCTTTCTTCGCGGTCGCCGGGCGCCAGCCACGGCAGCGAGTCGAGCGGCAGCCGAAAGCCCATGGGCGAGTCGCCGGGAGTGAGAAACAGGTGCTCGCGGCGCAGGAACCAAGGGCCGGTCTGCCAACCGCGGCCACTATCGTCGGCAAGCGGTAGCGCAAAGCCCACCACGGCGCCAAGCGAGCGTTCGAAGACGTGGGCCAGGCGCTGGCGTTCCATCTCGTCGTCCAGGCGTGAGCGCAGTGGCTCGACATTCACGGGCAAGCGACTCTCGCGCCACAGGTAGTACGCCGCGTCCTCGTAGCCGGGCCGGGTATGCCGATCGTCCACGCCTAAACGCTGTGCCAAGGCGGCGATGAATGCCTTGGCGTCGCCGGTTTCCGTGGCGGAAGGGGAGCCGTCCTCGGGCACGATGCGGTTTGCATCCTGCCAAATGGGGACTCCGTCAGTCCGAAAATAGCAGGCCACGCCCCAGCGCGGGAGCGGCTCACCCGGATACCATTTGCCTTGCCCGTGAAAGAGCAGACCGCCCGGTGCGAATTTCTGTCGCAACCGCCGCGCCAGCGAGTCGGCAAGCCGGAATTTGGCGCCGCCCAAAGCGGTGGTGTTCCACTCAGGCGCATCGGCATCGGCGGCGTATACGAAGGTGGGCTCGCCACCCATGGAAAGACGGACATCGTCGCGCTTGAGTGCGTCATCGACGACATGGCCAAGTCCTGCGATCTGGGACCACATTTCTTCGCTGTAGGGCTTGGTGCTGCGAGGCGCTTCGGCGATGCGCTCGACAGTCATGGAAAAGCCGAAGCCTTCGACCAGCTTTTCGTCGTCGCTGCGTTTGGTCCACGAGAAGGAGCCCGTGACGGGTGCGGCCGATCCCGGATCGGGCGTGCACGCGAGGGGAATGTGGCCTTCGCCCGCGAGCAAGCCGCTGGTGGCATCGAGACCGATCCATCCCGCGCCCGGCAGGAAGACCTCGGTCCACGCGTGCAGATCCGCCACGTCTGCGCCCACGCCTGCCGGGCCGGAAATCGGCGTTTCATCGGGCCGAAGCTGAATCGAATAGCCCGAGGCAAAGCGTGTAGCGAATCCCAAGTGCCGCAAAAGCTGGCACTGCAACCACGCGAAGTCGCGACACGAGCCGTGGCCAACCGTCAGCGTATGCTCCGGCGTGAAGACGCCGGGCTCCATGCGGATGTCGTAGCGGAGCAAGCGCTGGACGTGCTGGTTGATATCGACCAGCACGTCCATCGTGCGACGGCCATCGCGGGTAATCTTGGCACCACAGTGCTCTACCAAGGCGCCCAGTTTGGGTTCGAGCGGCGTGGTATCGAAATAGGGGCCTAGCTCGCGGGCGAGCGCCGGCTCGTAGTGAACCGGCAGCTTGTCGGCGCATTCCTCCAGAAAGAACTCGAAGGGATTGACGGTCACCAAGTTGGCCACCAGATCCACGTCGACCAGCAGGAGAGTCGCTGGTTCGGGGAAAACCAAACGCGCCTGAAAGTTGCCGAAGGGATCTTGCTGCCAATTCAGAAAATGCGGCAGGGGCGAAATCTTCAGCGAGTAGGCTTCGATGGGCGTTCGCGTGTGAGGCGCCGGTCGCAGGCGGACGACATGCGGCGAAAAGGTAACCGGCCTATCAAACGTGTAACGGGTCGAGTGATGCAAAGAGACGCGCACTCCAACAGCCTAGTCTTCGCCTCGTTTCCGTTCTGTTTCCGCCGGGTATGTTCGCAACGAAATCTTCCCGGACCTGGTAATCGGCCGTCTTGGCGGGAGTCGTGGAAGTCTGGAATTAACGAGTTACCGACTTTTCGCCGCGACGAAACGGCGCGGCAACGTTGAAGCGCTAGGATTAGAAAAACCGACAATCCAGGTCCGGTTCAGGATTTATCGATGACGACCCCGACGACCCCGACGACTTCCGCCTTCCTCGACGAAATGATCGGTCACTGCACGCTGGAGGATTTTGCAGAGCGGCGGCAGAAGACGCGAGTCCGGGTTCCCTATCGGGCGATCGACGAATGGCTGCGGGCCACCGACGCGAGCGTCTTCGCCAGCAAGCGGGAAGAGGCCGATCTGATTTTTCGCCGCGTGGGTATCACGTTCAACGTGTACGGCGATCAGGCGGGAACCGAGCGCTTGATTCCGTTCGACATTATTCCGCGCGTGCTCGCCGCCGACGAGTGGGCCCGGCTTGAGTCCGGGCTTATTCAGCGCGTAAAGGCCCTGAACATGTTCCTGCACGACATCTACCACGGACAAGAAGTGGTTCGTGCCGGCGTCGTGCCCGAGTCGCACCTCTTGCGCAACTCACTGTTTCGCCCCGAGATGAAGGGCGTCGAGTTGCCCAGCAACGTCTACGTGCAGATTGCCGGTATCGACATTGTTCGGGTCGAGGAGAATACCTTCTACGTTCTCGAGGACAACTTGCGCACGCCATCGGGCGTCTCGTACATGCTGCAGAACCGCGCGGTCATGATGCGCTTGTTCCCGCAGGTATTCGCCAAAGCGCGGGTTGCGCCGGTGGACCACTATTGTCAGGAGCTCTTGCGCTGCTTGCGATCGCTTGCGCCGGTCACGACCGAGGTCGAGCCGACGGTGGTGGTGATGACGCCGGGACCGCACAACAGCGCGTACTTCGAGCACAGCTTCTTGGCCGAGCAAATGGGCGTGGAATTGGCGGAAGGGCAAGACCTGTTCGTACGGGACAACGCCGTTTACATGCGCACCACCCAGGGCCCACGGAGGGTGGACGTGATTTATCGTCGGATCGACGACGACAGCCTCGATCCGCTGGCATTTCGGCCGGACAGCATGCTCGGTGTTCCTGG